>Ga0209794_1001017_pt1 | contig 26865 bp, 21 predicted proteins | sample EBPBio232013_DNA_FD_185869 | JGI IMG/M metagenome (GOLD analysis project Ga0209794, IMG submission 185869) | Wastewater treatment Type I Accumulibacter community from EBPR Bioreactor in Madison, WI, USA - Reactor 1_5/23/2013_ DNA (SPAdes)... | ecosystem: Engineered > Bioreactor > EBPR >... | reverse complement strand
GCCCGCCGAAAGCCCGGTTGCAGCTTCCAGCGCCACAACCTCATGCTCCAGTGAAACGAGAGCATCGAACTGAAACTGCTTCTTTTGATTCCATTTGTCGGGCATATGCGGCATCAGCGCGCCGACAAGACCGAAGCTTGCCCCCTGCCCGATCCGCCCGGCATCGGCCAGAAGAACCTTCGCCCCGCGCCTTGCCGCCTCGACTGCCCCCCAAAGACCGAGCACACCGCCACCGACCACCAGCACATCATAGGACGGCAGGCATTGACCGGCGGCCTGCACGCGATTATCGGCAAGGGTCATGAGCACTCGGTTCCCGGAACATCCATCCACAACGGACGATCTCGCCCTCGAATGGTTCGATGGCGATATGCCCTATTCCTCCCGTTTTGGCGATCACTTTTATTGTCGCGCCGACGGGCGGCTGGAATGCGCCTATGTCTTCATCAGTGGAAATGGTCTGCCCGCGCGCTGGCAGAAAGACGGGCTATTTAGGATCGGCGAACTGGGTTTCGGCACCGGGCTGAATGTCTGCGAGACATGGCGTCAGTGGAAAGAAACCCGCCGTCCCGGTGGCCACCTCCACATCACCTCCTTCGAGCTTTATCCGATGAGCGCCGAAGACATCGCCAAGGCGCTGTCCCGCTGGCCGGAGATCGAAGCGGAGCGGCTGGCACTCAGCGCCGCATGGCCCGAACAGCCACAAGGAACGGTAACGCTCCACCTCGACGCGCAAACCACGCTGACGGTCATGTGCGCCGCCGCCATCGACAGCCTTGCCGCCATCGAAACGGCGTTTGACGCCTTTTATCTCGATGGGTTCGCCCCATCACGCAATCCGGATATGTGGTCGGAAGAGTTGATGCGGCTGGTCTTTGCCCGCACGGTGGAAGGCGGCACTTTCGCCACCTATGCTGCCGCCGGTTTCGTGCGCCGCAATCTTGCTGCCGCCGGTTTTGCCGTGGAACGCCCGCCGGGCTTTGCCGGCAAGCGCGAAATGCTGCGCGGCACGAAACCCGTCGTCAGCCTATAGGTTTTCGCTCAATCCGTCGCTGGATGCGCCCGCGTCGGGTTTCAGCCAGCGCTTGATCTTGGCCTCCAGCAGCTCCGGGCTGATCGGCTTGGCGAGATAGTCATCCATGCCGCTTTCTAAGCAAAGATCGCGATCCCGGTCGAGCGCATGAGCGGTCACACCGACAATCGGCACGCGCCGCCCGCTTCCGTCCCCCGCCTCGATCTCCCGGATCAGCTGCGTGGCCTGATGGCCGTTCATCACCGGCATCGACACATCCATGAGGATGATCGACGGTGACGCGGTTCGCCACACTTCCACCGCCTCCTTGCCGTTCTGTACCAACCGGAAGGAATAATTCGTGCCCTGCAGGATCTGGGTGAAAACGATCTGGTTCACCTCATTGTCTTCCGCGACCAGAATATCGAGCCCCTGAACGCCGGGACGTGGCGGCGCCTTTTCGCTGCGCGGCGCAACGACCGGGCTTGCGGGCGAAGGCTGCGGGATGGAAACGACAGCATCCGCCGCGTCAACACCTTCACCGCGTCGCAACTGGGCCGCCCGCACCACGTCAATCACCGTGTTGCGAAGCAGATCGGCGCGTGGCGGCTTCATCAGATGCGCCCGCACATTGAGCGCCGCAAACAGGCTTTCACCGCCAGCCGATTCCATCGACGTCAAAAAGACGACCGGAATATCGGCATAAAGCAGATCGTCGCGCATATGCTGGGCAATGGCCGCCGCCTGCCCGTCGGTCATCGGATAATCGATCAGCACCGCATCGATCTGCAATCCGGCTTCCGCAGCCGCGCCGAGAACCGCAAGGCCCTCCTCGCCGTTGGCACAGGCACAGGCATCAAAGCCCCAGCCCGTCAGCAGGTCTTCGAGAATGCCGCGGCTGATCGCATTGTCATCGATTACCATCACCCGCGCACCCTGCACATTGGCGGGCAGGTTTCGCGGGGCCGCCCGCTCACCGGCAACAGCAAAGGGCAGCATGACGCGGAAGACCGAGCCCTCGCCCGGCGTGCTGGCAACGGCAACCGTTCCGCCGAACAGGTCCACCAGACCGGCGGTGATCGACAGACCGAGACCGGAGCCTTCATGCCGCCGTGTATTGGAGGAATCGGCCTGCGAGAACTTATCGAAGATGTAGCGCAGCTTGTCATCGGCAATGCCGATGCCCGTATCTTCAATCTTCAGGGAAAGAACCTGCTGGCCATCGGCCCGCGCCTCGAACGAAAAGTCGATCAGCACATGGCCTTTTTCCGTGAACTTCACCGCATTGCCGACCAGATTGGTGACAATCTGGCGGAAGCGCCCGGCGTCCCCGATCACGATGGGCCGCTTGGCACCACTGCCGCGCACCATCAATTCGATATCTTTTTCAGACGCCCCCGCCGCCAGCAGCGTCGCCACATCCTCAATCGATTCCACCGGATCGAACGGCATGGTGCGCAGCTTCATCTGCCCGGCATCGATCTTCGAAAAATCGAGAATGTCGTTGATGATCGTCATCAGCGCGTTGCCGGATTTGACGATGACGTCGGTAAAGGTCTTCTGACGGGCATCGAGATCGGACTTGGCGAGCAGCTCGGCCATGCCCAGAACGCCATTCATCGGTGTGCGGATTTCGTGGCTCATATTGGCAAGGAACTCGGACTTCGCCTTGTCTGCCGCCTCGGCCCGTTGCAAAAGCCGCGTCAGATCCTCCTCGCGCCGCTTCATCTCGGTCACATCGGTAAACACGGCAAGCCAATGGGCCGGACCGGAGAGATTGACTTCAAGCTGAATCCAGGTGCGCCCCGCAGCCAGGAAGGAGGACTGGATGGACCGCCCGGCGGCGATATTGTCTTCCCACACCTGTTTGACGCGCGCCGCCTCTTCCGGCGGCCCAAAGTCGCCGCGCTCGGCCATCATGGCAAACACATCACGCCAGGCGCATCCGGCCTGCAGGCTTTCCGCCGGCAGATGCAGCATCGCGCACACCGCCGCATTCGACATTTCAATGAAGCCGCCCCGCAGGATCAAAAGTCCCTGCGACATGACGCCGGTCGCCTCATGCATCAATTCGCCCAGCTGTTCGAGGGCCTCGCGGGCTTCATTGGCCTCACGCTCGCGCACGCGCACCGTTGTAATGTCGAAATTGGTCTGCAGGAATTTCCCGTTGGAAAGTGCGGTATTGTAAAGCAACAGCACCTTGCCATCATGGGTATGCACTTCGGTGGGGGCAACCGTGGCGGAACCGAAGGTGTCCAGTCGCCGTTGATAGAGCGCCTCGAAATCGTCACCGGCATCGAGATAGCGCCCTTCATCGAAATTGATGCGCACAAATTCCCGATAGGTCAGGCCGATCAACTCGCCGCGCCTGGCCGGCGACCAGGTCTGGATATAGGCTTCGTTGGCATAGGTAATGCGCAGGTTCTCATCGAGCAGCATCACCCCCACCGGCAGGCTTGCGAGGATCATCGCAAGCTCGGCCCGCAGCGTTTCGGCATGGTTCTGCGCTTCGAGAAGCCGGACTTCCCGGTCCTTCAACACAGACACATCGGTAATCGAACCGACCACGAACGGCTCTCCATCCGGGGCCTCGATGCGGCTGACGCGGGTAATGATGGGCAGAGAGACTTCCCCGTCAAACACCACCTCTTCCGATTTCTCGATGGGTTCGCCGGTCTTGATGACCTCACGGTTTTCGCGAACGAACTGCTCCCACGCATCGGGGAACATCTCCTTCTCGGTCTTGCCGATGAAGGTGGCGCGATCGCCGCCCAGAACCCGGCCATAGGCCTCGTTCGCATAGGTCATGCGGCCTTCGCCATCGCGCATGAAGACCGCAACCTGCAGACCTTCCAGAGCGGCCCGGTAGATTTCTGCCGTTCGGGCCTGTTCGCGCAGACGGATTTTCTGCTCAAACGAGCGCGTCGCATCGCTGCACACCAAGAGGATGCCGTCATCGGGCAAGCGCCGACCGTTCATGCGCACAAAGCGCCCGCTGACCAGTTGATCGACCGTCTCGGACCCTTCACGGTCAATTTCCGAGAGCCGCCCGCCAATCCACATCTCCCGCGCCAGCTTGGCAGCATTGCGTGAATCGGTCGACGACAGCGTCTCGTAAATCGCCCCAAACATGGCGAGGATATCGAGCCCCGGACGCACGGCCACCGGCAGCTCATCGTAAAGAGCACGGAACGTCTCGTTGCAGCTCACCAGAACCCCGCCCTCATCGAAGGCGGCCACCCCGATTTCAGCCAGATCAAACACCTGCGACACGACCCGGCTTTCGAGCAGGCTGACATCGGGAATGAAATCGAGATCGTCGGGCAGCGAAACCGGGTGGCTTTCCGCAACCTCCTCCACCCGCTCCATCACGCCGAAAACGTAAAAGCGTTCATCATCCGTGATGAAGCGCTCAAGATCGATCAGGTGACGGCGCAGCCCCTTGCGTTCACTGACCGGCACGCTCTCTTCAGAGCCGAACACGATGACGCGGCGCTCGCGGTCCTCCCGCGTCCCCTCATCCGGGTCGTCATACAATTCACTGGAAACGTGCCCCGGAAAGTCTTCTACGGGAAGGCCGAAGAACCGGGCATAGGCGGCATTGACCGCAACATAGCGAAGCTGGCTGTCTTTCACGAAAGCAGGCAGGGCCAAGTCGGCGATCCGGGCACAGACCACCTCCAGCAATTCATTTTCCGTGCGGTTTGTCCCGTCCACTGCACCGCCTTTTGACAAGGGACAATCCGACAGAATCGCCCCGACGCAACTGTTAAACTTTATTTACCATAACGGCTGGCGGGTCCTGCGCAATAACAGCAGGCTATGGGAACAGAAAACTCCCCTGTTTTTCTGCCCGTCAAAGCGCTCAAAGAACAGGTTATGGCGTGAAAGCACGCGCCGAAACGCCGCATCTTGCCCGGAAAGCTTGCACTGGACGCCCAAAGACGCCAAAAGCAAAACCATGTCGGTTGTGTCCGTTTTCGGTCCAGCCTCACGTTCAATTCCGGGATTCACAAAGATCGGCCATGAGCGAAGAAACCATCACCCTGTTTGAAGCGATTGGCGGCGAGCCGACGGTTCGCAAGCTGACCGACCGCTTCTATGAACTGATGAAGACCGACCCGGCAGGGGCGGCATCACTCGCCGTTCATCCGCCGGATCTCACCAACGCACGCGACCGCCTTTATGATTACCTTCTGGGTTATCTGGGCGGACCGCCGGTCTATGTCGAAAAATACGGTCACCCGATGCTGCGCCGTCGCCACATGATGGCGGAGATCGGCCCTGAGGAGCGCGAATCCTGGCTGGCCTGCTTCCGCATTGCGCTGGATGAAACGGTGACCAACCCGACGCTCAACGAAATCATCTGGCAGCCGGTCAAGCAGCTCGCGCACCACATGCAGAACAAGGAATAGACATGGCGGTTTGCGAGAAGATTTCGCGGTTTACCCTGTTCATGGCAGGCATCATCGGCGCCACGGGCATCGGCCTTGCTGCCGCTGCGAACCATCTGGAAGATCCGCGCACCTTTTCCGCCGCCGCTACCGTGTGTCTGGCCAATGCCCCGGCCCTTCTGGCGCTCTCGGCGTTGCGCAACACGCTGCGCGCCGCGCCGCTTGCCGCTCTTGTCATCACCCTTGGCGTGGTGATCTTCACCGGCGATCTCCTGCTACGCCATTTTTACGGCATGCGCCTGTTTCCGCTGGCGGCCCCGACCGGCGGCATCACGTTGATCATCGGTTGGCTGATCATCGCGGCAAGCGCCCTGCTACCCAAACCGCAAGCCTGAATTCAGTCCTCGGCACGCGCCCGCTCATTCATGGTCTGAAGGGCGCGCTCAAGGCTCGACTTCGAACCATTGCGCAACGGTACGAAGGTCTTGCCGAACTTCTTGCAGCCGCTTTTGACGCGCAGGCACGCGTCATGGCTGATGCAATCGATAGGGCAAAAGACACAATCAACCGACGGCAAAACCGTATCGATGCGCGAGACCGCCTCGCGCAATCCCCCGTCATGATGGATCAGTTCCGCACCGAAATCGCTGGCAATCTGACGCAGATGCGCCACCTGACAATCGCGTCCCCCAACATAGAGGAAACTACGCCCATCAACGCCCTGCGGCCCAGCGGGCGGAGCGCTTGGTTGCGCGCGTCCCGAACCGGCCTTCGCGCCCTTGCCCTTCGATTTCTTCGCCATGTCAACCTCGTGGTCGTGGATGCTGCCTGTGCCGTTCAAGACCCGGCGCCTCGGATCAATCGAGGCGCACCATATTTAAGTGGAGTTTTTAAGTAAAGTATAAACAGGAGTTTTTTAGTCATCATTTTAAGCGCCTCCGACACCGCGAAACATCCCGTTGAAACCGTTGATTCAGACTATCAGAGCCTTGAATCAACGCATGGAATGCCCACGCTAATAAATTGAATAAACGGGATTATTTTCCTCCACCGCCCTTCCGGCAAGGCAATGCGTTTCGCATCGGTTGATTTTGAAATTTTACCAGTTGATAAAAATTTCACGCGTGTTACCGTTTCGTCAGTTGTTCACATAAAAGAGGGAACGTCGATGGAACGACTGCATACCGGACCGGCGGGTGGGAGACTTGACCCAGCCGAATACGAATCCAATTTCTCCGATCTCCATCCGCGCTTCGGCAAGCATGAGGCGCTGGTTGCATCCGACCGCTGTTATTTCTGTCACGACGCGCCGTGCATGACGGCCTGTCCCACCTCCATCGATATTCCGCTGTTCATTCGGCAGATATCGACGGGCAATGAAATTCCGGCAGCCAAGACCATTCTGGAGCAGAACATTTTCGGCGGCATGTGCGCCCGCGTCTGTCCCACCGAAACGCTGTGCGAACAGGCTTGCGTGCGCAACACGGCTGAAGAAAAGCCGGTCGACATTGGCCGCCTGCAGCGTTTTGCAACGGACGCCGCCATGGATGCCGGCCGCCAGTTCTTCAAGCGAGCCGCCCCCACAGGCAAGAGAGTCGCCGTTGTTGGTGCCGGTCCTGCCGGCCTCGCCTGCGCCCATCGTCTGGCCCTCAAGGGGCATGACGTGACCGTCTTCGACGCCCGCGAAAAGGCAGGTGGTCTCAACGAATACGGCCTTGCCACCTACAAGGCATCGGACAATTTCGCCGCCCGCGAAATCGCCTACATCCTCGAAATCGGCGGGATTACCATAGCCGCAGGCAAGTCGCTTGGCGTCGATTTCACGCTGGAAAGCCTGCGCGCTGATTATGACGCCGTGTTCCTCGGCATCGGCCTTGCCGATACCAACGCGCTCGGCATCGAGGGCGAGGAGCTGGCTGGCGTCGAGGATGCGGTCGATTTCATCGCCGGTCTGCGCCAAGCATCCAACAAGGCCGATGTGCCGGTCGGTCGCCGCGTTGTGGTGCTCGGCGGTGGCATGACGGCTGTGGACGCCGCCATCCAGTCAAAGCTGCTCGGCGCGGAAGACGTGACGATCTGTTATCGCCGCGGTCAGGCGGAGATGAACGCCTCCGAATTCGAGCAGGAACTGGCCGCGTCCAAGGGCGTGTTCATTCGCCACTGGATGAAGCCGAAGACGATCATCGGCGACAATGGCAAGGTGGTCGGCATCGAGATGGAATACACCGAAATGCGCGATGGCCGTCTCGTCGGCACCGGCGAAAGCGGCCTCATCCCCGCCGATCACGTGCTGAAGGCCATCGGCCAGAAGCTCGTTCCGGCAGGCCTTGAAGGTCTGGCGCTTGAAGCTGGCCGCATCGTCGCTGACGAAACCGGCAAGACATCCATGCCCAAGGTCTGGGCGGGCGGCGACTGCGTGGCCGCTGGCGAAGACCTCACCGTGACGGCTGTCGCCCAAGGACGTGACGCCGCCGAATCCATCCACTGCGCATTGACGGGAGTGTGAAGCATGGCTGATCTGCGCACCGATTTTGTGGGCATTAAATCGCCCAACCCGTTCTGGCTGGCCTCCGCGCCGCCCACTGACAAGGCCTATAACGTCGAGCGCGCCTTCAAGGCGGGCTGGGGCGGCGTGGTCTGGAAAACGCTGGGCGAAGCGGGTCCGCCGGTCGTCAACGTCAACGGCCCGCGCTACGGCGCGATCTGGGGGGCCGACCGCCGCCTGCTCGGCCTCAACAACATCGAACTGATCACCGACCGTCCGCTTGAAGTGAACCTGCAGGAAATGAAGCAGGTCAAGATGAACTGGCCGGACCGCGCCCTCGTCGCCTCCATCATGGTGCCGTGCAACGAGGAAAGCTGGAAGGCCATTCTGCCGCTCGTTGAAGAAACGGGCGCTGATGGCATCGAACTGAACTTCGGCTGTCCGCACGGCATGAGCGAACGCGGCATGGGGGCGGCGGTCGGTCAGGTGCCGGAATATATCGAAATGGTTGTGCGCTGGTGCAAGCAGTACACGCGTATGCCGGTGATCACCAAGCTGACGCCGAACATCACCGATATTCGCCACCCGGCCCGGGCCGCCAAGCGCGGCGGCACCGATGCCGTTTCGCTGATCAACACCATCAATTCCATCGTTTCAGTCGATCTCGACAACTTCAGCCCACAGCCGATGATTGACGGCAAGGGCACGCATGGCGGCTATTGCGGCCCTGCGGTGAAGCCGATTGCGCTGAACATGGTCGCCGAAATCGCTCGCGATCCGGAAACCTATGGCCTGCCGATCTCCGGCATCGGTGGCGTTACCACCTGGCGCGATGCGGCCGAATTCCTGACGCTCGGCGCGGGAACGGTGCAGGTCTGCACCGCCGCCATGACCTACGGCTTCAAGATCGTACAGGAAATGATCACCGGCCTCGAAGCCTGGATGGACGAAAAGGGCTATGCCTCGCTGTCCGATTTCCAGGGTCGCGCCGTGCCGAACGTCACGGACTGGAAGTACCTCAACCTCAACCACATCACCAAGGCGCATATCGATCAGGATGCCTGCATCAAGTGCGGTCGTTGCCATATCGCCTGCGAGGACACCTCGCATCAGGCGATCACGGAGATGGTGGATGGCGTGCGCCATTTCGAGGTGAAGGAAGAGGAATGCGTCGGCTGCAATCTCTGCGTCAACGTCTGCCCGGTCGAGAACTGCATCACCATGGTGCCGCTCGAAACCGGCATGATGGATGAGCGCACCGGCAAGCCGGTCAGCCCGGATTACGCCAACTGGACGACGCACCCGAACAACCCGTCGGCCCAGCAGGCTGCCGAGTAAATCACGACAAAAGGCCCGGTTCTGCCGGGCCTTTTCGCGAATGACACGCCCTGCCGCGCATCCTTTTGGCGGAACGGTTCTCAAGTCCCCCTTCTCCCCGCCTGCGGGGAGAAGGTCGCGGCAGCGGGATGAGGGGCGCAAACATCGAGCGAATTCAAATTCGTGGACGGTTTTACCCGTGGCTTTGCCCCTCACCCCAACCCTCTCCCCGCAAACGGGGCGAGGGAGTAAGGAGGCTGGCATTTGCCGCAACCATCAATGTGAGGACTTTATCAGCCCCCTGAGGCCCGGTTCTACCGGGCCTTTTCACATCACCACGATTGAAGAGCGCGCAGCGTCGCCGTTTTCTTGAAAACATGGCCGTCCATGCGCGCCAGAAGCCGGTCGAGCAGCGCCACGGCCTCCCCGACCGCCGGACCCTTGTTGAGCATCACGCATTCGGCCCGTGCCGCCATCGCCGCGTCGGTCATTTCGCCGCGTGACGGCAATCCATCCTTGACCAGATCTTCCAGAACCTGCGTTGCCCAGATGGCGGGAACGCCCGCCGCCTCGCAGATCCACAGGATTTCCTCCTGCATTTCCGCGACCCGCTCGAAACCGATTTCCGCCGCCAGATCCCCGCGCGCGATCATCACACCAAAAGGTCGCCCGCCCCGCGTCGCCCGCTCAATCAGAACCGGCAGATTGCGCACGGCGCGCGGCTGCTCGATCTTGGCAATCAGGCCCAGCGGACGTTGACGCTCCCCATGGCGCGCCAGCGCCTCATCCAGAAGATCGATGTCTTCCGGACGACTGACGAAGGAATAGCCAAGCATGTCGGCGCATTCCAGAACGGCGGCAAGATCGGCATCGTCCTTGACGGTCAGCGGCGACAGGTCCAGCTCGGTATCGGGAAGGTTCAACCCCTTCTCGGCCTTGAGCTTTGCCCCACCAGCCTTCGTGTGGATCACCCGCAGCACCGCCTCATGGCCTGCCGTGCTTTCCACCACCCCTTCCAGCTTGCCATCGTCGTAGCGAACCCGGTCCCCGACCGAAAGACGGGTAACGATTTCCGATAGGGAGACCGCCGCCGAAAACGGCACATCCTCATCCGGGCGGGGTTTGCCGTCCGCCACAAGGCGAATGCGGTCGCCCACCTCAATGCGCCCCTTGCGAAAGGCCTCCACCACGCCGGTGCGGATTTTCGGTCCGGCAATGTCCATCAACACGCGAATGTCACGGCCAACCGCCTGCCCGGCAGCGCGCACATGGTTCGCCATCTTGCGCCATTGATCGGCATCGTCATGCGCGCAGTTGATGCGCGCGCAATCCATGCCGCTTTGGGCAAGATCAAGAATGAAAGCCGCATCCTCGGCGGCTTCGCCCGGAAGCGTCACCATGATACGACCGCGCCGATGTTCGGCGGGCGCACCGAAAAGCCGGTCCGTTGCCTCCGCAAGTCGGGTCTCGCCTGCGAAATAGGTCGAGGCATCCGGCACCGCATAGGGGCTGATGCGCCCGCTCAAAGCACCAAGCGCGCCCAGAACGGCATCGAGCGTGGGCAGAACGCGGCTTTCCATGCGCCCCAGCGATGAAAGACCAAGCGGCATAAGCTGCCGCTGCACGCCGCGCAGATCCCGGTGGCGAAGGGCAAGATAATGGCCAAGATTGGCGACCCCCGGCCCCACCTCGGCGAGCCCCGAAAACATGGACTCCTCGCTGGCGGCGGCGCGCAACAGAAGAACCTCATCCATCAAGGCCCCGACATCGATGTGGCCTGAAACGCGCATGTCCATCTGATCACTCCAATCCGTCAAACTGCTGAAGGCTAGACCCTGCGTGTTACACCCGCATGAAATCACCAAAGAGTTTGGAGCAGGCGTACCGCAGGCCCCGCTTGGCCGCTTTTCGCATGGTGGTCGCGGTGCTAAGGATCGCCCTTCCTCAGACAAATCAGGTCCGCCCCTTGTCCTCCAGCAGTCGAGAAGCCCCGGCGGGGCAGCACAACACCTATGCCCATGGCCGTGAAAAGCTGCTCGCCCATCTGGCCATGCTGTTGTTTGCTGCCCTGATTTCCGGCTCCTTCTCCTTCGGCAGCCTCGCCGCCCGCGAAATGGCCGCAGCGCCCTTGATGTTCATCCGCTACATCGTCACCATCATCGTGATGGGCCTGACCACCTTCGTGATCCTGCGCCAGCCGTTGAAAATGCCCGAGCGCCCCTGGCGCTTCCTCGTTCTCGGCCTGCTGCTCGCCATCTACATGTTCACGATGTTCAAGGCGCTGGAGTTTACCAGCCCCGTGCAGACCGGCGCCGTTTTCACGCTGATGCCGCTGATCAGCGCCGTCTTCGCCTTTTTCCTGCTCGGCCAGAAAACCCGCCCCGGTGTGCTGATTTCATTGATCGTTGCCGCCGCCGGTGCCATCTGGGTGATTTTCCATGGCGATCTTTCCGCCATCCTCGGCTTTGATGTCGGTCGCGGCGAACTGATCTTCTTCATCGGCGTCGTTGGCCACGCACTTTATGTGCCGCTCATCCGCCTGTTCGACCGCAAGGAACACCCCGTCACCTTCGGCTTCTGGGTGGCGGTCGGCACCTGTTTCTGGTTGATGTTACCGGCCTTGCCTGAGCTTCCGGGCATAGACCTTGCACGCCTCAGCCTGCAATTCTGGATGATCGTCGCCTATATCGCCATCGTCACGACCATGGGCACCTTCCTGCTTCTGCAGTTTGCCTCCATGCGCCTGCCCGCCTCAAAAGTGCTGGGATACGGTTATCTGACGCCCACCTCGATCATCATCCTCGAAGCCCTGATCGGCAATGGCTGGACCACCCTTTCGGTGGCGCTGGGCGCGGCCGTCACCGCACTCGGCCTCATCATCATGGCACTTCTGCCGGACTGAATTTCAAGCCTCCGGCTTGGGCGGCAAAAGTCCGTGCATGAAAAGCTGCTCCAGGAAGCGGGCCGCATCGTCAAAACGCCCCTCGCCCGAATAGCGTTGGCCCAGCACCGCCTTCACCTGCACATCGAAATCGGCGTAATGCTGCGTCGTCGCCCAGATCGAGAAGATCAGGTGATAAGGATCGCACTTGACGATCTTGCCCGCCTTCTGCCAGGCGCGGATAACCTTGGCCTTCTCGTCAACCAGATCCTTGAGCGGCCCCGTCAGCTCGTCCATGATATAGGGCGCGCCCTGCAGCACTTCGTTGGCGAATAGTCGGCTTTCGCGGGGAAAATCGCGCGCCATTTCCAGCTTGCGGCGAATGTAGGAGCGGATTTCCGCCTCCGGATTGCCGTTGTCATCAAAGGCGCGCAGCGGATCGAGCCAGGTATCGAGAACCCGCTCCATCAGCACCCGGTGGATCGCCTCCTTGGTGCGAAAATAATAGAGCAGATTGGGCTTCGACATGCCCGCCACTTCGGCGATCTGGTCGATGGTCGTGCCGCGAAACCCGTGGGTTGAAAACACCTCGAGAGCAGCGTCGAGAATCTGGACTTCCTTCTCTTCCTGAATACGGGTGCGCCGTTGGGTTTTTGCCGCTCTGGGATCGCTCATCGTGCCTGCCAAATCCTCTTTTGAATCAAGTTTATCACGCAAATCTGCGCAAAAAGTCAACTTCGCTCTTTTTTTGGGCAATTGCCGTTCATTTTAGCGCGGATTCTTGTGTTTTCCGTCTTGAGTGCAAACAGGGAAAGAGTAATGTTTACCAATCGGTCAAATATCCGGCAAAGGGAATCTTCGGCGACAGTCCGTCTCCCTTTCCGCGACAAGACCGGCCAGAAGAGGCCGCCCGACCAAAAGGCTCCTTGCCCTGTTTGGTCGTGACGGCCCGTATGAACAAGGGAACAAGGATTATGGCTGCAAACATGGCCGCACCGGGCGAAAACCTGCGCATCAACGGCGACCGCCTCTGGGATTCACTGATGGACATGGCGAAGATTGGCCCCGGCATTGCCGGCGGCAACAATCGCCAGACGCTGACCGATGCCGACGCTGAAGGCCGCGCGCTTTTCAAGAGCTGGTGCGACGCTGCGGGCATGACGATGGGCGTCGACAAGATGGGCACCATGTTTGCCACCCGCCCCGGCACCGATCCGGACGCGCTTCCGGTCTATGTCGGCAGCCACCTCGATACGCAGCCGACCGGCGGCAAGTATGATGGCGTTCTGGGCGTGCTTGCAGCGCTTGAAGTGGTGCGTTCGATGAACGACCTCGGCATCAAGACGAAGCACCCGATCGTCGTCACCAACTGGGCCAACGAGGAAGGCGCACGCTTTGCGCCCGCCATGCTGGCATCCGGCGTCTTCGCTGGCGTTCACTCCCTTGATTATGCCTATGGCCGCAAGGACCCCGAAGGCCTGACCTATGGCGACGAGCTGAAGCGCATCGGCTGGCAGGGGGATGAAGAAGTCGGCGCGCGCAAGATGCACGCCTATTTTGAATACCACATCGAACAAGGTCCGATTCTGGAAGCGGAAGACAAGCAGATCGGCGTTGTCACCCACTGTCAGGGCCTCTGGTGGCTGGAATTCACGCTGACCGGCAAGGAAGCGCATACCGGCTCGACCCCGATGCTGATGCGCGTCAATGCCGGTCTTGCCATGAGCCGCATTATCGAAATGGTGCAGTCCGTCGCCATGGGCGAGCAGCCGGGTGCAGTCGGCGGCGTCGGTCAGGTGTTCTTCTCGCCGAACTCGCGAAACGTGCTGCCGGGAACCGTCACCTTCACGGTTGATATTCGCTCGCCGGAACAGGCCAAGCTTGACCGGATGCGCGCCAAAATCGAAGCCGAAGCGGCCAAAATCTGCGCCGAACTCGGCGTCGGCTGCGCGGTTGAAGCGGTCGGCCATTTTGATCCGGTAACGTTTGATCCGATCCTCGTCGGGCGGGTGCGTGCTGCCGCCGAAAAGCTCGGCCTCAGCCACATGAACATCATTTCTGGTGCGGGCCATGATGCCTGCTGGGCTGCCAAGGTGGCACCCGCCACCATGATCATGTGCCCCTGCGTGGATGGCCTTTCGCACAACGAGGCGGAAGACATCTCCAAGGAATGGGCCGCCAGCGGCTGCGACGTGCTCTTCCACGCCGTCGTCGAAACGGCGGAAATCGTGGCGTAACCATGGGCACGTTGGCACACGCCCCCTCATCCGGCCCTTTGGGCCACCTTCTCCCCGCCGGGGAGAAGGTTGGGTGTGCCATGTCGCCTGCGTCCACCTTCATATCTTCTCTATCGCCCTTCTCCCCGGCGGGGAGAAGGTGCCGGCAGGCGGTTGAGGGGGCATTCATGACAAACGAACGGGTTGAAAAACGCCTCCCCGGCAAGACCAGAGCGGCACGGCATCTTCGTAAACTCGAAACAGCAGAAGAAAATCTTCTGTGGTCAGAACTTCGCAATCGTCAGCTGAACGGCCACAAGTTTACCCGACAGGTTCCTCTTGGAAACTACGTTGTGGATTTTCTATGCCGCGACCGAAAACTGGTCGTTGAAGCCGATGGTTTTCAACACGCCGATGCACCAACAGATACAGTTCGCACGCGCTGGCTGAACGAGAATGGTTACGCGGTACTGCGGTTCTGGAATCACGAAATCACGCGCGCCCGGCAGGAGGTTCTGGATACCATCCTTTGCGCTCTCACGGGTGAACTGAACAGCACATGCAAGACAACACGCTTCTTTCCGGCCTTTTCGGATGAAGCAGAAAACAACAGGGAACGGCAATTATGAGCACAGTCATCAAGGGCGGCACCGTCGTTACCGCCGACCTCTCCTACAAGGCGGATGTGAAGATCGAGGGCGGCAAGATCGTCGAGATCGGCCCCGACCTCAAGGGCGATGAAACCCTCGACGCAGCGGGCTGCTATGTCATGCCCGGCGGCATCGATCCGCATGTCCACCTCGAAATGCCCTTCATGGGCACCTATTCGGCGGATGATTTCGAAAGCGGCACGCGCGCCGGTCTCGTCGGCGGCACCACCATGGTGGTGGATTTCTGTCTGCCCGACCCCGGCCAGTCGCTGCTCGATGCGCTCAAGCGCTGGGACAACAAATCGACGCGCGCCAATTCCGACTACTCGTTCCACATGGCCATCACCTGGTGGGACAAGCAGGTGTTTGAGGAAATGGCCGTCGTGGCGCTCGAAAAGGGCATCAACTCGTTCAAGCACTTCATGGCCTACAAGGGCGCGCTGATGGTGAACGACGACGAGATGTTCGCCTCCTTCTCGCGCTGCGCCGAACTGGGCGCGACGCCCTTCGTCCATGCCGAAAACGGCGACATCGTTGCCACCATGCAGGAAAAACTGATGGCGGCGGGCAATAACGGCCCGGAAGCGCACGCCTATTCGCGCCCGCCGGAAGTGGAAGGTGAAGCCACCAACCGCGCCATCACCATTGCCGATATGGCCGGTTGCCCGGTCTATATCGTCCACACCTCCTGCGAACAGGCCCATGAAGCCATCCGCCGCGCGCGCCAGAAGGGCATGCGCGTCTATGGCGAGCCGTTGATCCAGCACCTGCTGCTCGATGACAGCGAATATGCCAACCCGGATTGGGATCATGCCGCTGCCCGCGTCATGTCGCCCCCCTTCCGCAACAAGCTGCATCAGGACAGCCTGTGGGCGGGCCTTCAGGCCGGCTCGCTCTCCTGCGTCGCCACCGACCATTGCTCGTTCACGGTCGAGCAGAAGCGCTATGGCGTCGGCGATTTCCGCAAGATCCCGAACGGCACCGGCGGCCTTGAAGACCGCATGCCGCTTTTGTGGACCTATGGCGTTGGCACGGGTCGCCTGACGATGAATGAATTCGTCGCTGTCACCTCTACCAACATCGCCAAGATCCTCAACATGTATCCGAGGAAGGGGGCGATCATGGTTGGTGCCGATGCCGATATCGTGGTGTGGGACCCGAACCGCGAGAAGACGATTTCCGCCAAGACCCAGCAGTCGCCGGTGGAATACAACGTCTTCGAAGGCAAGAAGGTGAAGGGTCTGCCGCGCTTCACGCTAACCCGTGGCTACGTCGCCATCGAGGAATCGACGGTGAAGACGAAGGAAGGCCACGGCCAGTTCGTCGCCCGCGAACCGAACGGCGCGGTCAACAAGGCCCTGTCCAGCTGGAAGGAAATCGTCGCCCCCCGCAAGGTGGAGCGCACCGGCATTCCCGCCAGCGGGGTTTGAGGATTGGCGAAACAACGCTTCAACAACATTCGTCGCAGCCAGACGTGACTGCGACGAATTGATGTGCAGGATAAATTGCACAATCACATAAAGTGACGAAAAGTCCGGGGAACTGAAAGTAATCAGCAATGAATGAAAACAGGATGGCCGTCGTTTCGGCCCGGGATCTGAGCCTGACGTTTGAGACCAATGACGGTCCGGTCCATGCGCTTTCGAACGTCAATCTCGATGTGCGCAAGGGCGATTTCGTCTCCTTCATCGGCCCGTCCGGCTGCGGAAAGACGACGTTTCTGCGTGTGATTGCCGATCTGGAGCAGCATACGGCAGGCACGATCGAGGTGAACGGAACAACGCCGGAAAATGCCCGCAAAGACCGCGCTTACGGCTATGTCTTTCAGGCGGCGGCCCTTTTTCCGTGGCGCACCATCGAGGACAACATCGCCCTTCCGCTGGAAATCATGAATTTCACCAAGGCGGAACGTCAGGAGCGCATCGAGCGCACGCTGAACCTCGTCAACCTCAACGGTTTCGGCAAGAAGTACCCCTGGCAACTGTCCGGCGGCATGCAGCAGCGCGCCTCGATTGCCCGCGCTCTGGCCTTTGATGCCGATCTTCTGCTGATGGACGAACCCTTTGGCGCGCTGGACGAAATCGTCCGCGACCACTTGAACGAACAGCTTCTGAAGCTCTGGGCTGCCACCGACAAGACTATCTGTTTCGTCACGCACTCGATCCCGGAAGCCGTCTATCTGTCGACGAAAATCGTCGTCATGTCGCCGCGCCCCGGTCGTGTGACCGATATCATCGACTGCAACCTGCCGCGCGAACGCCCGCTGGAAATTCGCGAAACGCCCGAGTTTCTGGAAATCGCCCAGCGCGTGCGCGAAGGCCTGAAGGCAGGGCACAGCTATGATGATTGAAGGTTTCCACGGTGTAGAATGGCCCCTCACCCCAACCCTCTCCCCGCTGGCGGGGAGAGGGGGAAGGAAGGCCGTGCAGCATATCCCTTCTCCCCGCTTGCGGGGAGAAGGTGGCGGCAGCCGGATGAGGGGCATGTCGCGAGTGACATGGCCGAGGAAGGCCGCGTCATGAAACAGCCGTCCTTCCTCAACGACCGTATCCTGCCCATTCTCACGGTTCTCGCCGCACTGATTGCCATCTGGTATCTCTGCGTCGTGTGGCTGAACGCCCCCTTCGTGCGCGATCAGGCCGCCCGTGCCGGAACCGAAATCGTCTTCACCGACCTCGTGAAGCAGACGATGAATGAGGAACGCCCCGTCCTCCCCGCCCCGCACCAGATTGTCACGGAACTGTGGAAGACCACGGTGACGATGCCGATCACCTCCAAGCGCAGCCTCGTCTATCATGCGTGGGTCACGATCTCGGCAACGCTCTCCGGCTTCGTCATCGGCGCGGCACTGGGCATGTTGCTCGCCATCGGCATCGTCCACAACCGCGCCATGGACAAGTCCATGATGCCCTGGGTCATTGCCAGCCAGACGATCCCGATTCTGGCCGTCGCCCCCATGATCATCGTGGTGCTGAACGCCGTCGGTATTTCGGGCCTTCTGCCCAAGGCGCTGATTTCGGCCTATCTCTCCTTCTTCCCGGTCGTCGTCGGCATGGTGAAGGGCTTGAGAAGCCCGGACAATCTGCTGCTGGACCTCATGCGCACCTATCACGCCAGCCCCTCGCAACTGTTCTGGAAGCTGCGCTGGCCCGCCTCGCTTCCCTTCCTCTTCACGTCGCTGAAGGTGGCGGTTGCCATTGCCCTTGTCGGCGCCATCGTCGGTGAACTGCCGACCGGGGCCGTGGCGGGGCTTGGCGCGCGCCTGCTCTCCGGCTCCTATTATGGCCAGACGATCCAGATCTGGGCCGCCCTCTTCATGGCAGCGGTCGTCGCGGCCCTCCTCGTATCGCTGGTGGGCGTTGCACACCGCATGGTGTTGAAACGGATGGGAGAAAAGGCATGAACGGCTGGCTTCTCTTTGCCTTCGGCTTTTGGGTTGCCGCCTGGGCTCTCAATGAAGCGCTGGTGCGCATCCGCACCCGCAATCTGGCGGCGCGCAAGACGATCAACTTCATCGTTCCGCTTCTCTTCGGCGTCACCCTGCTGGTCATCTGGGAAGGCGTGGTGAAGGGGTTTGAAATCCCCTCGATCCTGCTTCCGGCCCCCTCGGCCATCTGGGCGCGGTTGACCAGTTCGGTGCCCACGCTCTGGGCTGACTTCCAGCAGACCTTCATGAAGTCGGTGATCATCGGCTACATCATGGGCTGCGGGCTTGGCTTTGTGGCTGCGCTCTTCATTGACCGCTCGCCTTTCCTCAAGAAGGGCCTGCTGCCCATCGGGAACTTCGTTTCGGCCCTGCCGGTCGTCGGCGTGGCGCCGATCATGGTCATGTGGTTCGGCTTTGACTGGCCCTCGAAGGTCGCCGTGGTCGTCATCATGACCTTCTTCCCGATGCTGGTGAACACGGTGGAAGGCCTTGCCTCCTCCAGTTCCATGCAGCGCGACCTGATGCGCACCTATGCATCCGGCTGGGGCCAGACCCTGACGAAGTTGCGGCTTCCCGCCGCCATGCCTTTCATATTCAATGCGTTGAAGATCAATTCCACGCTGGCGCTGATCGGCGCCATCGTCGCCGAATTCTTCGGCACCCCGATTGTCGGCATGGGGTTCCGCATTTCCACGGAAGTGGGGCGGTCCAATGCGGATATGGTCTGGGCCGAAATCGCGGTTGCCGCGGTTGCTGGCTCGGTCTTTTACGGACTGGTGGCGCTCACTGAACGGGCCGTCACCTTCTGGCATCCGTCTGTCCGTGGTGGTCAGACGTAAAATGAAAGCAACAGAGGGAAACAGCATATGAAAAAAATGATTGCACTGTTGATGATGGCAAGCGCCCTGCCGATGATGGCCGCCTCTGCCGAAGCCGCCGACAAGGTGACGCTGCAGCTGAAGTGGGTCACGCAGGCCCAGTTCGCCGGTTATTACGTTGCCAAGGACAAGGGCTTCTATGAAGCTGAAGGCCTTGACGTGGACATCAAGCCGGGCGGTCCGGACATTGCCCCGGCACAGGTTATTGCAGGCGGTGGCGCTGACGTGATCATCGACTGGATGCCCTCGGCTCTGGCCGTGCGCGAAAAGGGCACGGCCCTCGTCAACATCGCCCAGCCGTTCAAGAAGTCCGGCATGATGCTGACCTGTCTGAAGGAAACCGGCATCAAGAAGCCGGAAGATTTCAAGGGCAAGACGCTGGGCGTCTGGTTCTTCGGCAACGAATATCCGTTCCTGTCGTGGATGGCCCACCTGAAGATCCCGACGACCGGCGGTGCCGATGGCGTGACGGTCTTGAAGCAGGGCTTCAACGTCGATCCGCTTCTTCAGAAGCAGGCCGCCTGCATCTCCACCATGACCTATAACGAATACTGGCAGGTCATCGATGCCGGCATCAAGGCCGACGATCTCGTGACCTTCAAGTATGAAGACGAAGGCGTCGCCACGCTCGAAGACGGTCTCTACGTGCTGGAAGACAAGCTCAAGGACGAAGCCTTCAAGGCCAAGATGGTCAAGTTCGTTCGCGCTTCCATGAAGGGCTGGAAGTGGGCTGAAGAGCATCCGGATGATGCCGCCGGTATCGTCCTCGAAAACGATGCATCGGGCGCCCAGACCGAAAAGCACCAGAAGCGCATGATGGGCGAAGTGGCCAAGCTGACCGCCGGTTCGGCTGGCGCTCTCGACCCGGCTGACTACGAGCGCACGGTCAAGACCCTGCTCGGCGGCGGTTCTGACCCGGTCATCACCAAGGCTCCGGAAGGTGCCTACACGCTCGACATCACCAACGAAGCCCTGAAGTAATCATCAGGCCTTAATGCAAAATGGCGCGCGGTCCCTTGGAAAAAGGGGCCGCGCGTTGTCGTTTCCAAAGCCTGCCACAACCCGGAAAATGCACATTCCCACCCGTGCTCGGTTGGCTAAAAGCGCTTTTAACGATAATGTGCGCTGCAAAATAGAACTGCCGCCAATCCACGCTCTGGTGAAATGCGTACTGCATTCCTATCTAGGCTACATCCCTAAGCGCGCCCGGCGGCGCCCATCATCGGAACTGATCATGCTTCGCAGACGTGCCCGCACTCTTGACGTTATCGCTGTGCTTACCCTTGGCCTTGTGCCGCTCTCCGCTACGGCGGAAGAAGCGCCTGCCACACAGGCCAACAGCCAGACGCTGCCCTCGATTGTCGTGGCACCCGTCGAAGAAAAGAACCTCGTCGATCTGGTGGTCGCCACCGGCACGATCAAGGCCGTTGAGGAAATCTATGTCCAGCCGCAGGTCGAAGGCCTACAGATTTCCACGCTGAGTGCCGATGTCGGCGATGAGGTGAAGGAAGGACAGGTGCTTGCCACGCTGTCGACCGATAGCCTCGTTCTGCAGAAGGGTCAGCTGGAGGCAAGCCGTGCCCAGAGCCTGGCAAGCGTTGCCCAGTTGCAGGCCCAGCTTCTCGAAGCCCGCGCCAGCGCCGATGAAGCGACCAGCCAGCGCAACCGCGCCGTAACGCTCAATGCCAAGGGCAGCGTGTCCACCGCCGCAGCGGAACAGGCCGATGCGGCTGCGAAAAGCGCGCTGGCCCGCCTGAAGGCGGCAGAACAGGGCATCATCGCCGCCGAGGCGGGCATCAAGGTCATCGATTCCCAGCTTGCCAATATCGAACTCAATCTGACACGCACCGAAATCAAGACACCGGCTTCCGGACTGATTGCCACGCGCAACGCCAAGGTGGGGGCAATTGCCAGCGCCTCGGGCCAGCCGCTCTTCACCCTCATCCGCGCCGGTGAGGTGGAACTGGTGGCCGATGTCACCGAAAGCGACATTCTGAAGATCAAGCCGGGTCAGAAGGCCACAATCCGCGTGGCCGGTGCCAGCGAACCGTTGACCGGCTCGGTGCGCCTCGTCTCCCCGACGGTTGACCAGACGACCCGCCTCGGCTCGGTGCGCATCTCCGTTGATGAAGACGCCAAGGCGCGCGCCGGCATGTACGGCAATGCCGAAATCGTTCTGGGCGAGGCCGCCGGTCTGGCGGTGCCGCTGTCGGCCATTACTGCCGACAAGGACGGCGTGATTGTCCGTGTCGTGCGCGATGGCACGGTCCATCAGGTCAAGATCGAGACCGGCATTCAGGACGGTGGTTTCATCGAGGTGAAGTCCGGCGTCGCCAAGGGCGATGAGGTTGTTGCCAAGGCCGGAGCCTTCGTGCGCAACGGCGATCACGTCAATCCGGTCAAGCAAGCACAAACCCAGTGACGGGAATCTGATCCATGAACTTTTCCGCCTGGTCGATCCGCAACCCGATTGCCCCGATCCTACTGTTCTTCATGCTGGTCTATCTCGGCGTGAAGTCGTTCTACAGCCTGCCGATCACCCGCTTCCCGAATATCGACGTGCCGGTCATTTCCGTGGTCGTCTCGCAAAGCGGCAGTGCGCCCGCCGAACTGGAATTGCAGGTCACCAAGGAAATCGAGGATGCCGTCGCATCGCTGACCGGCGTCGACGAAATCCAGTCGACGGTAACGGATGGCAATTCGCAGACCGCCGTTATCTTCCGCACGGAAATCAAGCCCGACGATGCGCTGAAGGATGTGAAGGATGCGGTAGACCGCATCCGCTCCAGCCTGCCAGCTGCCGCCGATGAGCCGATTGTCTCGAAGATCGATGTCGAAGGTCAGGCGATCCTGAGCTATGCCGTCTCCGCCCCGGATATGACGCTGGAAGAAGTTTCGTGGTTTGTGGACGATACCGTCAAGCGCGCCCTGCAGGGCAAGCCCGGCATCGGCAAGGTTGATCGCTATGGCGGCGTCGACCGCGAAGTGCGCGTCGAACTGAACCCCGACAAGCTGAACGCCTACGGCATTTCCGCCGCCGACGTGAACACGCAGCTTCGCGGCGTCAACACCGATGTCGGCTCGGGCCGTGGTCAGGTTGCGGGCGTTGAACAGTCGATCCGCACGCTCGGCGACAGCCGCAGCGTCACCGATCTGGCCAACACGACGATTGCCATCGGCAATGGCCGCTTCGTCAAGCTTGCCGAACTCGGCACCATCACCGACACCTATGAAGAGCCGAAATCCTTCTCGCGCTTCAATGGCGATCCGGTGGTGAGCTTTGCCATTTTCCGCTCCAAGGGGGCCAGTGAAGTCTCGGTGGCCGAAACCGTCAACGAGGCGCTGACCAAGCTCAAGGCCGAAAACCCGCATGTCTCCATCGAGAAGGTGGATGATGCGGTTTACTTCACCTACGGCAATTATGAATCGGCCCTGCACACGCTGATGGAAGGTGCCATTCTCGCCGTCATCGTGGTGTTCCTCTTCCTGCGCAACTGGCGCGCCACCCTGATTTCCGCCGTCGCCCTGCCGCTGTCAGCCATTCCGACGTTCTGGATCATGGAGAGCATGGGCTTCTCGCTCAATCTCGTGAGCTTCCTGGCGCTGACGCTCGCCACCGGCATTCTGGTGGACGACGCGATCGTGGAAATCGAAAATATCGCCCGTCACATCAAGATGGGCAAAACGCCCTACCGCGCGGCGCTCGATGCGGCTGATGAAATCGGTCTGGCGGTGATCGCCACCTCCTTCACCATCATCGCGGTCTTCGTCCCGGTCTCGTTCATGCCGGGTATTCCGGGCAAGTACTTCATCCAGTTTGGGCTGACGGTCGCCTTCTCCGTGTTCTTCTCGCTCATGGTGGCGCGCCTCATAACACCGCTGATGGCCGCCTATCTGATGCGTACCGAGGATGCGATGGACGAGCATCACGGTGAAGATGGCCCGTTGATGACGCGCTATCTGAACCTGATCCATCTGACGACGCGCTGGCGCTATACGACGCTTCTGGCCGCCATCGGCTTCCTTGTTGTTTCCGTCATGCTCATGCTCAGCATTCCCGGCAGCTTCCTGCCGCCGGAAGATGCGGGACGCATCACCCTTTCGGTTGAACTGCCGCCGAACGCCTCGCTGGAGGAGACCAGCCAGACGGCAGACGCCCTTTACCAGCGCCTTCACGATATTGATGGCGTGGAAACCGTCTTCGTGCTCGGCGGCTCATCGCCCAAGGGCGATCTGGAACTGCGCCGCGCCTCCGTGACGCTCAACCTCGTCAAGATCGATCATTCGCTGGTCAAGACGCTGGTGAACAAGGGTCTGGGCGGCTTGCCGCTGATTGGCCCCTATCTGCCGAAGGTCACCGACCATGGCCGTATTCGTCCGCAATGGGACATCGAGAAGGAGGTTTTCGCGCGCATTCACGACCTTCCCGATGTGCGCATCATCAAGCTCAACGACCGTGGCGAACGCGATCTCTCCTTCAACTTCCTCGGCAAGGACAATGTCACGCTGGCCAAGGCGACAGGGGATCTGGAAGCCGCCCTTCGCACGGTTCCCGAACTCGCCAATGTCAGCGCCGAAGGTGCCCTGCCCCGCCCGGAACTGCAGATCCATCCACGCAAGGACGAGGCCGCTCGTCTGGGTGTAACCCCGGCCCAGATTGCCCAGACGGTTCGCGTTGCCACGATTGGCGATACGGATGTGTCGCTGGCCAAGATCGCTCTGGATGGTCGCCTGATCCCGATCCGCGTGCAGGCCTCGCTGGACCTGCGCCGCGATCTCGCAGCCCTTCGCGCCATGAAGATCGCCACCTCCACCGGCACGCTTGTGCCGCTCTCCGCCGTGGCCGACATCGACTATGCGGAAGGCGTCAGCTCCATCAAGCGCAATGACCGCGCTCGCGTGATTTCCATCGGCGCCAGCCTGCCGCAGGGTGTAGCACTTGATCCGGCCACCGAAGCCTTCAAGAAGACCATCGACAAGGTGGGGCTGCCGGATGGCGTGCGCATTGCCGAAAGCGGTGACGCCAAAATTCAGGGCGAAATGGTCCAGAGCTTTGGCAATGCCATGATGATGGGCCTGCTTCTGGTGCTGATCGTGCTGATCCTGCTGTTCAAGGATGTGATCCAGCCCTTCACCATCCTGTTCTCCCTGCCGCTGGCCATTGGCGGCGTGGCGGCAGCGCTCTTCGTGACCAATTCAGCGCTCTCCATGCCGGTTCTCATCGGCATGCTGATGCTGATGGGCATCGTGACGAAAAACGCCATCCTGCTGATCGACTTTGCCATCGAGATGATCCGCGGTGGCATGGATCGCACATCGGCCCTCATCGAAGCCGGTCACAAGCGCGCCCGTCCGATCATCATGACCTCCATCGCCATGTCGGCGGGCATGCTGCCCTCCGCGCTTGGCGTCGGCGAAGGCGGCTCCTTCCGCGCCCCCATGGCCATTGCCGTGATGGGCGGCATTCTGGTCTCCACGGTGCTGAGCCTCGTGGTCGTGCCGTCCTTCTTCCTCATCATGGATGATCTGTCGTGGCTTCTGGGCCGTCTCTTCTCGCGCTTTGTCGGCTCGAAGGATGAAAACGATACGGAGCTTTCGGTCGATGATGTGGCACAGCTGGCCCGCCGCAACGAGGTCAAGATCGATGCGCTGGCCTCTCGCCTGCACGCCATCGAATCGACGGAAGAGCCGGTGCAGAAGCACGATAACGTGGCCCAGTTCAGCACCCTGCCCCGCGCGGCAGAGTAAACCCACGACAATATGCGCCCCTCATTGAAGCCATAACCTTTCCGGATTGCACCCCGGAAAGGGCTTTTGGGCGCATTTTCGGCTGTTCGTTGATCGAAATCAATTCCCGCACGCCATGCCGTGCGTATCTTGCCAACGTCGGAAGTCAAGCATGCGCAAAGGCTTCATGGTGTAAACAGGTGCTCTGAACCCGATCTGACCGTAACCACCAGCAGGCGGTCACAGGTCAAGGTGGGGACATAAGGGGGAATGGCAAGGTTCGCCGTTCGCACCGCTGCGTCATGGCCGTTCCGGGGCGTCAGTCCTGATGAAAATCTTGCGTCTACACCTCCGATATCCGCGCCCGGCGTCATGGTTCGAGCGCAAAAGCGGCATGCGGGGCACAAGAACGGTGCAGGCGGTGGGAGCTAGGAACAGTGAACAAGAGCCTCAAATTGAACACACGGGACAAGAACATACTGGTCAAGACGCCGTTCTTGGCAAACCTTTCAAGCCAGTCTCTGTACCGGCTGTTGGAAATGGTTGCCGTCAGCGGCTATGAAGCGCGGGATGTCCTGTTTCGCGAAAACCAGTCCGCCGATTATTTCTACTGCGTTCTGAGCGGCTATGTCCGGCTTTATCGCCTGAACAAGGATGGCCGTGAGGCCGATATCCGCATTTGCGGTCCGGGCGACACGCTGGCCGAATGCCTGCTCTACAAGGGCGAGACCTATCGCTACAATGCACAGGCCGCCGAGCCGGTGACGCTGGCCCGCTTTGAACTTCAGCGGGTTCGCGATCTCGCCGAAGAGGAAAAGGATGTGGCCAAGGCCATCATCCAGTGCCTGACCACCCATTTGATGAGCACGATGGACTGCGTGGCCAATGACCGCCTGCAGACCGCGCCGCAACGTGTGGCCCACTATCTGCTGGACCAGTGCGGCCATGAAGAATGCGCCTCGGCCTCCGTGCGCCTGCCCTTCCAGAAGAGCCTTCTGGCCGGCAAGCTGGGCCTGGCCCCGGAAGCTCTGTCGCGCGCCTTCTCGTCGCTGCGCCGCGCCGGTGTCACGGTGCGCGGTCGCGTCATCCAGATTTCGGATGTCAGCGCGCTGAAGCAGATCTGATTGAAAAATCCCGGAGAGGTAAAGCCGGTGAGCGCTGAGCGCTCACCGGCTTTTTCATTTCAGACAAGCTGTGTCGAAAGCGCAAGCTCCAGTCCAAAGCCAATCAAGAGGCCCGAGAAAACCCAGCGCTGCCCCAATTGAAATGCCCTGCTATGCGCCATCACCCGGCCCAGCACGCCACCGGCCAGCGCGTATGCGCCATCGAAAGCCAAACCGAGCAGCACCAGAATGCTGCCCAGCAGGAAAAATTGCCCGCCGACAGAACCTCTGTCCGCGTCGATGAACTGCGGTAGCAGCACCGAGCAAAACAGCAGCGCTTTCGGATTGGCCAGATTGGTGACAAAACCTTGCCGGGCCTTCATGAAGAGCGAGGCTCTCTTGGTCAAAGCCACCGGCGCATCCGGGGCTGCGAGATTGGGCAGCATGGGATTTTCACGCCAGATGGAAACGCCAAGCCAGACCAGATAGATCGCCCCCATCAGGCACAGAAGATCAAAGGCCAGCGGCGAAACCGCCAGCAACGCCGCAAGCCCCACAGCCGCAAGCGTCACATGAACGGCGCGCGCCAGACCGAGACCGATCGCCACGCCCAGCGCCGCCGCACGCCCGTCAACCGCCGCCGTGCGCAGCACCAGAATCATATCGGCCCCGGGCACGACATAAACGGCGGCCAGCGCTGCAACAAAGAAAACCAGATTTGACATGCCCACCCCCAACCGGATGAACATTATCGTAAATCAGCGGGATGGGTCCT
>Ga0209794_1001013_pt1 | contig 26999 bp, 17 predicted proteins | sample EBPBio232013_DNA_FD_185869 | JGI IMG/M metagenome (GOLD analysis project Ga0209794, IMG submission 185869) | Wastewater treatment Type I Accumulibacter community from EBPR Bioreactor in Madison, WI, USA - Reactor 1_5/23/2013_ DNA (SPAdes)... | ecosystem: Engineered > Bioreactor > EBPR >... | reverse complement strand
GGTGTCCTGGTCACGCATTCGCACAGCGGCGGCATGGGCTGGTCGGCGGCCATGCAAAACCCGAACATCCGCGCCATCGTGTCGTACGAGCCCGGCAGCGGCTTTGTATTTCCGCAAGGCGAAGCGCCGCCGCCCATGGTCAGCTCAGCCGACACCTTGCAGCCCATCAGCGTGCCGCTGGCCGACTTCAAGAAGCTGACCCGCATGCCCATCGTCCTCTACTACGGCGACAACATCCCCACCCAGCCCAGCGCCCTGCCCGGTCAAGACAATTGGCGCACGCGCCTGGCCATGGCCAAGCTGTGGGTGCAGGCCCTGAACCGCCACGGTGGTGACGCCACCCTGGTGCACCTGCCGGAAATCGGCATCACCGGCAACACGCATTTCCCGTTTTCAGACTTGAACAACCGACAGACTGCCGAGTTGATGGCACGTTTTCTTGAAGCCAAGAAGCTGGATTGAAGGCTGGCGCAGCGCCCGCCGATGTCGATCACGCAGGCCCTTCGCCAAGCGTCACCACAATCCGCCCCTTGCCTGCGGTGCCGCATTCAACAGCACGGTGCGCTGCGGCGATCTGTTCCAGTTTGAACACTTCGGCAATGGCCGGTCCGGGCCACCCCGCAGCGAGCGTCTGGTTGATGGCCTTGGCGGCTTCGACCTTGGCCGTCAACGGGAAATCGTCGCTGCCCAGCAGGTGGAGGGTGATGTTCTTGAAAAGCAGCCGCCAGAACGGGATGGTGGTGTCGGCCGCGCTGGAGGCGTAGCTGGCAATGGTGCCGCCCACGCCAAGGACTTTTTCGTCCATGTCGATGTTGCCGGCCAGATCGACCTCGACGATGTGGTCCGGCCTCAGCTTCTGCAAGTGCTCGATGGTGGACGCCATGTGGGCCTGGTCGGTTCGCAGCGCGACCTGCGCGCCTGCAGCCAAGCCGCTGGCGGCCCCTTGTTCAGAGCGTGACGTCGCGATCACCTGCGCCCCAGCGTGCCGTGCCAGCGCGATGGCACAGTCCGCCACAGCGCCGCCTGCGCCCTGCACCCACACGGTCTTGTGGTGCACGTCGCCGGCCGCATGGACGGCACGGTGGGCCGTGATGCCGGGTATGCCGAGCGTGGCCCCAACGGCAAGCTCGATGTGGTCGGCCAGGGCTACGGCGTGGCTCTCAGGCACCACGACGTACTCTGCCGCGGTGCCAAAGGGCCTGTAGCTCTGCGCGCCGAAACACCACACCCGCTCGCCGAGCCTTTCGCCGGCCACGCCTTCGCCCACCTGGTCGATGAACCCCGAGCCGTCGCTGTGCGGGATGACCCGCGGGTAGCTCATCCCGTAGCCGAACGCGTCGGTCCGCTTCTTGACGTCGCCTGGATTGATGCCCGAAAACGCCAGCCGGATCCGCACTTCACCGGCCTGTGGTGTCGGGTCCGGGAGCGTGCCGACCTGCAGAACGTCGTCGGCCCCGCCTTGGCGCTCATACCAGGCCGCCTTCATGGGGCTGCACCCGCCGCGCGCAGGCAGCGCCCATCGCGCGTTGCTCGACGCAGGTCGTCATCTGCGCAGGCGCGCACTCGCCCGACGTTTGATCCGTACTTCATGTTCTTCTGCTCCAGCGTTCAATCAGCTCAAAGACGGCTTGGACGACCAAGGCCAAGGCTGCGGAGGGAATGGCGCCAGCCAGCAGCGTGACGCCGTCGTTGAGCGCCAGCCCCTGCGCGATGCGCTCACCATAGCCGCCCGCACCGATGAACGCAGCGATGGTGGCCGTGCCCACGGTCATCACCGCGGCGGTCTTGACCCCCGCGACGATCACCGGCAACGCCAGCGGCAATTGCACCAGTTTCATGGTCTGCCCCGCCGTCATCCCGAGCGCGCGTGCGGCCTGCGTGGTGCCCTTGGGCACCTGCATGATCCCCACGGCGGTGTTGCGCACGATGGGCAGCAAGGCGTAGAGGCTGAGTGCGACGATGGCCGGAACGGTGCCGATACGTCCGAGCAGCGGAATGAGTGCGGCAAGCAAAGCCAGGGACGGGACGGTCTGCAGCACGCCAACGAACCCGAGAATGCCGTGCCCGGCGACTTCGCGCACTGCCGCAATCATGCCGAGCGGCACGCCTATCAGCAAGGCAATCAGCACCGAGACGGCGACCAGGAACAGATGCTCGCCCGTCAGCCGCCAAAAATCGCCCCCGAAGGTGGCGGCCAGCACCGAGGGGCGCGCCGCCGCAGCAGACGCCGCAGGCGCTACATGGCCTTGCAAAAAATTAGCAGCGATGGCTGCAAACGTCTGGCCCCGCAACTCGGCGTCGGCGTTCATGGCGATCATGCGGGTGACATCGATGGTGCCCTCCAGCGCGGCAATCCTTTTCCAGGCCAGCGGTGCCTTGGCGGGGAAGTCGGCGCGGTACAGCAGCACTGCGTCGTAGCGCGGAAAGTACCTGGCATCGTCTTCCAGCGTGAGCAGTCCCAGGTCGGCGATCCGCGCGTCCGTGGTGTAGATGTCCGTCACGTCGATTCGACCCGTCTCCAGCGCGGCGTAAGCCAGCCCATGGTCGATGGCGGTCGGGCGCTGGGGCAACTTGTAGCGGTGCGCCAGACCCGGCCAGCCATCCTCGCGGCCCAGAAACTCCTGCGATACCGCGACGCGAAGCTGAGGCTGGCCGCGCAGGTCAGTGATCGTGCGCAGCCCCTGATCGCGGGCGACCGCACCCGTGGTCGCCAAGGCATAGCTGTTGGAGAAGCCCAGCGGCACACCGAAGGCCAGTCCCATCGTGCGCAAGCGTTCACGGATCAGCTCAGGCGGCGACCCAGGCGGCAGCTTCAGGATCTCGGCCTCGATGGTGCCCAGGTATTCGGGATAGACATCGATGGAACCCGTCTTGAGCGCCTCCAGCACTACGGCACCGTTGCCCATGCCCTGGCGATGCTCGGCTTGCGCGCCTGCCTGGCGTGCCGTCTGCGTGATCACCTCGCCCAGGATGTAGCTCTCGGTGAACCGCTTCGAACCGACGACCACGCGCTCAGCGGCCTGCAACGGCGAAACGGCCGCCATGCTGACGCAGAACAGCACCAGGGCGACGAGCCACGTACGTGTAGTCATCACCCAATTCTGCCCCTCGCTCGCGGTTCACGCCGGTTGCCTGCTGGCGGGTCAATGTCCCGACGGTAGGCGCGACCACCACCCTCACAGCGACTTGCGCAGGACGGCGAGGTAAAAACCGCCGACGTAGTCCTCCATCCGAGCGGCTTCCTGGTAACCCAGCTTTTCGTAGAAGCGCGGCGCTTGCCACTCAAACGTTTCAAGCGCGGCATTCCTGGCGCCCATCGCAAACGCCGCCCGCTCCGCTTCGGCCATCAAACGCGAACCAATGCCCTGGCCTCGCCGCGTTGCGATGACCCACAGCACCTCCACGCGCAACCAGTACATCACGACGACGGCGCGCAGCCCGCCCACCACCTGGTCACTCGCATCGCGGGCGTTCAGGCGGATGTACTGCGCCTGCGGGTATTCGCCAACGTGCCCATAGTTGAATTCGCGCAGTTGGCGGCCGACGTAGCCGCTGTGGACCTCCTCGTCGGTGGCGGGGTAGATGGTGACGTTCATGGTGATCGATTCGAAGGCACGATAACAGGCCAATCATCTTCGATCTTCCGAGTCTCCTGGCGCATCAGGCAGCTTTGCCACTACCGCGTCAAACTTGCCTCAATTGGCACGGTTGGCAAGCCGTTCCAGATAGTCCTCAGTGGCCGGTGCCGCCTGATGTCGGCCAGTGCGGGCAGATCAACCGATGGACTGAAATGCGCTGTCGCGAAGCGGATGCCTTGGTGTGCCCTTATCCGAGCCCGAACACCATCACCTTCAACCCCCTGCCCTCGTCCACATCCGCAAACACCGCCGGATTGGCCACGCGCTCGACAAAGCGCAAATCGGGTGCATGCTCGGCGGCCTGATCGACCAGAAAATCCGGCCCCAGCTCGGGCGCGTTCAGACACAGCAACGCGTGACCGCCAGGCGCCAGCAGGTCGGGCAGGCGGCGCAGCAGGCGGGCGTAGTCCTTCTGGGCGACAAAGCTGCCCTTCTGGTAGCTGGGCGGGTCGGCAATGACCAGGTCGTAGGGGCCGGCGCGGCTGATCTTGCCCCAGGAGCTGAAGATGTCGTGCGCCCAGAAGCTGGCGCCGCCGCTAAAGCCGTTGAGCTGGTGGTTCTGCTGGCCGATGGTGAGCGCACCGCGGGCCATGTCGATGTTGACGACATGCCCTGCCCCGCCCTGCAGCGCGGCGATGGAGAAGGCGCAGGTGTAGGCAAACAGGTTGAGCACGCGCGGGGCGCGCCGGCCGGCGCCTTCGCCGCAGGATGCGCTGGCGCAGCGCGCAGCAAGGTGCTCGCGCACCCAGCGGCGGCCCTCGGCCATGTCGAGGAACAGACCGTGGTTCTGGCCGCGCATCAGGTGCACACGAAAGCGTGCGCCGGCCTCGGTGACGGTGTGGGGCTCGGGCACCTCGCCCGCGATCAGGCGCGTGTCGCTGCCCGCCTGGCCGCGAGTCTGCAGCGCCCAATGGAGCGGTTGGCCAGGGGCGATGTGCGCCCAACGCGCCGCCAAGGCCTGGTGCACAGCAGCCACCTGCTCCTCGGCGACAGGGGCAAAACTGGTGAGCAGCCAGAGCGGCGGGTACGCATCCAGCGCCCACTGCTCGCAGCCCGGATGCAGCCCGCCCCGACCGTGAAAGATGCGCTGCGCGTCGGTGGGCAGCGGCATGGTGGCGATGGTGTCGAGCAGGGCTTGCATGGCGGGATAGGGAACGGTCGGCAGGATGTGACTCTGGGATGCTGTGCCAAATTTTTTCTCAGTCAAATGGGTGCCATGTCGGCATCAAATAATCCTGAGCAGCTATTATTTTAGAAGCAAAAAAAAAGGGGCCACCCTCGCGGGCAGCCCCTTGCAGCGCCAGCGCGCGTGGCGTCAGCGCTTTTTCTGCGGCGGCAAGTCGGTGCAACTGCCGTGCGCCACCTCGGCTGCCATGCCGATGCTTTCGCCCAGCGTGGGGTGCGGGTGGATGGTCTTGCCGATGTCGATCTCGTCTGCGCCCATCTCAATGGCCAGGGCCACCTCACCGATCATGTCACCCGCGTGGGTGCCAACCATGCCGCCGCCCAGGATCTTGCCGTGGCCGTGCGCCTCGGGGCTGTCGTCGAACAGCAGCTTGGTCATGCCTTCGTCGCGGCCGTTGGCAATGGCGCGGCCCGAGGCCGTCCAGGGGAACAAGCCCTTCTTGACCTTGATGCCTTGCGCCTTGGCCTGGTCTTCGGTCAGGCCGACCCAGGCGACCTCGGGGTCGGTGTAGGCCACGCTGGGGATCACACGGGCGTTGAAAGCCGCGCTGGCCAGCTCATGGTTGCCCTGCAGCTCGCCAGCAATGACCTCGGCCGCCACGTGCGCCTCGTGCACCGCCTTGTGCGCCAGCATGGGCTGGCCGACGATGTCGCCAATGGCGAAGATGTGCGGCACGTTGGTGCGCATCTGCACGTTGACGTTGATGAAGCCACGGTCGGTGACCGCCACGCCGGCCTTGTCGGCGCCGATCTTCTTGCCGTTGGGGCTGCGGCCGACGGCTTGCAGCACCAGGTCGTAGGTCTGCGGCGCGGGGGCGCCCTCGCCTTCAAAGCTGACCTCGATGCCGGCGTCGGTGGCCTTGGCGCCCACGGTCTTGGTCTTGAGCATGATGTTGTCGAAGCGCGGCGCGTTCATCTTCTGCCACACTTTGACCAGGTCGCGGTCGGCGCCCTGCATCAGGCCGTCGAGCATTTCCACCACGTCCAGGCGCGCGCCCAGGGTGCTGTAGACGGTGCCCATTTCCAGACCGATGATGCCGCCGCCCAGAATCAGCATGCGCTTGGGCACGCTCTTGAGCGCCAAGGCGCCGGTCGAGTCGACCACGCGCGGATCGTCGGGCATGAAGGGCAGGCGCACCGCTTGCGAGCCGGCGGCGATGATGCAGTTCTTGAACTGCACCACCTTCTTGCCGCCGGTTTTCTCCTGGCCGGTGCCGGTGGTTTCCTCGACTTCGAGGTGGTTGGCGCCCACAAAGCTGCCGTAGCCGCGCACCACGCTGACCTTGCGCATCTTGGCCATGGCGCCCAAGCCTCCGGTGAGCTTGCCGACCACTTTTTCTTTGTGGCCGCGCAGCTTGTCGATGTCGAGCTTGGGCGCGCCAAAGTCCACGCCCAGGGCGGCCATGTGGCTGACTTCGTCCATCACGGCGGCCACGTGCAGCAGCGCCTTCGAAGGGATGCACCCAACGTTCAAGCACACGCCGCCCAGGCTGGCGTAGCGCTCGACCAGCACCACGCTCAGGCCCAGGTCGGCGGCGCGAAAGGCGGCCGAGTAGCCACCCGGGCCACCGCCCAGCACCAGCACATCGCAATTCAGGTCGGTGTTGCCAGCGTAGCTGGCGCCGGCCGGCACCGGCGCGGTGGCTTTCGCTTCTGTTTTAGGAGCTTCAGAGGACGGTGGGGCGCCGGCTGGCACCGATTTTTCCTCGGCTGCGGCATCGGAAGCCTCCAACACCAGCACGACCGAACCCTCGCCCACCTTGTCGCCCAGCTGCACCTTCAGCGCCTTGACCACGCCGGCGTGGCTGGAGGGGATCTCCATGCTGGCCTTGTCGCTTTCGACGGTGATCAGGCTTTGTTCGACCTTGACGGTGTCGCCGGGCTGGACCAGCAGTTCGATCACGGCGACTTCGGAAAAGTCGCCGATATCGGGCACCTTGACTTGCACTTCGCTCATCTTGCGGGTCTCCCGATCAGAGCAGCACACGGCGGAAATCGCCGAGCAGCTGGCCCAGGTAGGCGTTGAAGCGCGCGGCGGCGGCGCCGTCGATGACGCGGTGGTCCCACGTGAGCGACAGCGGCAGCATCAGGCGCGGCTTGAACTTCTCGCCGTTCCAGACCGGTTCGGTATTCGAGCGGCATACCCCGAGGATGGCCACCTCCGGCGCGTTGATGATGGGCGTGAAGTAGCGCCCGCCAATGCCGCCCAGGCTGCTGATGGTGAAGGTGGCGCCCGTCATGTCGGCGGGGCCCAGCTTGCCGTCGCGTGCTTTCTTGGCCAGCTCGCCCATTTCCTGGCTGATCTGGATCACGCCTTTCTTGTCGGCGTCCTTGACCACCGGCACCATCAGGCCGTTGGGCGTGTCGGCGGCAAAGCCGATGTGCCAGTAGTTCTTGTAGATCAGCGCGTCGCCGTCCAGGCTGCTGTTGAACTCGGGGAACTTCTTCAGCGCATGCACGCTGGCCTTGATCAGGAAGGCCAGCATGGTGACCTTGACGCCGCTCTTCTCGTTCTCCTTGTTGGTGGAGACGCGGAAGGCTTCGAGGTCGGTGATGTCGGCATCGTCGTGGTTGGTGACGGCCGGAATCATCACGGCGTTGCGCATCAGGTTGGCGCCGCTGATCTTCTTGATGCGCGACAGCTCCTTGCGCTCGACCGGGCCGAACTTGGCGAAATCGACCTTCGGCCAGGCGATGAGGTTGAGCTCGCCACCGCCGGTGACGCCGCCACCGCTGGCGCCCTTGGCGCCGCCTTGCGCCTTGGTGCTGGTCTGGCCGCTCATCACCGCCTTGGTGAAGTTCTGCACATCTTCCTGGGTGATGCGGCCCTTGGCACCGCTGCCCTTGACCTCGTCCAGCGGCACGCCCAGCTCGCGCGCGAACTTGCGCACCGAGGGGCTGGCGTAAGGCAGACCGATCGGCGGTTTGGTCGGGTCGTGCGGGACGGCGGCCGCGGGTGCCGAGGCGCTGGCCGCGGCGGGTGCGGCGGCCGGGGCGTTGACGGGCGCGGCGGCCGGCGCGGCGGCAGCCGGCGCCGACGCGGGAGCGCCCGCACTGGTCGTGCCTTCGAGCACGGCGATCAGATCGCCGATGTTGAGCTTGTCGCCCAGCTTGATCTTCAGTTCCTTGATCACGCCGGCGGCGCTGGAGGGGATCTCCATCGAGGCCTTGTCGCTTTCAACCGTGATCAGCGATTGCTCGACCTTGACCGTGTCGCCGGGCTGGACGAACACCTCGATGACGGCCACGTCCTTGAAGTCACCGATATCCGGCACGCGCACTTCCACCGGGCCGCTGGCGGCGGCCGGGGCCGGCGCCGCGGCGACCGCGGGCGCTTCTGCTTTAGGAGCAGCCGAGGCTTGTTGGGCGCCGGGGGAAGCCGGTTTTTCTTCGGCCGCGGCGGCACCATCGGCCTCCAGCAGCAGAACCACCGAGCCTTCCTTCACCTTGTCGCCCAGCTGGACCTTGATGTCCTTGACCACGCCAGCGGTGCTGGAGGGGATCTCCATCGAGGCCTTGTCGCTCTCGACGGTGATGAGGGATTGCTCGACCTTGACGGTGTCGCCCGGCTTGACCAGGACCTCGATGACGGCCACTTCCGAGAAGTCGCCGATGTCGGGCACTTTCACTTCAACCATTGCCATGATGCGCGTGCCTCCTCAAGCCTGCAGGGGGTTGATCTTGTCGGCGGCGATGCCGTACTGCTGGATGGCTTCCTGGGCGCGGCTGGCGGGCATCTTGCCCTCCTGGGCCAGGGCACGCAGCGCAGCCACCACGATGTAGTGGCGATCCACCTCGAAGTGCGCGCGCAGCTTGCGGCGGAAGTCGCTGCGGCCAAAGCCGTCGGTGCCCAGCACCGTGTACGCACGCGCCGTGCCCTTGTCGTCCTTGGGCATGAAGGGGCGAATCTGCTCGGCGAAGGACTTCATGTAGTCGGTCGAGGCGACCACCGGGCCGGCGTGGCCGGCCAGTTGCTGGGCCACGAAGGGCACGCGCGCCGTCTCGGTGGGGTGCAGCAGGTTCCAGCGCTCGCAGTCCTGGCCTTCGCGCGCCAGCTCGTTGAAGCTGGGGCAGCTCCAGACGTCGGCGACCACGCCCCACTCCTTCAGCAGCAGCTCTTGCGCCGCCACGCTCTCGCGCTGGATGGTGCCCGAGCCCAGCAGTTGCACGCGCGGCGCGCCGCTCTGGCCGGCTGGGCCGCTGCCCGGCTGGCTGAGGTACATGCCCTTGATGATCTCTTCCTCGGTGCCGGCCCTGAGGCCTGGCATGGGGTAGTTCTCGTTCAGCAGGGTCAGGTAGTAGTAGACGTTTTCCTGCTTCTCGACCATGCGCTTCAGGCCATGATGCAGGATGATCGCTACTTCGTGCGCGTAGGTCGGGTCGTAGCTGACGCAGTTGGGGATGGTGCCGGCCAGGATCTGGCTGTGGCCGTCCTCGTGCTGCAGGCCCTCGCCGTTGAGCGTGGTGCGCCCGGCGGTGCCGCCCAGCAGGAAGCCGCGCGCCTGCATGTCGCCGGCCGCCCAGGCCAGGTCACCCACGCGCTGGAAGCCGAACATGGAATAGAACACGTAGAACGGCATCATGATGCGGTTGCTCGTGCTGTAGCTGGTGGCCGCGGCGATCCAGCTGGCCATGCCGCCGGCTTCGTTGATGCCCTCTTGCAGGATCTGGCCGTCGGTGGCCTCCTTGTAGTACATCACCTGGTCTTTGTCGACCGGGGTGTAGCGCTGGCCCTTGGGGTTGTAGATGCCGATCTGGCGGAACAAGCCCTCCATGCCGAAAGTGCGCGCCTCGTCCACCAGGATCGGCACCACGCGCGGGCCGAACGCCTTGTCGCGCAGCAGTTGCGTCAGAAAACGCACGAACGCCTGGGTGGTGGAGATTTCGCGCCCCTCGGTGGTCGGCTCAAGCACGGCCTTGAAGGTTTCCAGCGAGGGAATGGTGAAGCTCTCGTCGGCCTTGGTGCGGCGGTGCGGCAGGTAGCCGCCCAGGGCCTTGCGGCGCTCTTGCAGGTACTTCATCTCCGGCGTGTCGTCGGCCGGCTTGTAGTACGGCAGCTTGTCGAGTTCGCTGTCGGGCACCGGGATGTTGAAGCGGTCGCGGATGTAGCGGATGTCGTCGTCGCCCAGCTTCTTGGTCTGGTGCACCGTGTTCTTGCCCTCGCCGGCCTTGCCCATGCCGTAGCCCTTGACGGTCTTGACCAGCAGCACCGTGGGTTGGGCCTTGTGGTGGTAGGCGGCGTGGAAGGCGGCGTAGACCTTCTCGGGGTCGTGGCCACCGCGGCGCAGCTCGAACACCTGCTCGTCGGTCATGTGCTCGACCAGCTTGGCGGTTTCGGGGTACTTGCCGAAGAAGTGCTTGCGCACGAAAGCGCCGTCGTTGGCCTTCATGGCCTGGTAGTCGCCGTCCAGCGTTTCCATCATCAGCTGTTTCAGCTTGCCGGTCTTGTCGCGGGCCAGCAACTCGTCCCAGCCCTTGCCCCAGATCAGCTTGATGACGTTCCAGCCCGAGCCGCGGAATTCACCTTCCAGCTCTTGAATGATCTTGCCGTTGCCGCGCACCGGGCCGTCCAGGCGCTGCAGGTTGCAGTTGATGACGAAGATCAGGTTGTCCAGGCCCTCGCGCGCGGCCAGGCCGATGGCGCCCAGGCTCTCGGGCTCGTCCATCTCGCCGTCGCCCAGGAAAACCCACACCTTGCGCTGGCTGGTGTCGGCGATGCCGCGCGCGTGCAGGTACTTCAGAAAGCGCGCCTGGTAGATCGCCATCAAGGGGCCCAGGCCCATGCTGACGGTGGGGAACTGCCAGAACTGGGGCATCAGCTTGGGATGCGGGTAGCTGGACAGGCCCTTGCCATCGACTTCCTGGCGGAAGTTGTCCAGTTGCGCCTCGGTCAGACGCCCTTCCAGGAAGGCGCGGGCGTAGATGCCGGGCGCGCTGTGGCCCTGCAGGTAAAGGCAGTCGCCGCCGTGGCCTTCGCCCTCGGCATGCCAGAAATGGTTGAAGCCAGCCCCGAACATGGACGCCAGCGAGGCGAACGAACCGATGTGGCCGCCCAGATCGCCGCCTTCGGGCGGATGCAGGCGGTTGGCGCGCACCACCATGGCCATGGCGTTCCAGCGCATGTAGGCGCGCAGGCGTTTCTCGATCGCGATGTTGCCCGGGCAACGCTCTTCCTGGCCCGGCTCCAGCGTATTCACGTAGCCCGTGTTCGCCGAAAACGGCATGTCGATGGAATTTTGCCGGGCATGCTCCAGCAATTGCTCCAGCAGGAAGTGCGCACGCTCACCTCCGGCTTTCTCGATCACGGCCGACAGCGCGTCGGTCCATTCCCGTGTTTCCTGGGCGTCGCCATCCTGTTGGGCGGGGGTCGGCACCTTCGACTCGTCTGACATCTGATTGTCTCCTCGCGTGTGTAATGCAGATCATTGTGAACGATGTCGAGATGATCTCACAATCAGTCTGATATTTCAAATAATGATTTTGATTATCATAATGTGATATTAAATGCGGCCTGTCTTCCAATTTCGGGGTAATCCCTCAGGGTCGCCTACACTGCCGCGCATGCCGTCCCCGTTCTCCTCGCTGCCTGCCGATGACCTGCCCGCCACCCCCGGCTGGTCGCGCCTGCGGCAGCTCATGCGCGATCGCCTGCCCAGCCTAGCGCCGTTGGCCGCCGTGCTGCTGTTCCTGGCGGTGATCGCCGCGGCGTTCTGGTACCTGCGACTGGAGGAGGTGCGGCGCGAGCAGGAGGCCGTCAAGCGCGACGTCGAATACAGCCAGCAGCGCCTGCGTCTGCGCCTTTTGGAGCGCCAGGAACAGCTGATGCGCCTGGCGCGCGACATCGCCAACCGCGAGGTCAGCGTGCAGCAATTTCCGGTGCGCGCCGAGTCCCTGGTGACGCAATCGGCGGAATTGCTGGCCATCAGCTGGATCGACGAGCGCCGGCGCGTGCTGGGCACCGTGGCCACCCCCAGCTTCAGCGCGCAACGCAACTGGATGGAGGACGGCCAGCTCAAGGGCGGTTTGCTCAAGGCCGAGGAGACCGAGACCGGCTACAGCCTGGCACGCGATGTGATGCAGCCGGTGTACTCGCAGCCGCTGGCGGCCAAGGACACCAACGCCATCCTGCAATTGCACGTGCCGGTGTTGCCGCGCGGCAAATTCGCTGGCGAGCTGCTGGCCGAGTATTCGGTCGACGCGCTGCTGCGCTACGGCGTGCCCTCGGAGATGCTGGCCAAGTACGCCGTGGCGCTGCTGGACGGCGACGGCCAGTTGCTGGCCGGCCAGAGCATCCCCGAGCGGCACGGCATGTACGAGCACCTGCCCTGGAGCGGCCAGGTCAACGCCTTTGAAAGCCCGGTCTCACCGGTCGGCAACGGCCTGGTGCTGCGCGCCCAGGCCTGGCGCACCTCGCAGGGCGTGGTCGGGGGCACCCTGCTGTGGCTGGTGGCGGCGCTGGCGACCATGACCACCTGGATGCTGATCGCCAACTGGCGCCAGAGCCAGCGCCGCCAGCAGGCGCAGCTGGCGCTGCAGGCCGAGACCAGCTTTCGCCGCGCCATGGAAAACTCCATGCTCACCGGCATGCGCGCGCTTGATCTGCAAGGGCGCATCACCTACGTCAACCCGGCGTTCTGCCAGATGACCGGCTGGAACGAGGACGAGTTGATCGGCCAGTCGGAACCTTTCTCTTACTGGCCCGAGGAAGACCGCGAAACCCTGACCGTGCGCCTGACCGAGGAACTGGGCGGCGTGGCCGACCCGGCCGGTTTCCAGATGCGGGTCAAACGCAAGGACGGCGCGCTGTTCGACGCGCGCCTGTACGTCTCGCGCCTGATCGACGCCACCGGCAAGCAGACCGGCTGGATGGCCTCGATGACCGACATCACCGAACCCAACCGCGTGCGGCGCCAGTTGTCGGCCTCGTACGAGCGCTTCACCACCGTGCTGGAGGCGCTGGACGCCTCGGTGTCGGTGGCGCCGCTGGGCAGCGAGGAGTTGCTGTTCGCCAACAAGCTGTACCGCCAGTGGTTTGGCGGCACCACCGAGGGCCACATGAAGCTGGTGGTGCGCGGTGGCGCGCCCGAAAAGCCCCTGCCCGACGACAACCTGGATCCGGTCGATTCGTACGCCGGCCTGCCGCTGGACTCCCTGACCACCTCGGTGGTGGCCGAGCACGCCGAGATCTACATCGAACGCCTGGACAAATGGCTGGAAGTGCGCTCGCGCTACCTGAACTGGGTCGATGGCCGGCTGGCGCAGATGGTCATTGCCACCGACATCACGGCGCGCCGCCACGCCGAAGAGAACGCCGCCGCCCAGGCCGAGCGCGCCCAAACCGCCAGCCGCCTGATCACCATGGGCGAAATGGCCTCCAGCGTGGCGCACGAGCTGAACCAGCCGCTGACGGCCATCAGCAACTACTGCACCGGCATGATCTCGCGCATCAAGGGCGGTTCGATCGGCCAGGACGATCTGCTCGGCGCGCTGGAGAAAACCGCGCGCCAGGCGCAGCGCGCCGGCCAGGTGGTGCAGCACATCCGCAGCTTCGTCAAGCGCAGCGAGCCGCGCCGGCAGTGGGCCGAGGTGCCGGCCATGGTCGAACAGGTGGTGGAGCTGGCCGAGATCGAGCTGCGCCGCCGCCAGGTGCGGCTGACGCACTACGTGGCGCCGCGCCTGCCGGCCCTGCTGGTCGATCCGATCCTGATCGAGCAGGCGCTGATCAACCTGATCAAGAACGGCGCCGAGTCGGTCGACGTGGCCCGCCGCGCGCTGGGCAACCGGTTGGTGGAGCTGCGCGTGGTGGCCATTGAGCGCGAGGGGCAGATGGCCGTGCAGTTCACCGTGTCGGACACCGGACGCGGCCTGGCGCCGGAAGTTCTGGAGCGTTTGTACGAGGCGTTTTTCTCGACCAAGAACGAAGGCCTGGGCATTGGCCTGAATCTTTGTCGGTCCATCGTCGAGTCGCACCAAGGCCGTATCCATGCCGAGAACCTCTACAATGCCGGCGACATCGCAGGGTGCCGATTCACTTTCTGGATCCCGGCTGGCCCCATGCCCACCAGCAACAGCAGGGAAACACGCACCAAGGCCAACGCATGAGTTTGATTCCAAAGCGCGGCACGGTTTACGTCGTCGATGACGACGAGGCCGTGCGGGATTCGGTCCAATGGCTGCTTGAAGGGCAGGACTTTCGCGTCCGTTGCTTCGAGTCGGCGGAAACCTTCCTGTCGCGCCACGACCCGCGCGAGGTGGCTTGCCTGATCGCCGACATCCGCATGGACGGCATGAGCGGGATCGATCTGCAAGACCGCATGCGCGAGCGCAACTCGCCGATCCCGATCGCCTTCATCACCGGTCACGGCGACGTGCCCATGGCGGTGGACACCATGAAGAAAGGCGCCATGGATTTCATCCAAAAGCCTTTCAAGGAAGACGAATTGGTGCCCCTGGTCGAGCGCATGCTGGAGCAGGCGCGCGCCAGCTTCTCCGAGCACCAGCAGGCCGCCAGCCGCGATGCGTTGCTGGGCAAGCTGACCGGCCGCGAGGCCCAGGTGCTGGAGCGCATCGTCGCCGGCCGCCTGAACAAGCAGATCGCCGACGACCTGGGCATCAGCATCAAGACCGTGGAGGCGCACCGCGCCAACATCATGGAAAAGCTCGGCGCCAACACCGTGGCCGACCTGCTGAAAATTGCCCTGGGCCAGAACGCGCCGAAAACCTGAGTCGCCGCCATCTGCTCCGTTAAGGATAGCGGCTCTGGCTTTACCGGCGCCGGCTTCCCGTCAGTTTTTCTTGAAACCGCAACCATGACCGCCCAATTGATCGATGGCAACGCCCTGGCCCGGCAGGTGCGCGCCGAAGTGGCCGACCGCGTGCAGGCACTCAAGGCGCGCGGCGTCGAGCCGCGCCTGACCGTGATCCTGGTCGGCGAGGACCCGGCCAGCCAGGTCTACACCCGCAACAAGGTCGCCGACAGCGAGCAGACCGGCCTGCAGGCCACGCTGGAGCGCTACCCCGCCGAGCTGCCCGAAGCCGATCTGCTGGCGCGTATCCGCCAGCTCAACGACGATGCCGGTGTGCACGGCATCCTGGTGCAGTTGCCCCTGCCCCGGCACATGGACGCGCACCGGGTCATTGAAACCATCGCCCCGGCCAAGGATGTGGACGGCTTTCACGTCGCCAGCGCCGGTGCGCTGATGGTCGGCCAGCCCGGCTTTCGGCCCTGCACGCCCTACGGCTGCATGCGCATGCTGGAGTCGATCGGCGTCGACCTGAAGGGCAAGCACGCCGTCGTCATCGGCCGCAGCAACATCGTCGGCAAACCCATGGCCATGATGCTGCTGGGTGCCAACGCCACCGTCACCATCTGCCACAGCGGCACGCGCGATTTGAAGGCGCAGACGCTGCAGGCCGACGTGGTGGTGGCCGCCGTGGGCAAGCGCAACATGCTCACGGCCGACATGGTCAAGCCCGGCGCGGTGGTCATCGACGTCGGCATGAACCGCGACGACGCCGGCAAGCTGTGCGGCGACGTCGACTTTGACGGCGTGCGCGAGGTGGCCGGCTGGATCACGCCCGTGCCCGGCGGTGTCGGGCCGATGACGCGGGCGATGCTGTTGGTCAATACCATCGAGGCGGCTGAAAAAGCCCCCCCCCGAGGCGCCTGACGGCGCCTCCCCCCGTTGGGGGGCGAGCCGGCCGCTTCGGAGCGGCCGTGCGCAGCGGCTCCTGGCTTGGCCTGCTCCGCGGCCTTTTGGGTTGATGACATCGACGCGCTGGAGCGCCAGTTTATGCTGTGCAGGAATAACAACCGGCCACGCACCGTGCAGCAACTCAGAGTCCGCCGTCCCCGTCTTGCCACCAGCCTGATCACGGGTCTGCTGGGTCTGCCTTGCGCGGTGGGGGCGCAAGCCCCTGCGGGCGCCGCCGCGGACGATGATGATGTGGCAGGTGCGCTCGCCCCGGTGGTGGTGCGCGCGCAGGGCTCCGGCACCGACCGCTGGCGCTCGCCGGCGTCGGTGGATGTGGTCACTGGCGACGATCTGCGCGAGGGGCGGCCGCAGGTCAGCCTGGCCGAATCGCTGGGCCGCGTGCCGGGCCTGGTGGTGCGCGACCGGCAGAATTTTGCGCAGGATTTGCAGTTGTCCATCCGCGGCTACGGCAGCCGCTCCAGCTTTGGCGTGCGCGGGCTCAAGCTGTACGTGGACGGCATCCCCGCCAGCGCGCCCGACGGTCAGGGCCAGACCAGCCACTTTCCCATCGGCACGGCCGACCGCGTGGAGGTGGTGCGTGGGCCGTTCGCGGCGCTGTACGGCGCCTCGTCCGGAGGCGTGCTATCGCTGTACACCGAAGACGGGCGCTGGCCGGGCGAGTGGCGCGCCGGCTTCAGCGCCGGCAGCGACGGGCTGTGGCGCCTGTCCACCGCTGCGCTGGGCCGCACCGCGCCGCCCGACCAGCCGGGCTGGTCGTACGCGCTGTCGCTGGGCGGCTTCACCGCCGACGGCGCACGCGCGCAAAGCTCGGCCACGCAGGGCACGGCCAACGTCAAGCTGTCGCGCGAAGACGCCGACGGCCGCGTCACTCTGCTGTTCAACCAGCACAACAGCCGCGCGCAGGACCCGCAGGGCCTGACCCGCGCCGAGTTCGACGCCGACCCCAAGCAAACCACGCCCAACGCCCTGCGCTACGACACCCGCAAGTCGCTGCACCAGACCCAGCTGGGCGCCGCCTGGCAGCGCCGCCTGAACGACGAGCAGAAGCTGGAGCTGATGGGCTGGTGGGGCCAGCGCGGCGTGTGGCAGTACCAGTCGATACCGCCTGCGGCGCAGGCCGCGCCCACCTCGGCCGGGGGCGTGATTGACCTGGACCGCGCCTACGGCGGCGTCAACGGCCGCTGGCGGCTGGACCGCGCCATGGGCGACGGCGCGCGGCTGGGCCTGGTGGCCGGCCTCAGCTGGGCGCGCCAGAACGAGCAGCGCAACGGCTACGAGAACTTCATTGGCGACCGCCTGGGCGTGCGCGGCCGCCTGCGGCGCGACGAATCCAACATGGCCGAAAGCGTCGAGCCCTACCTGCAAGGCGACTGGAGCACGCCGCTCTGGACGCTCTCGGGCGGCCTGCGCTACGCCCACGTGCGCATGGGCTCGCGCGACCACTATGTCAGCGCCGGCAACGGCGACGACAGCGGCCGCGTCAGCTACTCGGGCCTGATCCCGGTGCTGGGCGGGCGCGTGCAGGTGCTGGAATCGGTGCAGGCCTTTGCCAGCGTAGCGCGCGGGCTAGAGACCCCCACGCTGAACGAGCTGGCCTACTCCCCGGCCGGCCGCGCCGGCCTGAACGGCGCGCTGGACGCCAGCCGCAGCACCAGCAGCGAAATCGGCTTGCGTGGGCGCCACGGCTGGGGCGGTTGGAGCGCCACCGCCTTCGATGTGCGCAGCCAGGACGAGATCGTTCCCTCGCTCAGCCAGGGCGGGCGCACCAACTACCAAAACGCTGGCCGCACCCGCCGCTACGGCCTGGAGTTGGCGCTGGACGCCGAGTTTGGCCCGGTCACGCTGGCCAGCGCCGCCACCTTCATGCAGGCCAAATTCCGCGACGGTTATGGCCGCTGCGCCGCCCCGCCCTGCGCCGCCGCCGATCAAGTGCCCGCCGGCAACCGCATCCCCGGTATTCCGCGCCAGCAGCTCTGGCTGCAACTGGGCTGGCGGCCCGACTGGGCGCGTGGCGCCACGCTGGGCATGGAAGCGCGTTACACCGGCAGCGTCCCCGTGAACGACCTGAACAGCGACCACGCCGCCAGCGCCACGGTGTTCGCGCTGACCGCACGGCACGACTTCACGCGCGGCGACTGGCGCTTTCAACCCTTCGTGCGCATCGACAACGTGGCCGACCGCAAATGGGCCGGCTCGGTCATCGTCAACGAGTCCAACGGCCGCTTCTTCGAGCCGGCGGCGGGGCGCAGCTTCTTTGTCGGCCTTGATATACGAGCGAAACGGTGATGCCTGAATATGACGCCCCCCGATGCGCCTGACGGCGCCTCCCCCCACTGGGGGGCAGGCCGGCCGCTTCGGAGCGGCCGGGCGCGGCGGCCTCCCGCATGGCCTGCTCCGCGGCCCTTTGTGGTGGCGCGCGGTGCGTTTGGGTGAATTTATGGCCAGATGTCGGCGTGGATAAATGGTTTATAGCTATCATAAATATAGCATTCCACAGTCTGAATGATGACGCGCTTGCAACGCGTCGCCCCGGCCAACGGGCGGGCCGGCGGCGCCTGGCTTGCGCTCGTCCACGGCCATCGGATATGACCGCGCAGCTTTTCCCACAAAATCCCGGTCTGGTGCTACAAGCTCTAGCGCCAGCAGCTACAATTTTTATAACAATCTGAACCTTGGGCCGTCGCCGACTGCGCCGCTTGAGTCGGCCGGCTGAGTCCCCATCTAGAGTCCATGACCCCTCCTCTGCTCGACTTTTCCGACCTGCCCCTGTTCGACCAGATCCGTGCCGATCAAGTGGCGCCCGCCATTGACCAACTGCTCACCGAGGCCGACGCGGCGCTGGAGCGCGTGGTGGCGCCCGACTTTCCGGCCGAATGGAACGCCATAGCCAAGGAGCTGGACGTGTCCACCGAGCGCCTGGGCCGCGCCTGGGGTGCCGTGAGCCACCTGAACGCCGTGGCCGACACGCCCGAGCTGCGCGCCGCCTACAACGCCGCGCTGCCCAAGGTGACCGAGTTCTACACGCGCCTGGGCGCCGACGAGCGCTTGTACGCCAAGTACAAGGCCATCGACCCGGCCACGCTCAACGCCGAGCAGTTGCAAGCGCGCAAGAACGCGCTGCGCGGCTTTGTGCTGGGCGGCGCCGAGTTGCAGGGCGCCGCCAAGGAGCGCTTTGCCGCCATCCAGGAGCGCATGGCCGAGCTGGCACAGAAATTCAGCGAAAACGCCCTCGACGCCACCGATGCCTACGCCTACTACGCCACCGAGGCCGAGATGCAGGGCGTGCCCGACGACGTCCAGCAGGCCACGCGTGCCGCCGCCGAAAAAGACAGCCTGAGCGGCTACAAGCTCACCCTCAAGCTGCCGGTCTACCTGCCGGTGATGCAGTTCGCGCAGGACCGCGCGCTGCGCCAGCGCCTGTACCGCGCCTACGTCACCCGCGCCTCCGACCAGGCCGAGGGCGAGGCCATCAAATTCGACAACAGCGCGATCATGCGCGAGCTGCTGACCCTGCGCCAGGAAGAGGCCCAACTGCTGGGCTACGCCAGCTTTGGCGAGGTCTCGGTCGTGCCCAAGATGGCCGAGTCGCCCCAGCAGGTGATCGACTTTTTGCGCCAGCTGGCCACCAAGGCCCGCGCCTTTGCCGAGCGCGACGTGCAGGATCTGCGCGAATTTGCCGCCAAGCACCTGAATCTGGCCGAGCCCGAGGCCTGGGACTGGCCCTTCATCGGCGAAAAGCTCAAGGAGGCGCGCTACGCCTTCAGTGAGCAGGAGGTCAAGCAGTACTTCACCGCGCCCAAGGTGCTGGCGGGTCTGTTCAAGATCGTCGAGACGCTGTTCGAGGTGCAGATCCGCAAGGACTCAGCGCCCGTGTGGCACCCGGCGGTCGAGTTCTACCGCATAGAGCGCGGCGGCCAGTTGCTGGGCCAGTTCTACCTTGACCCCGGCGCACGCCAGGGCAAGCGCGGCGGTGCCTGGATGGACGACGTGCGCGCCCGCTGGCTGCGCCCCGACACCGGCCGTCTGCAGACGCCGGTGGCGCACCTGGTGTGCAACTTTGCCGAGGGCGTGGGCGGCAAGCCGCCGCTGCTCACGCACGACGACGTGACCACCTTGTTCCACGAATTCGGCCACGGCCTGCACCACATGCTGACGCAGGTGAACGAGCACGATGTGTCCGGCATCAGCGGCGTCGAGTGGGACGCGGTCGAGCTGCCCAGCCAGTTCATGGAGAACTTCTGCTGGGAATGGGACGTGCTGCGCCACATGACGGCCCATGTCGACACCGGCGAGCCCCTGCCGCGCGCCCTGTTCGACAAGATGCTGGCCGCCAAGAACTACCAGGCCGGCATGCAGACGCTGCGGCAGATCGAGTTCTCGCTGTTCGACATGCTGCTGCACACCCGCGCCGACGCCGGTGCCGACTTCCAGCCCCTGCTGGACCAGGTGCGCGCCGAGGTGGCCGTGCTGCAACCGCCGGCCTTCAGCCGCACCGCGCATACTTTCAGCCACATCTTTGCCGGCGGCTACGCGGCGGGCTACTACAGCTACAAGTGGGCAGAGGTGCTGTCGGCCGACGCCTACGCCGCGTTCGAGGAGTCCGCCACACCCGACGGCTTGCCCAGCGTGGAAACCGGGCGAAAATACCGCCAGGCCATCCTGGAAGCCGGCGGCAGCCGCCCCGCGATGGAATCGTTCAAGGCCTTCCGCGGCCGCGAACCCACGCTGGACGCACTGCTGCGCCACCAGGGCATGGCCTGACCTGGAGTTTGCACCCCATGCCGCATCGATCCGCACAACCTTTGTTCGGCGCCTGCGCCGTCTTGCTTCTGGCCGCCAGCGCGCAGGCCCAGATGTACCGATCCGTCGGGCCGGACGGGCGCGTCACCTATTCCGACCGACCGCCGGCCACCGTCCCCGTGCGTGAAACCGTGCTGGAACCCGGTGGTGGTGGCGCGGGCGGCGGCAGTGCCCTGCCCTACGCGCTGGCCCAGATCGCGCAGCGCTACCCGGTCACCTTCTACACCGGCAAAGACTGCGCGCCCTGCGCCAGCGGACGCAACCTGCTGATCGGTCGCGGCATTCCGTTCAGCGAAAAAATCGTCGAGAGCAACGACGACGCGGCCGCGCTGCAGCGCCTGACCGGGGCCAACAGCCTGCCGGCGCTGTCGATCGGCGGCCAGGTGCTGAGGGGGTTTTCCGACCTGGAATGGAGCCAGTACCTGGACGCCGCCGGTTACCCCAAGACCTCGCAACTGCCGGCCCAGTACCAGCCCCCAGTCGCCACGCCCCTGGTGGCCGCGCGGCCTGCCCCCCCTCCCTCCGGTTCCGCCACCGACAGCTCGGCCGCGCCGACGGCAGCGGCCGCGACGCCGCCCGCGCCCAGTCTGGCACCGCGGCGCACGGCCGACAACCCGACCGGCATTCGCTTCTGATGCAACAGCCCTCGGTGCGGGGCTTGCCGCGCCTGCGCCTCGATCATGTCCGGAACCTCACGCCGGGCAAGCCCGACACCTGAGCCGTGCCGCCGGGCACCGAGACTGAACAGCAGTTTTTTCCTCCAACCATCCGTGCCACCCAACACCACGCTTCAAGTCTCCCCCAGCGCAGATGGCGCCGCGCTGACGCCTGCGCAAAAGCGCTTCAACACGCTGATCCGTCAGATCGAGAAAGCTCGATTGACGCTGGCGTCGTGGAACGACAGCTCGGCGTCGTTCCATCAGGCCTATCACGCGCAGTTGGCGCCGCTCAGGGCGGAACTGCGGGACGGGCATCGGCAATGGGTGTTGGCCCTGAACACCGCGCTCGAGCAACGCGCCTGGACCAACTCCGAGCGCCGCACCCTGCGGGAACTGCTGTGCGAGGCCGCCGGTGAGCTGCTTGACGCGTGCGGCGACGACGCCGAGGTCAAGGCCGTGTTCGACCTGCACGCCGAGGTGGATTTCGACACCGAGCAGCGCGAACGGGTGCGGGCAATGAAGCACATGGCCGAGGCCATGACCGGGCTGGATCTGGGCGACGAGGGCGGCATCGACTCCGACACGGATTTGTTCGAGCGGCTGCGCCAAGGCATGCAAGCACAGGCAGAGGCCGAGGAAGCCCAGCGCAACGCCAAAGCCGCGGGCCGGCGCAAGACGCCCGCGCAGCAGCGGCGTGAAGCCGAAGCGCAACAGGCCACGCAATCGGTGCGCGAGGTCTATCGCAAGCTGGCCAGCGCCTTGCACCCGGATCGCGAGGTCGATGCCCGCCAGCGCGAGGAGAAAACGGCCTTGATGCAGCGCGTCAACCAGGCTTACGAGGCCGGTGACCTGCTCGCGCTGCTGAGCCTGCAACTTCAAATCGAGCAAATCGACACCCGGGACATCGCGAACGCGGGCGAGCAGCGCCTGAAGCACTACAACAAGGTGCTGGCGGAGCAGTTGGCCGAGCTGAAGGCCGAAATCGAGGAGGTCGAGATGCAGTTTTGCACGCAGTTTGGCATCGGGCCGGGCCGGCGGCTGAACCCGCGCCAGCTGGACCACATTCTGGAGAGCTCAAACCGTCAGTGGCTCGCCGAACTCGCACGGCAGCAGCGCGAACTCCGCATGCTGAACGATCACGCGGCCACCAGGCGCTGGCTCAAACGCCAGCGGCAGTTGCGCCGCGAGGCCGAATTCAGCTTCGCGCCTTTCTGAGCTCAGCCTCCACGGCTCGGGCCGCGATCAGCGCGTCCGCATAGGCCTGTCACCCGGCGCCCTGGGCCACGTCCTTGAACACACCGGCCTTGGCCTGATCGGCCACCCACTGCTGCTTGTCGGCAATGGCGCGGGCCGTGCTGCGCCACGCGGCTGAAAAAGTAGGCGCCCTGCTTCGGCCAGTCGATGCCCTGGAAGGTCTCCCGTATCTGGGCCTTCAGGCCGGCGGCAAAGATCTTGCCGACTTCGCCGTAGCCGATCAGGCCGATGCGCGGGATCTCGATCACGATCGTTCACTCCTACATGGACAGCACCAGGCTCGGCACTCCCGGGGCCAGCGGGCAACGGCGCCGGAGAATCACTGTCGCTCAATCCTGGCGGCCGCGATCACGCCGCTCCAACGCCGGATATCGCCGGCCAGCATGTCGGCCGCGTCCTGCGGCGTGCCGGGGTGCGGATCCAGGTTGAGCGCCTCCAGCTTCTGACGCACGCCGGCATCGGCGAGCGCGGCGTTGACCGCTTTGTTCAATTGCTCCAGCATCGCCGTCGGCGTGCCAACCGGCACGGCCAGACCGTTCCATGAGGCGGCGTTCAGGCCCTTCACTCCGGCCTCTTGCGCGGTGGGCACGCCGGGCAGCACGCGCGAGCGCCTGGCCCCGGTCACAGCCAACGGGCGCAACGCCCGGCCCTGAATCTGCGGCAGCAGCGGGCTGAGAATGTCCAGCCCGGCCTGGATCTGCCCGCCACGGATGGCCGTGATCACGTCCGGCGTGCCCTTGAACGGCACCACCAGCAGATCCAGCCCCGCCGCGCTCTTGAACAGCTCGGCCGCCAGGTGCTGGGTGGTGCCGATGTTGGGCGTGCCGATGTTCAGCTTGCCGGGCTGGGCCTTGGCGGCGGCGATCAGCTCGCCCAGCGTCTTGAACTCGCCCCCTTCGCGCGCCACGATCACCAGATCGAACGTGGCCAGCAACCCGACCGGCGTGAAGGCTTTCAGCGTGTCGTAGGGCAAGGCCTTGAACAAGGCCTCGCTCACCGCCGTGCCGCTGGAAATCAGCAGCAGCTGATGCCCGTCGGGCGGTGCGGCGGCCACCTGCTGGCCGGCCACCACGCCGCCGGCGCCGGGCTTGTTCTCGACCACCACCGGCTGGCCCAGGGTGCGCGCCATGTGCTCGCCCACCGTGCGGGCCGTGATGTCGGCCGCGCCGCCCGGTGCGTTGGGCACCACGATGCGGATCGGCTTGCTGGGAAAGTCGGCGCCGAACGCCCAGGGAGCCGCCAGGGCCGCGCCCAGGCCGAGGGTCAGTTGTCTTCTGTGCATGCGAGAAATCTCCTGTGATGACCGGGCCGCGCCGCCGCGCGACACCCGTGTACGCCGCATTGTGAGGTCGGCGCCCGGGTGCCGCATCACCAGGGAAAACACCTAAGCCGGCGGGCCCGTTATGGCTTGAATTTAGTTATTTTAAATAATCATAATTCAGCCAGAAGGAGACCTCATGGGCAAATCCAGCAAAGACCTGTCGGTCGAGTTGACCGGCAAGAAGAAAGAAGTGGCCATCGTGCGCCTGACGCGCCCGGCCAAGCGCAACGCGCTGTCCGACGGGCTGATCCTGGCGCTGCGCGACGCGTTCCAGAACCTGCCGGCCAGCGTGCGCGCGGCGGTGATCGACGGCCAGGGCGAGCATTTCTGCGCCGGACTGGACCTGTCCGAGCTGAAAGAGCGCGACGCCGGGGAAGGCGTGCACCATTCGCGCATGTGGCACGCCGCGCTGGAAGCGGTGCAGTACGGCCCGGTGCCGGTCATCGCCGCGCTGCACGGCGCGGTGGTGGGTGGCGGGCTGGAATTGGCCAGCGCGGCCCACCTCCGCGTGGCCGACGCCACCACCTTTTACGCCCTGCCCGAAGGCACGCGCGGCATCTTCGTGGGCGGCGGCGGCTCGGTGCGCATCCCCAAGCTGATCGGCGTGGCGCGCATGACCGACATGATGCTGACCGGCCGCGTCTACAACGCCGAGGACGGCGAGCGTGTCGGCTTCGCGCAGTACCTGGTGGCCGAGGGCCAGGCGTTGGACAAGGCGTTGGAGCTGGCCGGGCGCATCGCGCAGAACGCGCCGCTGACCAACTTCGCCCTCACGCACACGCTGCCGCGCATCGCCGAGCAGCCGGCCGACCACGGTTTCATGACCGAGGCGCTGATGGCCGCCATCGCGCAGTCGGCGCCCGAGGCCAAGCAGCGCGTGCGCGCCTTCCTGGAAGGCAAGGCGGCGAAAGTCGCCAAAAGCTGACATTTTTCAGCAAAAACCAGTTCTGGCCGGCGTCCAATAAGCCAGGGCAGCTATCAAAAAAAGAGTGGAGTGAGACCCGCATGACCCCCGCTTCCGGCCACGCCAGCACCCCGCCCCGCTACCGCCCGCTGACTTTTGGCGTGACCCGCGCGCAGGTGCGCGGCGCGTCGGGCCAAGTGCAGTACCTGTCGGCCGAGCAGGCCCTGCAGCCCTTTGCCGAGCGCATGTCCGACCGCCTGCTGCACTGGGCGCGCGAGGCGCCCGAGCGCAGCTTCATCGCCCAGCGCGTGCGCGGCGAAGGCGGCAAGACCGGCGACTGGCGCCACGTGAGCTACGCCCAGGCCCTGGACGCCGCGCGCCGCATCGGCCAGGCGCTGCTGGACCGCGGCCTGTCGGCCGAGCGCCCGGTGGTGGTGCTGAGCGACAACGGCATCGACCACGCCCTGATCGCCCTCGGCTGCCTGTACGCCGGCGTGCCCTATTCGCCCGCCTCACCGGCCTACTCCACCATCAGCAAGGATTTCGGCAAGCTGCGCCACGTGTTCGACACGCTCACGCCCGGCCTGGTCTGGGCCGAGGACGGCGAACGCTACGGCCCGGCGATTGCCGCGGCCGCGCCGGCCGATGCCGAGATCGTGCTGTCGCGCAACGTCGCCCACGAGCACCTCAAAGGCCGTCAGGCCACCCCTTTGGCCGCCCTGCTGGCCACCGAGCCCACGCCCGCCGTGGACGCGGCGCAGGCCGCCACCGGGCCCGAAACCATCGCCAAGTTCCTGTTCACCAGCGGCTCCACCAAGCTGCCCAAGGCGGTCATCAACACCCACCGCATGTGGTGCGCCAACCAGCAGCAGATGCGCCAGTCCATGCCGGTGCTGACCGAGGAGCCGCCGGTGCTGATCGACTGGCTGCCCTGGAACCACACCTTTGGCGGCAACCACAATTTTGGGATGGTGCTGAACAACGGCGGCACCTTGTACATCGACGAAGGCAAGCCGACGCCCGCCCTCATCGGCGAGACCTTGCGCAATCTGCGCGAGATAGCGCCCACGCTGTACTTCAACGTGCCCACGGGTTTCGAGGCCATCGCCAACGCGATGAAGGCCGACGACGCGCTGCGCCGCAACTTTCTTTCCCGCGTGAAGATGTTCTTCTACGCCGGCGCCGCCCTGGCCCAGCCGGTGTGGGATTCGCTGTTTGAAAGCGAGGAGCGCGAGATTGGCGAGCGCATCGTCATGACCAGCGGCTTGGGCATGACCGAATCCAGCCCCTACGGCCTGTTCGTCACCAGCCCCAACGTCAAGGCGGGCGATCTGGGCCTGCCCACGCCGGGGCTGGAGCTGAAACTGGTGCCCACCGACGGCAAGCTCGAAATTCGCTACCGTGGCCCCAACATCACCCCCGGCTACTGGCGCGGGGCCGAAGCCACCGCCGAAGCCTTCGACGACGACGGTTTCTTCTGCACCGGCGACGCCGTGACCTGGATCGACCCCGCCGACACCCACCAGGGCCTGCGCTTTGACGGCCGCATCGCCGAGGATTTCAAGCTGGCCACCGGCACCTTCGTCAGCGTCGGGCCGCTGCGCGGGCGCGTGATCGCCGGCGGCGCGCCCTACGTGCAGGACGTGGTGGTCACCGGCCTGAACCGCAAGGAAGTCGGCGCGCTGATCTTCCCCACGCCGGCCGTGCGCACCCTGTGCGATCTGGCCGCCGACGCGCCGCTGCGCGAGGTGCTGGCGCACCCGGCGGTGGTCGAGAAGTTCAAGAGCCTGGTCACCGATTTGTCGCTCACCGCCACCGGCAGCGCCAACCGCGTCACGCGCCTGCTGCTGATGGCCGAGCCGCCCTCGATCGACCTGGGCGAAGTCACCGACAAGGGCAGCATCAACCAGCGCGCGGTGCTGAAACACCGCGATGCGCTGGTGCAGGCCCTGTACGACGAAACCCCGGGGCACGGCGTCATCAAGCCCTGACCCGCCCCAAACCCCAAAAAAAAGGAAACACCGCCATGGCCCACAAGGGATTTTTCAACGCCTTCGACGACGTCTGGATGCTGGACGGCGTGCGCACGCCGATGGTGGATTACTGCGGCGCGCTGGGCCACATCTCGCCCACCGACCTCGGCATCAAGGCGGCGCGCGAAGCCTTGAAGCGCGCCGGCGTGCCGGCCGGCGACATCGGCTCGGTGGTCACCGGCAACATGGCGCCGGGCGACTTCTTCCAGTTCTTCTTGCCGCGCCACATCGGCCTGTACACCGGCGTGCCGGTGGAAGTGCCGGCCATCATGGTGCAACGCATCTGCGGCACCGGCTTCGAGCTGTTCCGCCAGGCCGGCGAACACATCCAGGGCGGCGCCTGCGAGGCGGCCCTGGTGGTGGGCACCGAAAGCATGACGCGCAACCCGATCGCCGCGTTTGACCACCGCACCGGCTTCAAGCTGGGCGCCCCGGTGGGCTTCAAGGACTACATGTGGGAGGCGCTGAAGGACCCGGCCGCCGGCATCAA
>Ga0209794_1001012_pt1 | contig 27028 bp, 23 predicted proteins | sample EBPBio232013_DNA_FD_185869 | JGI IMG/M metagenome (GOLD analysis project Ga0209794, IMG submission 185869) | Wastewater treatment Type I Accumulibacter community from EBPR Bioreactor in Madison, WI, USA - Reactor 1_5/23/2013_ DNA (SPAdes)... | ecosystem: Engineered > Bioreactor > EBPR >... | reverse complement strand
AGCATCCTCTGCTTATTTGTCGTGTTTAATACTTGTTATTTAAAATAAAAAAACAGCAACAGAGTATGCTCTCGCATTCTGTTGCTGCTGTTTTGTGTAGAATACTGTCTTAACTTAATGACATTGATCGCAGGGCTTTCCTTCGCGAACAGCTGAGAGCGATTCAAGAAGAGCTAAATGAGGGTGAAGAGGGCGGTGCTGCTAAAAAGGATTATGCGACGCTTATAGGCGAATCCTTGATGCCTGAGGATGTGAAAAAAATCGCTTTATCAGAGGCTAGCAAATTTGAAGCGTTATCACCACAAAGTGCTGAGCGCAATGTCATCGCTAACTATCTCGACCTGATGATCGCCTTACCATGGGGCAAGTTCAAAGGCGCGGAAATCGACATCGAAAAGGCGCGTGGCGTACTAGATGATGACCACTATGGCCTTAAAGAAGTCAAGGATCGAATTATTCAGCACCTCGCCGTGCTTAAGCTTAAAAAGGAGAAACAAGGTTCAATCCTCCTTTTGGTGGGGCCTCCTGGAACAGGTAAGACGAGTCTGGGCAGAAGCATCGCGAAAGCCCTAGACAGACCCTATGTGCGCATGAGCTTAGGCGGTATTCGCGATGAAGCGGAGATTAGAGGACATAGAAGAACCTATGTGGCTGCACTTCCGGGTCGCATTATTCAAGGCATGAAAAAAGCGGGTCAAACCAACCCGATTTTCGTATTAGATGAAATTGATAAGCTTCAGGTGGCCAACAGTGGCGACCCTGCAAGTGCGCTCTTAGAGGTGCTGGATCCAGAGCAAAACAACACGTTTGCCGACCATTATCTCGAGGTGCCTTACGACCTTTCAGATGTGTTCTTCATCGCTACAGCGAACTCGCTCAGAAGCATTCCAGGGCCGCTCTTGGACCGTATGGAGGTCATCGAAATCTCCAGCTACACAAATATGGAAAAATTCCATATCGCTAAGGATCACCTGATTCCGGACGTGCTAGAGGAGCATGGCTTGACTTCTGATCAACTGATTTTAGAGGATGAAGCCATCACCAGCATCATCGATGGCTATACCAGAGAAGCGGGTGTCCGCGGTCTTAAAAGACAAATCGCCTCCGTCGCTAGGGTGGTCTCGGAAAAAGTGGTACTGAACCAAGTGCCGCTTCCCTACCATGTTATATCCGAAGACCTCTATGAGCTCATCGGTAAGCCACTGGCCAGACACGATCTCGCAGGGTCGAACAATGCCATCGGCGTGGCCACTGGACTTGCCTGGACGCCTGTAGGCGGCGAAATTCTCTTTATCGAGGGTTCGTTTATGCCAGGAAATGGTCAGCTAATTCTCACTGGAAAGCTGGGAGATGTCATGAAGGAGTCGGCACGTATTTCACTTAGTCTCGTGAGATCCCGACTCGCCTTCCAAATCGCCGATTTTGAATTCGGTAAAAAAGACCTTCACATCCACGTGCCTTCAGGTGCGGTTCAAAAAGATGGGCCTTCTGCAGGGGTTGCATTGTTCTCAGCCATCGCTTCACTGATTCTCGGTAGAAAAATTCCTTCCGATGTGGCCATGACGGGTGAAATTACCTTAAGAGGCAACGTGCTTCCTGTGGGCGGCATTAAAGAAAAGGTCATCGCGGCGCACCGCGCTGGTGTAAAACGCGTGTTGCTCCCTGAGGAGAACATTAAAGACCTAGATCAAGTACCCGATGAGGTGAAATCAGCGCTGACATTCATCAGCATCACCAGAATCGAGGAAGTGATTAAAGAGCTATTCGGACTTGAGCTTCCTGAAAAAGGGTCTTTGGAAGGGGCAAGCTTCGATACGAATCAATTGACGTTCTAAATTTAGGCAATATCGGAACGAGAATAAAACAAGGAGTTGAGGCTTATCATAAATAGGATAGGCTTCAACTCCTTTTAATTTACTCCACTTGCTCCAGCATTACGTCTAAAATCACCCGGTCCACGGTGTCCATGGCGTTTTTAGAGAGGATGCCTAGGTTGACGATGGTATCATCTGCGGTCTTTCCGATAATGCCGTTTCCAGAAGGAACGATGACGCCATTCACCGCCAGAAGGGCTGACTGTACAGCGGCTGAGGCGGAAGTGGCGAGCTTGAGTGCACATCCTACCTTTGCCCCATCGCAAATCATGCCGGTGGTATTCGCCACCATGTTCTGGATCGCACCGGTCACTTGTTCACGCGAACCGCCCATGAGCCATGTGATGGCCACTGATGCACCGGTTCCTGCAGCAACACCGCAGCCACATAGTGCGGATAACCGCCCGATGTTATGCTTAATGACACTGTTGATGAGATGGGTGATGGCAGCAGCCCTCGCTAAAGCGTCATCGGAGGTTTCGTGTATCTTCGTATAGGCGACGATGGGGAGGATGGCGGTGAGGCCGTTATTACCACTACCATTACTGCTCATGACAGGAAGTGAAGCACCTGACATGCGCGCATCTGAAGCCGCTGCGGTGAGCACCATGGCGCGGTTCATCAGGTCGTTTGATAGCAGTCCCTTTTTCGTGTTCTCCTCCAGCGTCCAGCCCACCTTCATGCCCAGTGGCTTCGAAAGCCCATAGTTAGCCATTTCTTCGTTCATGGCATAGCCATCGAGTAAAAACCGTATCTCTTCAAAAGGCAGACGCTCCACGATGTCGAAAATTTCGCCTATGGATAAATCGTATAAAGGGTGATTGTTTTGCGCTTTACAGACTTCAGAAGAGATGGCTAAGAGCTCGCCTCTATGCGAGACTAGCTTCACGAATTGGTCGTGTCGATCCTCGATGACAGCGCGGCCGAAAGCTTCGGCACCATTATAGACAGTGGCGTCCACGAGGACTTTCTTATCGGTATCAGCGATGGCGATTTTTACTTTGCCTGCTTTGATGAAGCTGAAGGCTGTCTTGATGTCCTCTGGTTTAACCTCGCTAAAGACCTCCAGTCCACATGCACTATGACATGAAACGAGTCCCAGTGCGGATGCGATGACCAGGCCCACCTGATCCGTTCCCGGAATCCCCACAGCGAGGCCGTTCTTAAAAATGTTTGGACTCACGGACACCGAGACCCTTAAATCGTCATATAGCACAGGCGCATCTTCTAAACAAAGCTCTCTCGCCTTTGCCACTGCCAGTGCCACCGCTACTGGCTCTGTACATCCCATGGCGGGCTTGACCTCTGCTTTTAACTTTTCCACCACCATTTGATCCAGTTCTCTCGCGCTCATTTTCATATCCGGATACTCCTTTTCGGGTTTCTTCTTGTCTTTTTCTACCGCAAAAGCTGTGCCAATGCTTAAATTCGCTGTACCTGTTCAAAATCCTCAGTCGAAGTGAAGCGCATAACACAGGATTCGTCTCAAAATGAGAACTCACCTGTAAATCGGTGTCAAAATGAGAATGTATGCTCGAATTTCTCAAAATGAGAATTGTTAAATAAAAAAAAGACGCTCTCGCGTCAGGTGGCATATGGTGCTATGAGGAAAAAACACCGCTTGGTATGTCCACAAAGAATAGAAATCAATAAGGGATACCCCCCTCGCAGGGGATAATTAAACTTTACCACGTCGCGTTTCATTATTCAACAGCCTATGATAAAATAAGGAGAGTGATGTGACATAGTCACATCGATAGAGAACCATTCGAGGAAACTTTCAAGAAAGGAATAAAGATTATGGACAGAAAAGAAGTGAAATTATCGTTTAGCAATTCCTTTAAAGGAGAGCTCACAGCACCGAAGGGTCGCGTGAAAATAGGTGTCGAGGAAGATACCGTTGCGCCCTATGACATGCTTTTAGGGGCTTTAGGTGCTTGCCTTTATTCGACATTTTTAGATATCATGAAAAAAAAGCGCATCGATTTCGTGCGCTTTGAAATGGATATAACAGGTGAAAAAAGAACCGAAGTGCCGACGACCTTGAAGTGGGTAAATGTCAGCGCCAAGTGTGTGGGTGCTGAGAAGGAAACGGGAGTGGATCAAGCCTTTAAGCTGGCCACGGAGTACTGCTCCATCTACCATACCCTCTCACAGGTTGCCGAGATGACGTATGATTTTCATTTGGAAACGGCGGAGTGATTAATGCGTTACGTCAGAAGGCGTTAGATTTTCAGAGTCCTTGATGTGCTTGAGGTCTGCATGGATTTCTTTCATGCGCTGCTTTGTAAGGCTATAGGGCTTATAGGAGATGTAAGCAAGTATCAAGCTGATAATGCAGCCGAAAGCGAGGAGTAGCGAAAGACCGATAACAGTTGACTCCATTTGAACATCCCTTGATGAATCGAACTTCAGTAAATCGAGGGCAACACCGAGGAGAAATATCGCCACAGACTGTGATAATTTATAGCCCAGCGTCAAAGTACCATAAAAGACGCCTTCCTGACGTGTACCAGTGGCCAGTGCCTGTGCGTCGACTGAGTCGGCGACCATGGCCTGTGGCATAGTGAAAAGGCCACCCGTTCCGAAGCCTGCGAGAATTCCGAAAGGTAGCAGATAAAGGACGTTTCCTCCAATGGCATCCTTTAGGATGACGCAGAGTAAGAAGTAGACACTGGCGATAAAAGATAAGATGATGCCCAGCTTAATGGCACGGGATTTTTCATGCTTATCAGAATACTTGATCCAAAAAGGCTGGCTAGCGATACTGAGCACTAGCTGTGATCCTACGATGGCAGCGATGCCTCTATTATCGAGGAAAAAGGTGTAGGTGTACACGTGGAGTCCCAATGTACTGATCAGTGCACTGGCGATATTGGTAAATAGATAACCGAGCACCACGGCACGAAAATCTCGATTTTTAAAAGAGTTATAGATTTCGATGAAAAATGTTTTAACGTTGAGCTTAGGCGTGCTTAAAAGACGTGAGTTGAGCTGGGGTATCATTTTATTAGTAGCGAAATACGATGACGCCATGGAGATAAACATTAGAACGGAAGCAAATACGGCCATGCGATGGTAACCGGCGGGGTTTAATTGGCCTACAGGGAATTCTGGTGTGCTTTTAAAGAACACGAGCATGCCAAACGCAGTGGCTAAAAAAATACCGAGTAGGAAGAATGTCGTTTTAACGGCCTGAATACGTGTACGGTCCGTGTAATCATCGCTGATTTCAGCAGCCAGTGCCGTATATGGTGTGATATAAATCGTCGTAAATGTTTTTAAAAGTAGTACGAGGTTGATCATGAGGAGCCATTTTACCAGCTCGCTGTATTCCTTCGGAATAAACCAGAGTGCGAGGTTGGTTACGGTCGTTCCCAGACCGCCGATAATCAGGTAGAGATGTCTACGACCGAAGCGTTTACTGCGCGTCATATCGGAGAGGTATCCCATGATGGGATCAGAAACGGCATCCCAAATAATACCGATGGAGACCAGAAGGCCGATGGAGGCGCCTGACATTTCTAAAATAACGGTTGCATAAAAAACCAAATAAGCCGATACTATTTGTGTGACGAGGCCGAAACCCAAGTTGCCGAATCCAAAACCCCAGAGGGTCTTTTTATTAAGTGTCTCCATAAGTCTCCTTCGCGAATGATGAACGTGTCATATGTCCTCATTATAGGGGATTTGAGGCTTTGATACAAGTTAAGTTACGGTTAGAAACCAAGGTTAGTCGTATCGAGTGAAAGGTGAGTAATCTATGTCAAATAAGATCGATTTCAACAAGTATATAAAGACCAGCTTTGAGGGTCCAAGCCAGAGCTACTATACAGCGAAGTCTCGCTTCGATGAAATTTTGCGTACGAAGTTAGGTGTAGATACAGGAACGAATTTGATCGGAGGCGCTTCTGCGCTCTCAACTGCCGGCGGTAACTTCACAGCGACTTCGGTCAACGCCGTTTATGACGATGTTAGGTTAGGCAGTGGTGCGTCAGGGGCAGCAATCGACGCAAAGCTCGCTGGTACCGGACTGGAAGGTTTAGGTGAAGCGTTTGTCGCTGCTGAGAAGAAGTATGGCGTCAACGCCTGGTTTTTAACGGGACTCGCCGCGCATGAATCGGGTTTTGGGTCGAGTAAAATCGCCACTGAAAAGAACAACATCTTCGGGTTTAAGGCTTATGATAGCTCGCCCTATGAGAGTGCATCGACGTTTGCGACGAAAGCGGAAGGCATCGACGTGGTGGCCAAATATCTATCGGAAGCCTACTTAACACCAGGCGGAGCCTATTATAATGGCGTATCCATCGATAGCATCGGAAAACGATATGCGACGGATCCGCAGTGGGCAAATAAAGTTAAACAGCATATGGCGAATCTGCTGATGGCGTAAAGATTTATAGCAGATTTAGGATATAATAGGGTATTTGATAAAAGGAGGCAATATGTCTAAGGTTTATTTTAAAAGGGTAGAGAATAAGGATTATCATGCGCTGAGTGAAGCGGCTCTTCAGCTGATGGAGACTTTAATAAAAGAACAGAAACACACCTTTAAAGGGACAGTTCCCATCAAAGTCCATTTTGGCGAAAAAGGAAATAAGACGTATGTCCCATCAACCTGCTATGAAGGCGTCATCGATTATCTGAAGGACCATGGCATTCCATCAGCCTATATCGAAACCAACGTATTATATAGAGGCTCGCGTACCACAGCGGATAGTCATCTAGAGATCGCAAAGGCGCATGGATTTGATCAGCTACCGATCATCATCGCCGATGGTGAACGTGGCGAAGCGTTTGATGAGATTCAAATCGATAAAGAATTCTTCAAAAGCTGCAAGATCGGCAAAGCCTTCGGCGACTACGAGCAGTTTATCGTTATGAGCCACTTTAAGGGACATGGATCTGCTGGCTTCGGTGGCGCCATGAAACAGCTCTCCATGGGATTTGCCGCACGTGGCGGTAAGATGGCGCAGCATGCTGGAATCAACCCAGTGGTAAAAGCCTCTAGATGTACCGCCTGTGGCCTTTGTATCCTCAAATGTGATGTGGATGCCATCGAGATGCAGGAAGCTTCCGGTAAAAAAGCGGCGTTCATCGACCATGACAAGTGTGTGGGCTGCGCAGGCTGTATCGCCGTTTGTCCAGTAGGTGCGATACAAAGCGATTGGAGTGGCAAAAACTTTAAAGAAAAAGTGGCTGAATACGCTTATGGCGCTCAGCTTGGTAAGGATAACCTCTACATCTCATTCCTCATTAATGTGACACCAGAATGCGACTGTATGGGCCAGCATATGCACCCCGTGGCAGCCGATATCGGCGTGTTCGCCTCTAAAGACCCTGTGGCCATCGATGCGGCGTGTATCGACCTGCTCCAGAAGGAGTCTGGCGAAAAGCTCTTCGATGATGGCAGAGAAACCATCGTCCATGCAGTGAAAATCGGATTAGGGTCGGATGCATACGAGCTTATCGAACTCTAAAGAGTGAATCTTAGGTTGAAATCTAAACAAGGATGGCTTAGATGCGAATCACCATTATAAGTGTGGGAAAAATTAAAGAACGGTACTTTACTGAGGCCATCGACGAATACGCGAAAAGGCTGACCAAATACTGTACCCTGACCCAGATAGAGGTGCCTGATGAAAAGGCACCTGAAACCCTGTCTGAAAAAGAAATGAATCAAATTAAAGATAAGGAAGGCGAACGCATCCTGTCAAAGGTTAAAGACACCCAGTACGTTATCACGTTAGAAATCGCTGGAAAGCAGCTGACCTCAGAAGGATTATCAGAAAAACTCGAGGCGCTGGGCGTCGAAGGAAACTCAGACGTGGTGTTCATCATCGGCGGTAGCTTAGGTCTCTCCGATACGGTCTTAAAACGTTCAAATTTTGCCTTATCCTTCTCTAAAATGACCTTCCCACATCAGATGATGAAGGTGATTCTGCTGGAGCAAATCTACAGGGGATTCAGGATCATGAAGGGTGAGCCGTATCACAAGTAGGGACAAACGAATTGTCTGTAACATTTTTATTAGATGAATTCAGATATTCCAATACATCAGCTTCACTAAAAGCTAAAATTATTTTATCAATTGTTCTTTCAGTAAATATATCAGACTTCTTTATTCTTATCTCTTTGATGATTGAATGAAGAAGTTTTTTCTTTTCCTCAACTGTCGCCATTTCAAATAAAACTTTAAAATGCTTAAGTGCAACTGCTATTTGCTCTGCTGTTTGGTTTTCTCGTTTTATGGATTCTTGCTTATATTTAAGTTCTTCTATTTCGTTTTCAATGTCAACTATTTGCTTATTTATACTTTCAATGAGTGCTAATATTTTTTCTTCCTTAAGAATCTTCAACTTGTCTGGATCACCTAAGTAGCTATAATATAAGATTTCTTTATTCTTTAGTTCCTTTAGAACTTTCTCAAGTCGTTTGCTGTCTTTCGATAATAAAATGTCATTAGGCTTTTGCTTGTTTCTTGATTGCTCAATTATTTCATCAACAAGATTTGGACTTGACACAAATTCTATAATTTTATCAATAGCATGTTTTTCCGTTGAAACAGCATCAACGAGATTAGGGAGACATACACTTGTGTCTTTATTACTATATTGAGAACATATATAGTAACGATACATTACGCCTTCTGGGTGAGACTTAGATTTTCTTTTTACCCTATGAGCAACCATAGAAGAACCACAACTTGGACATTTAGGGAGACCAGATAAAAGCCATTCACCCTTCCAAACTTTTGGATTTGCTTTTCCAACACGTTTTCTTTTTTCAAGTGTCTTCTGCCATAATTCTTCAGATATTATAGGCTCATGTAAATTAGTTTTTACCATTGTGAAATTATCTGTTATTCCTGCTCGTCGAGTTTTATTCCAGTTTTCACGAAGCCCCCATTTGATATACCCTGCATATGTAGGATTATCAAGAATAGTTCTTACTGTCGAGACTGCCCAAGTATTTCCCTTCTTTGTTTTCATATTACGAGTATTTAGGTATTTGCATATAAGACTATAACCATAATCCTTATTTGCATAAAGATCAAATATTGTTTTAACAATTTCAGCTTCATCAGAATTAACAATGAGACCTTTATCTACGTTATCATAACCTAGAATAATTCCACCATTCCAATGGCCAAGTTCTGATCTTTTGCGCATACCAGCACGTGAATTTGACACAATATTGTCACGTTCCATTTCACTTACTGCACCTAAAATTTGTGCCATAAATCTGCCTGATGCTGTTCCAGTATTAATGCTATCTTCCTTGCTTATTAAAACAATGTCTTTCTTTTCAAGGAATGACATTAGGTGTGTTAAATCATTTAATTTTCTACTTATACGTGAAAGTTTCCATATAAGAATAGCATCAACTTTGGTGGGATTGTTATCAATAAATGTAAGCATTTCTTTATATTGAGTTCTGTTTTCTGTGCTTGTTCCTGAAATACCAGCGTCTGTAAAAGTTGCAAGGACATTATAGTTAAAAGCCTTACAATATGAAATTAGGCTATCCAGCTGATTCTGTAATGAATATCCTTCTGTTTGCTCTTCCGTTGAGACCCTTGTATATAAAACCACATTCTTTATTATTCTATCTGCCATTTGACCACCTCTATAATGATGATATCATGCAACCGTATCAAAATAAAGGACAAACAAAATAAAAAAGAAAAAAACCACTTTTCAGTGGTTTAATTAGTTGGAATATTGTATTTTTCAAGCATTACAATTACTGTTGATACAAATGTTTCAATTCGATTGTTTTTTTCTGATACGCTTAAAGCGTTGGTTTTATTGGTTTTTTCATAAGTTAATTCAGTCCTTTCAGATTGGCTGATCTCAGTCTTAGTGTTTTCTTTTTTCATAATAGTTACCTTCCATCGCCATAAGGTTCAAGACCTTTTACAGTGCGATTGCAAATGGAAGAAATCAGCCAATAATTAAATTTTTAGTGATAAGTTGAAGCGATATGTGTATAATATAACATCATTAAATTTCATATATTCTTTATATATGGAATTATCAATTGGAGGATATTATGCAACAAACATATGCAAATCAGTATCAAATCAATGAAAATAAAAATACCGCTAAACAATTGAAATTGCTTAACGGTATACTTGGAAAAGAAAAAGTAACTTACAGTGAAATGAAGTTAGGATTACAGGAATATAGGCCACATTACACAAATTCCAAATACAATTCAAATTTCAGCTCAAATTTTAACAAGAAATTTGTGAAGCGTTATGAGCATCTATCTTATCTAAAAAAAGCTGCAAGTTACAACAGCAAGTTTATAATAAGAACCTTATTAATTAACGTTGCCTTAATTTTAATCGTTAAAGTTAGTGAGCAAATGGATTTATTTAGTCTAGAACTTACGACGCTATATAATCTGTTCGTATTCGCTCTGCTTGGTTATTTAATGTATAAAGCGACGACTGTTACTAAAAGCATCAAAGCACTTAATAAAGCGAATATAACAACAACAGGCGGCATTTCGGTTATATACTTATTTATCGCAATAGCCAATCTTTTATTTGTTTTTCCATTAACAGAATTTAGCAATCTTCATCCGTTTAACGTAATAGCTATTGTTCCGTTTATTTTATCCATCTTCTTACTAATGGCTACGAATAAGAAAATTAAATACGTTATGCCAGTGATATCAAATGCAGAACGAAAAGAAGAAAAGGCACACGCAACCATTCGCTATAATAAATCATTGAAATTAATGTCAGAACAACCGATTTTCGAGGAATTTAAGAAACACTCTAAGTATGTTCAAAATGATAATGGAAAAGTTGTCTATTTAAACCAGCATACGTTAAAGGATAAAGAAATGACAAAATACCTTAAAAGAAGAAAGGGGAGATAAAATGAAAAGTAAAACTAAAAGCCGAATTATTAAAGCATCGGTTGTGATTACTATAATTACTTTGACTTTAATAATAATGTTCGTTTTGAAAGATAAAGAACCTATCAATGAAGCGAAAGCGAACTCAACAGAACCATATCTGATGTTAAACAATCAGATAGATACTACAAATATTTCAGATATAACAGAAACATCGGGAACTATCAAAATGAATGAAGCCGATCAAGAAGAATTAGAAGAATTGTCACCAGAAGAGATGCTAGATGAAACCTTTAGAAACGACTTTAAAGACTTCGCAAATTATATATCGCCCTTAGAAGAAATCATATCTCTTTATGATACTGAAGAACATTCAGACCTTATGCAAGAACTGTTCGAAATTATTTCAAACGATCTTGATACAGCAGAGAAAATTACTGATGCTATAAATAATGAAGACTTCAAAATATTAGGATACGAAGAAAAACAATCTTTCCTTGATAGAATGGGATTTTATATGATAACAAGTCCATATGTTATGAGCCGGCTGTATTCAAATTTATTGCCCGAAGATCAGGCAGTCGTTAATAAAAATTTGAACAGTGAAGCAATCGTGGAACCAGTAGTTCTTAAGAAAGTGTATGAAATCAAGAATGGTCGAAGTGACGAATATGAATTTAAATCAAAATCACCAAACAACAAATATTATAAGGTCATCATGGAGATAGCTAATAAAGAAAGCGAACTTTACAAGAAGCAGGGAAATTACGTGATTTATCTTTACTCGAATAAAGAAGCTAGACAAGCTGAAATTGAATATGTTTTCTGCGTAGATCAAGCCGATCAATTAAATCAATCACCACTTGCAGGTAGTTTTTATTTGAACGACTTTATAAATCCATAAAAAGTAAAAGAAACAACGAAGAAGTAAATTTCGTTGTTTCTTTTTATATGGAAATAGTAGAATTCGGAATTTGTATAATTACAGTAGTCAATAATGACAAACGCTAAAAGCGAAATCTAATTTATAGGAGAAAAAAATGAAAAGACAAATTTACGAATTAAAATTCTCAAAAGAACAAATCCAGCTAAAGGGCAGCATTGGAAAGAAAACTCTCATCTTAGAGCATACTGAAATTTTAGCATTGATAATTGAAAAAGCACGAAAATATGCACTGAAAAATAATATCCAAAATAATCATTTCTTCATTAAAATGTGCATAGACGTCTATAACATTCATATTTACAATTCACATATGGCATCAGATCAAGAAATACAAGAACTATATAATGCAATATTGCTAAACATCAATCTATTTCTTGATAGTGTTAATTATCTTTTCTGCTCTGAAACAACCGATAATGAAATTATTCTAATGAGAGCAAGGCATGAAAAAGATTTTGAAAGTAATCACGATGACTTAAAAAACCTTATGACCAGTGGAGTGTATAAAATAATTGCTGAAAATACCCAAAAGAAAATCAACTACTTCTTCAAGTAATACCTAACAACACCTGTCAATCAGGTGTTGTTTTTTCGTTCTTGATCGCCTGTAAAATTTCAGTCGGCTTTACGTAATAAAGAAAAAGGGGGAAGTGCAAATCTTCGATTTTCATTCAAGATCTGCTCGAATAAATCGACCAGTTCTTTCATTCAAATCATCAGATTAATGCTCTTACAAGCCTTAAAAACCGTTATTCTCGCTGTCGCTGAAATAACAGTTTAAATCGGCTTAAGTTCGAGCATTAAAAACCATATAAAGACTTAAAAGCAAAAGATAAAAACCTATCGGCTTAACCGCACAGGCTCACGGTCAATTGTATGCCGTTTTGTCCTACGTCCAAAACAGCACAATTGAATCCGTTCGCCAGGGTTTCACCCTTGGAACCCAGACAATCCCTTACAAACCAAATCAAAATATCAGTGCGCTTACTCGCCCTAATATTTTTCTTCGGTTCTTCAGGGACTACGAAAAGTTATCACGAAAAAACTGTGATAACTTTTCTTGCTTTCACCCTAAACGCTCAATGTTTCACACGCCCCCCGAAGGAGATCCAACTTAAGTTGATCGGGGGCGTGTTCAAAATTGAGCAGGGTTCAAGTTGTCTTAGAGCCTGTGCGGACGGCTTTCTTTTTCCCCTTTTTCTTTATTACTTCAAAATCAAAACCTAAACAGATAAAAAACCTATGAAAAAGTATATATGGTTGTCTATTTAAAGATATGAAAAACAGAATACATACAATTCATTGAATATAGCGATCAAAATTCTACAGATATCAACTTAAGAATATTGATAAAGGCCAGCAATAAGAAAGACTAATCAAACCTTTGTTTAATTGTAAGATCAAAACCTTAAAATTAGCATTTATAAAGTCAAAATCACATCAAATCACTACACCATAACATTTCAAAACACAAAAACCATATCAACCGCTTATATTTCAATGATTTCAACTAATAAGTCACACAAATTTCAAGAAAAGTGTCCCTAAATTGCGTATAAAATAGGGACATTTTAGGGACACTTTTTATAAGCAGCTATAAAAATTCTACGATGGAGGAAGTCGAGGGACACTTTAGGGACATTTTAGGGACATTTTTAGGTAAAAAGTGCGACACTTTTAAAATAAAAGTTATAATTTATACGTTTTCGCATAAAATACATTAGATAGATTTTTATGATTTAAGGAGGATTTTCAATAATATGAAGACAAAATCAAAAGAATTTCGATTTAGAACATCAAATAATGGAATTGTTGAACTTATAGAAAGCAGAAATATGACTTATTCAAAGGGAATAGAAAGTATTTTTACAGAGTATTTAACAATGAATATGAAGGTTGAATACTTAGAAAGAGAAAACCAACTGTTAAAACAACACTTAGAAACTTTAAATTCAATAGTTTCTACCAATCAATGTGAAACTGTTAAACCTAAAAAAGGTAAATCTGTCTCTTCTGAATTTAAGCAAAGTTTAGTTCAATCAGAAGAACCAAATATACCAGAAACAATTAATCTTGAAAATGATGTTAAAAACTCACTTAAGAATATGTTTGATGATTAGGAAAATGGAGGAAGTTGGAAGAAGTATGAAAGAAGATAGAGAAAATATAAAAAACAACATAAAAACTTACGGAAAAAAATCTAATCAAATAAAGAGATTTACTGTATCTAAGACATTGGTCGGTAAGTTCAATAAAGATCAAATATCAGATTTTATAGAATGGCTAAAGTCGATAAAGTTCAACAACTTGGTCATTAAGTCAGAAAATAACACATTAAGAATCTCGTCTGATAATTGCGACGAGGTTGAATCAATTCTTAAAGCATCGCCATTTGAAAGCTATGGTTTTAAGATAACTGAGATAATGGATGAAGTGTAAAGGTTAGAAATGGAAGAAGGACGGAAGAAGAATGGAAGAAAGATAAAAATAGAGGAAGAATGGAAGAAGGATGGATGAAGAACGGAAGAAGCATATAAGAAAAATAGAGGAAGTGCGGAGGAAGTATGAAAGAACTTAAAGTAAAGAAATCAAGAGGTATAAATTATGCAGAGTTGACTCAATTGATATTTAAAGTCAAATTTAAATGTGTATCGCTGCAATGTTCCGGTGGTATCATCATAGTTAAAAGTGATGAAGAGATAAAGATGAATAAACTTAATGAGCTGATCAAAGCAAAATACTCAAAGATAAAGTTCGTTAAGAAACATTAATGGAAGAAGTATGAATGAAGATGGAAGAAGGATAAAAGAAGATGAAAGAGACTAAAAATCAAATTCTAAGCAACACCAAGACAGGAGAGATATTTGTCTTGAAGTTTGGTTACAATGACTTGGCTGAAGCTGAAAGGTTGTTAATGGAAGACGATGTAAGTGTTATAAGGGCAAAATACATTGAAGCAAACACAACACTTGTAAATGATAAAGAAAAATTACTTCTAATCATCAAGCAGATTAGAAGAGGACAATTCGAAGTAACTTACTTAAAATCGTGCAAATAGCACGATTTTATTAATATATAACCATATGTCTTAAAAGCATAGTTTTTTTCATCATTATGGTTGGAAGTATTAACCATATGATAGTATAATTAACATAGTATCAAAGTTATCAAACAAGACTTAAATATCATAGTAGTTGGGAGGTTATACATATGGGGAAGTTCCCAGATAATGTCTATTTTAAGAATTACAAATGTTTCAAAGAGTATGTTGGGTTTAAAAGGATTACAACATCAAATGTCATTATCGGTAAAAACAATATTGGGAAATCATCATTGGTTGATATGCTTAACATCCTAGCAATAAACAGTTACCCAAGAGAAGTTAAGTTTAAAATGGATGTCATAATTGAGGAAAGATTACTTAGGAGCACTTTTGAGCAAAGTAAAAGTGGTGGTGATATTCAAGGTAAAAATCACTGGGATGCAATGGGGAGATACTTAGTTGATCGTGAAGTTACGATTTCAACTCAAGATGGATGGTTGCCTTCTTTTGAAACTGGAGATGAGTTTGCAACAAAAGCTTTCAAAACACAATCAGGAAATGCGATGCTCAAGGCAATCGTTAATCCATTCCAAAGTTATCAGGTTTTTAGAATATCTGCTGAAAGAGATATTACTAAAGAGAGAGCTGATTCAGGTAACTTATCTATTAACTCAAATGGAGTTGGTGCTACAAACTATATTCAAAATGTCATTAATTTGGTTTCATATGATTCTTCTGTAATCCAAGATATTATGCTTAAAGAGTTAAATAAGATTTTGCATCCTGAAGTTATTATTAAGAATATTGTCACTCAATTTGACGGTAATGAATGGGAAGTGTATTTTGACGATGCAAACAATGGTCGTGTAGCTTTGTCAAAATCAGGAAGTGGATTTAAAACGGTTCTACTTGTATTATTGAATCTAATTGCTATTCCTAGAAATTCAAGACTTGATCCAGCACGTTGTATTTATATTTTCGAAGAACTTGAGAACAATCTTCATCCAGCACTTCAAAGAAGTTTGTTCAATTATATCCATAAGTTTGCTGAAGAAAATAATTCTACAGTCTTCTATACAACACATTCAAATGTAGTAATTGATCTTTTTTCTAAGTTTGAAAATGCGCAGCTAATCTTGATGAAGAATAATAACGGTGTGATAATTGCAGAAGAAGTCAAAGACATTTTCCATAAGAGAACTGTTTTCGAAGAGCTTGATGTTAGAGCAAGTGATCTTTTACAGACTAACTCGATAATCTGGGTAGAAGGCCCTTCTGATCGGATCTATATTAATAAATGGTTGACTCTTATTGATGATAAAGGCTTGGTTGAAGGTCTGCATTATCAGTTTATGTATTACGGAGGGCGGCTTTTATCACACTTTACAACTGAAGAAGATTTGACTGATAAGCTTAACTTATTAAAAGCTAATAGAAATAGTATCATATTTATCGATTCTGATAAGAAAAAATCATCAGATCGTATAAACGAATCAAAACGAAGAATCCGAGATGAATTCAAAACCTCTGGTTTAATATGTCACATTACGGAAGGTCGTGAAATAGAAAACTACTTAAACCATAGAGTGTTAAAAGCGTATTTTGAGAAATCTTCAATTCCACCTCTTGAAAAGTTTGGTGATATCAAAGATTATTTAAACAACATAGAGAGAGATTTAGGCAAGAAGTTTGAGGGTTCGAAAGTTAAGTTCGCAGATTCGATATGTCCATTAATTACTATTGATGATATGAAATTGACTTACGGATTGTTTAAATTAATTGAAGAAGTTAGAGACCAGATTTATTTATGGAATAAACTATAAATATATAATTTAAAGGAGAAACGCCATGAAAATCGATTTTAATGCAATAGATAGGGAACTAACGGAAGAAGTTATTGTATCACCAAAGGAGATATATTCAATATTACCTGACAATAAAGGAAAATACCCATATTTAAGAGATGTTCAAGGAGTTGTTCTAGACAAATGGTTTGATCCAGAAGTCAGAAAAAATAAAGATACAATCATCAAAATGAATACAGGCAGTGGAAAAACAGTGGTAGGTTTGCTTATCTTAAAAAGTTGTATTGCTGAAGGATTTGGCCCCGCTGTTTATGTGGTTCCTGACAATTACTTGGTAGGCCAAGTAATTAAAGAGGCAGATCGACTGGGCATAAAAACAACAACTGAGATACATAGTATCGATTATATGAGAGGAACGTCAATCTTAGTTATAAACATTAACCAGCTAATCAACGAACATTCTCCTTTTGGATTACAAAAGACCGCTTTAAAAATTGGCAGCATCATAATTGACGATGTTCATTCTGCGCTATCTAAAACAGAAGAGCAATTTAACTTAACAATTACCAGAAGTGAATCTGACAATCTATATTATCAGATTAGTGGTCTCTTTAAAGAATCTCTTAGTTTTCAAAGCAAATCAAGGTTATGGGAAATTGAAAACGGTGTTGGAGAAAATGAAATGCTAGTGCCCTTTTGGGAGTGGCAAAATAAAATTGATGAGGTCATGGAGCTTATTAATAAGAATCGTGAACTGGAAGGCATTAAATGGCATTGGAATTTAGTTAAAAACGTTCTCGAATTCTGTAAATGCATAATTTCAAAGGAGAACATTGAAATTACACCAAATTGTATTCCAATATCCGAAATTAAAAGTTTTACTAATGCTCAAAGAAGAATTTTTATGAGTGCTACTTTATCTGATGATACACCATTTTCAACACATTTTGATGTTGATTTTGAAATAGCGAATATTTTGACACCTGATACTGCAAGTGATATCGGTGAGCGGTTAATTGTTGTCCCACAAGAAATAAATTCAAATATTACTGACGAAGAGATTAGAGAGTATGTCAAAGTCATTGCAGAATCAATGAATGTGATAGTTATAGTTCCATCAGATAAGCAAGTAAAATTATGGGATCGACCTGATGCTTTTGTTTCAACAAACAACATTGATAATGTTGTTCATCAGTTAAAGTCAGGATATGTAGGACTTAAGATATTTATGAATCGCTACGATGGTATTGATTTACCTCACGATGCATGTAGATTGTTAGTATTAGATGGGCTTCCAACTTTGAATAACAAGATTGCTAACCTAGAAGATGAAATTCTAAATGGTGGACAAAGAATTCAAAATTCATTAATCCAGAGAATTGAACAAGGTATGGGGAGAGGGGTTCGAGCAAATAACGATCACTGTGCTATTATACTGATGGGGAGAAAATTAATTAGCACACTATATGCAGAGAATTCCATTGAATTTTTCAGTTCTGCGACACGTAAACAGTTTGAACTATCAGATAAAATAACTTCAAAATTTAAAGATTCTAGTATTGAAGAAATTTTCAGTATATTAAATTATTCATTTGATAGAGACGAAGGTTGGGTTAATTTAAGCAAGAAAGCATTAGTAAAAGAGCGATATTCATCAGATCCGAACTTGAATAATACTTCAATAACTTTAAGAGAAACTTTTGATTTAGCAGTTAAAGGCGAGATGCAAAATGCGCAAAAGTTGTTACTTAATTATTCCAATGAGATTGAAGAACGTTATGAAAAATCTTGGATTTTACTGCATCTAGCAGAATACTATAATTTTACTGATCCTGTAGAAGCTCAAAACATATTGAAAACTGCAAAAAGATTAAACTCAACTGTAATTAAACCATTAGCAGGTATTCAAACAGACAGAGAATTAAAGAAATTCTCTTCTCAAGCAGAGCAATTTTCCGAAAACATTAATAGCAAAGGATTTGATGCCAATAAGTTCATCATTGAAATCAACGGGATATTAAGTGATTTGAATTTTGAACCTAATTCATCGAAAAAATTTGAGCAAGCAATAAATGATCTTGCTTTTATGATTGGTTTCACTGGCAAGCGTCCTGAAACCGAAGAGGGTGAAGGTCCTGATAATTTGTGGAAGGTAAGTGATCTGGAATTCTTTGTTATAGAATGTAAAAATGAGACAACAACAGATACGATATGCAAACACGATTGTAATCAATTGCTAGGTTCTATATCTTGGTTTGGAAGAGAGTATGGAACTAAGGATTGTAGTATGACACCAATTATGATTCATAATAGTAATGTCTTTGAGCATGCTTGCTCCCCAAGCGATGATTTTAGAATCATGACGCCTGAAAAGTTAGAGTTATTGAAAAAAAGTGTTCGAAGTTTTTCTTCAGGAGTTGTTTCTGTTGGTGTTAATAATATTCCTAAGCTAACACAACTATTTAATAGTTGTAATCTTACACCAAAGAAATATATCGAAACGTTTACTACTACTTTTAGTAGAAGATAATTTACGCCTCTCATTGTAACGATGAGAGGCTTTCATTTTTAGAAATTAAAACCGTTTGCCTTACAATATTCTCCAAATAATTGTATAATGATAATGTTGATTAAACTAAAGGAGGACACAAAATATGAGTCAAAATCCAAAGACAAAACACAATGAAGATTCTAGAGTTAAACTTCCAGCTCTCTTGCATTTTAGAAGGATTGGCTATACATACCAGTCTAAAAAAGGCGCTAACATTGACAGACATAACAACATATTTGTTGATGTTTTCACTGAACACATTTGTAGAATTAATAATAAAGAGTTTAGCCCTGAACAGATTGAAAATATTATCAAAGAGATTGCAGCACTAACAGACAATGAGAAAGATAAAGGCAGAGCGTTCTTTGAGCGACTAGTAAAATTTAATCCAATTAAGCTGGTAGATCTTGCACACCCTTGGAATAACGATTTCCGTGTTGTATCTGAACTTGAGTTTACTGGTCTAAGAGATTACTTTAGACCTGACATTACTATTCTAATAAACGGTATTCCGCTTGCATTCTTTGAAGTGAAAAAACCTAATAATCAAGGTGGTTTAAAACAAGAGTTTGATAGAATGGAATATAGAGCTTTAAACGTCAATTTCTATCGCTTCATTAACCAATTTCAAGTTGTAGGTTTCTCAAACAATATGCCTTATGATGATGAAAGCATTGTAAAACTTCAAGGGTCATTTTATTCGACGCCAAACGGAAAACACACAACTTATAATAACTTTAGAGAAGAAAAAGAAATATCTGTCAATGAGTTCATCGATGAGGCAGAGATTGATGCTATTTTGCACGATAATAATCTTCATTCAATCAAGGAAACAGCTGAATTCAAAACAAATATCAAAGCTGATTCATACACAAATAAATTTACAACATCTGTTTTTCATCCTGAGCGCCTAATCTTTTTCATAAGATACGGTATCGTATACGTTGACTCGCTTAGAGACGGACTTCATAAACACATTATCAGATATCCACAGCTTTTCGCTGTTCAAAATACTATTGAACTTTTAAATAGTGGAAACAAGAAGGGGATTTGTTGGTTAACACAAGGTTCGGGAAAGACTGCTTTAGCATATTTTACATCTAACGTTCTTCGTGATTACTATCAAGAGAAAGGTATTATCACAAAGTTCTATTTTGTGGTGGATAGATTAGACTTATTGAACCAAGCGACAAATGAATTCAATTCAAGGGGAATGACAATTGCACAGATTAATAGTCGTGAAGATTTTAGACTTAATATAAAGAGTCCGCAAATAGTTGCTCCAAATGCCTCGGAGGGCAAGTATTTAGAAACGATGAACGTTGTTAACATCCAGAAATTTACTGAAGACAGCACAGTCGTTGAAGAAACAACAAAAGACATTCAAAGAATCTATTTCTTAGATGAAGTTCATAGAGGTTATAAGCCAAGAGGGACTTTTCTTGCGAATTTGTTAGGTGCAGATAAAGACGGTATCTTTATTGGCCTTACTGGAACACCTCTTCTTAAAGAAGAAGCAAAATCAGTAGACATATTTGGACATAAATATATTCACAAGTATTTTTATGATAAGTCGATAAAGGACGGATATACACTTAGAATCAAGAAAGAGAACATAGCAATTCAGTTTAGAAATGACATTCGGACAATATTAAATCTGGATGAAAACGATAAAATTCCAGCAAAAGATTGGGAACTTGTAACGAAACAACCAGAATTTGTTGACAAATTATGTGAGTATATTGAAAGTGATTTTAAAGGTTTTAGAGATATTAAGTTAGACAGTTCGTTAGGTGGTATGATTGTCGCTTCGACTTCTGATCAAGCAAGAATGATTTATGAATGGTTTAAAGCTAAAGACGGACTTAGAGTTGCATTGGTTCTTCACGATGAAGAAGATAACAAAACTAAACAAGAGTTATTCAGAGGTGTAAGAAATAGAGATACAGGATTAGTAGAAAGCGAATATGATTTAGTTATAGTATTCCAGATGCTTTTAACTGGGTTTGATGCTCCGAGACTTAAGCGCCTTTATTTGTTGCGCCAAATACGTGAACATTCACTATTACAGACTCTTGCAAGGGTGAATAGGCCATATAAACTTAATCAATATGGTTATATTGTAGATTTTGTAGATATTAATGAGCAATATGAAGAAACAAATAGACGTTACCTTGAAGAACTTCAAAAGGATCTAGATGAAGATGAAGACACAATAATTGAACAGTTAATAGTTGATGTTGATCAGGTTAAAGAGAAAATCAGACAAATAGAAAACAAACTATTCATTTACATGGGACCAATCGAAGACAATCTTGAAGAATTCAGAAACCAACTAGAACCATTGGGAGAGAGAGAACTTAGAGAAATTAAGTCTTGCCTAGAAGAGTATAAAGAGTGCTATAATGAGCTCAGAATGTCTCACGAGGATGTTTCAAATATTCCGATTGATCGTATATCAAAAGCATATACTGAAGTTTCAAATAAAATTCAGTTAATCGTATTTGAACGTGTTATTGAAGATGAAGATACTGATATATCACAAATCGATTTTTCAGATATTCTTGTTGATTTTATGAAAATTGGTGAGATGAACTTGGATTTCAGAACTGAAAATGACATTTTAGACCGTATTGCTCAAATTAAGAATGGATTCTTTGCTAATAATGACAAAGACGATGTAGCTTTCAAAGAACTCAATGCAGAGTTTAAAGAGATTGTTAAACGATTTAAGTATGATGCAAACAATACACGTAAAGTCAATAAAGTGATTGCTGATATGGATATTTTGTTAAATGCCATCATTAGGCTTAATGCAGATAATAATGCACTTACAACAAGGTATAAAGGTGATGATTCATACATGCGCATTCACAAGAGAATATTGCATAATTACAGTGAGCATTTAGATCATCCTATGACTTATGGTATAATGCTTAAGTTGATAAAAGCAATTAATACTTCTGTTGGAAACATACCAAATCCTACACCAGAAGTCATTTTAAGGGAATTAAAACGACCAATATACGAAACGTTCCAAGGACTAAATATCGATTTATCAGATAGACAAATTGAAGTTATAACCTATTTGTTTATTGATGAAAAATACCAATAGAGAGAAGGACATAAAATGAGCTATGAAGAATACCTCAACCGAATGAAGCAAATGATAGACGACCTTAAGGCTCTTACAGCAGATCTTGGTTATGGAAATGCGCCTGAAGAATACAAAATCATCACTGAACTTTTCACATATAAATTTCTTAATGACAAGTTAGTCTATGATTTTGATCATCGCGAAAATAAAGATGAAACTTGGGATAAGTTTGTTCGTTTTGCTAACAGAGACACGCCTAAAATGAAGAAAGAACATCTTCTCGATTCTCTGTTTCAAAACCAAAATAAAAATGACTTTCATAAAACATTTGATAATGCTTTATTAGAAGTTAATGAACTAAACGCTGATATTTATAATATCAAAACCACTACTGGAGCTAAGAAGCCTTTATTTGAACCTTTATCAGCATATATTAGAGATGAAGGTAAAGAACTTGAACTTGCGAAGAGAGCAATAAACATTCTAGCGGGTCACGAATTTAAGAACATTTACGATGGAGGATTTGACTATTTTTCAACAGTATTTGAATACCTTTTAAAAGACTTCAATAACGACTCTGGATCAGTTTATGCTGAGTATTTTACCCCTTTATTTGCAGGTGAAATAATGGCTGACATTCTTGTAAATGATGAAGAAGTAAGAAATGTTACTGTTTACGATCCCGCAGCTGGTTCTGGAACTTTGCTCCTAGCACTTGCTAATAAAATAGGTGTATCAAACTGTAGTATTTATAGCCAAGACAGATCTCAGAAATCTACACAGTTTTTACGTATTAACTTGATCTTAAATCGTTTAGCACACTCATTGCATAACGTTGTTGAAGGTAATACTTTGACGAATCCTGAACATAAAGAAGATGAGAACAATGTTATGAAGTTTGACTATGTTGTATCAAACCCACCTTTCAAACTTGACTTTTCATCTTTTGTTAATACATTAAAAGAAGATCCATTTGGTCGTTTTTTTGCAGGATTGCCTAATATTCCAAATAAAGATAAGAAGGGGATGGCAATTTATGAAACGTTTATACAGCATATTGTCTCATCTTTATCTGATAGAGGTAAAGCTGCAATAGTTGTTCCAACAGGATTTGTTTCTACAGCAACTGGAATACCATTAAAAATTAGAAAACAACTAATCGACAGTAACTGGCTAAAAGGCGTAATTCATATGCCCTCTAATATTTTCGCTACAACTGGAACTAGTGTGTCGATTGTTTTTATTGATAAGACTAAGTCAGACGATATGATATTCTTAATGGATGCATCAAATCTTGGGGAAAAAAAGAAGTTGGATGAAGGACAGAGAACAATTTTATCGACTGAAGATATAACTAAAATCAAATCATACTTTAAACAAAGAATTGAAGAAGTAGAATTTTCTGTTCTTGTAAATAACGAGGACGTCAAAGAGAACAATTATTCCATTCAAGCAGGTAATTATGTAGAACTTAAAGATGAGGTATTAGATAATGACATAGATATAAAACTTAACGATTTGAGTAAGAAAATTATTAGTTTATTAGAAAACAGTATTGAGGAAGCCGATACTATAATTTCATTACTAAAAGAGGTGTAGTATGGTTTCAAAAAAAGTTCAATTGAAAGAAGTTGCTCAATATCACACAGATAAAGTCTTAACTAAAAATTTAACATTATACAACTATATTGCGACTACAAATATGTTACCAAATAAAGCAGGTATTACAAGCGCTGAATCACTACCAAAAAATGAAAAAGTAAATGAATTTACCACTCAAGATATTCTAATATCAAATATTCGTCCATACTTTAAAAAAATATGGTTTTCAAATTTATCGGGTGGATGTGATGCCGATATACTTAATATTCGTGCAGATAAAATGAAAATATTACCCGAATACTTGTTTAATCTATTATCAAAGGATGATTTCTTTGATTATGTTATGGTAGGAGCTAAGGGTGTCAAAATGCCAAGAGGTGACAAAAATTTCATATTAGAATATGAATTTCAGTTGCCAAATTTGAGTGATCAAAAGCAAATTGTAGATAAGTTAATGCCACTTTGGAATAAAATTAAATCTAACTGTGAAATAATAAATTTACTTGAAGAATATTCTCAGTTACAATTTCAAAAATGGTTCATCGACTTCAATTTTCCTGATAATAACGGAAATCCATATAAAAAATCAGGCGGAGAGTTAGTAAAAGTTGATGGAACATTGATTCCCAAGCAGTGGGCATATATTCAATTAAACGATGCAATAAACTGTATAATAGACCATAGGGGTAAAACACCAACTAAATTAAAATCTATGTGGTCTAATGAAGGTATTGTTGCTTTATCTGCCTTAAATGTGAAGAATGGACATTTAGTTAATTTATCAAAGTCTAATAAAGTAAATGATGAACTATATGCAAAGTGGATGAAAGACGAACTCACTGAAGGGGATATACTTATGACGTCAGAAGCTCCGCTTGGTGAATTCTACCTCATTTTAAATAATGAAAAATATTGTTTGAGTCAGAGATTATTTGCAATTAGAGCAAATGATAAAATTGTGAATTTTAGTTATTTATTTCAGGAGTTATCTGGTTCCAGAGGACTTAAGAAAATAATCAATAAGAAAAGTGGAAGCACAGTCTTTGGTATCAGGCAAGAAGAACTAAGAAAAGTTATTATTTTACTTCCCAATAAAGTTATACAAGACAAGTATGACGAAATGATAATGCCAATATTTCGCAAAATTAGAGCTCTTGAGACTGAGAATCTACTTCTTGAAGAGACTAGGGATCTTCTAATTAAAAAGCTGATTAAGTAAGGGTTATCAAAAAATTGCCTCTGCATATAATTACCGTAAAGACAAAATATAATGGATGAGCATGGAGGTAAATGGAAGAAGTATGGCAGATATCAAGTATGAAATAATAGAAGATTTAGGTTCGATTTCTGTGTCATCAAAAGGTTGGAAGAAAGAACTTAAACTGATTAGTTGGAATGACAATGCTCCAAAATATGATTTAAGAGAATGGTCAGCCGATAACACTAAAATGGGTAAGGGCGTTACATTAACAACTGAAGAGTTGAAAGCACTTCGCGATTTATTGAATAAGTTAGACTTCTAAGGTAATTATAGTATTCAGAGAACTTAAACAGTTTAGGTTCTCTGAGTTAATACTTTGAATTTGACTTCTATGTATAATTAGGTATACATACTAAAACTAATGACTAATCGGAGGAAGTATGAAAAAGTTTGTTTCAATTTTACTGGCATTTATGCTCGTTTTAAGTAATCCAGTTTTCTCTGCTACAAATGATCCAATTAAGGTGATTGTTAATGACTCTGTTTTAGTGTTTGATGTTAATCCTACTGTAATTGATGGGAGAACCGTATTACCAGTAGCTACAATTTTCAAAGCTCTCGGCCTTGAAGTAAGTTATGATGGCGCAACCAAAACGGTAACAGGCTTAAGTCGTGAAGTATTAATTAAACTTCAAATTAATAAAAATCAAGCATCTGTCAATGGGAAAAATGTATTTCTAGAAGTTCCTGCAACTATCATTAATGGAAGAACGATGGTTCCGGCTAGATTTGTGACAGAAGCTACTGGTGCATCAGTTAATTGGGATGCAACAACTAGAACAATTACAATTAGCAAGTCTATATCAAATTCTAGTGAATCAACATTGTATAAACCACTTATAGTAGACGGCGGAGATTTATCAGGCCATAGAGAGCCTAATGTTGTCGTAGACATCGGCTTTGGTGATAGAAAATACTATGCTTATACAAATGAGTATGGTCAGTTAGTAAAAGTTACTGCTGATGTAATAACTCTTCAAGACCCAGCAAAAGAGCCAGTTCTTTCAACTGGTCGATACTATCCTGATGAGGCTAAAGTTCCAGGTGTTGAGAGTCTGACATTAGACGAGGGTCATGTAATTGCTGATTCATTAGGTGGTGTTTCAAATGCATATAATATTACACCGCAAGATAGTATCTTAAACCAACATGGCGACCAAGCATATATGGAAAAAGTGATTCGAGATGCTGGTGGCTGCACTGACTTTGTTGCTATCATTACGTATCCTAATAACTCAACACAAATTCCAAGTCATTATAGTTTCACTTATACCATAAATGGGAATCTAATTAATGATGAGTTCGATAATGTCAATTCAGATATTGCAAATAAACCTATTGAGGAAAATCAAAATATTGATGTTATTAATTCGCTGATTATCGACAAAGTTGATCTTCGTTCAGAAGAAGTTGTAATAAAAAACATATCAACAATACCAGTTCAACTTAAAGGCTATAAGCTAGTAAGTGTAAAAGGTAATCAAATATTCACATTCCCAGAATATTTGCTCGAAGGTGGAAAAACTGTGACTGTTTATTCAGCTCAAGGTTCAGGAAATCTTAAATGGACAAGTTCAAATATTTGGAATAACGATGGAGATCCTGCTGAATTGTATGATGCCAGTGGTAATTTACTTGACACTAAATAACTAAATTATCCCAAAGTAAGAGCCTATATTTTATAGGTTCTTTTTTTATAGAAATTTTGAAGTTATTTTAAAAATGAAGTTATAATTTGGGCGGTCGAGAGTATCATATATAAGATTTAAAAGGCAAGTCTTAAAAAAATAACAAAAGAAGTTAGTTCAGAGGAACTAAATAATGGAGGAAGTATGAAACAAGCAATCAAATGTATATTTCGATGCTAAAACTCCACTTGCACGGACTTACAGCTCCAGCTTCACGGAGATATAGAGCCACCCTCACGGAAGCTGAGCCATCAGTCTTCAATAGTTGAACATAATAGGGTTCATTT
>Ga0209794_1001011_pt1 | contig 27029 bp, 26 predicted proteins | sample EBPBio232013_DNA_FD_185869 | JGI IMG/M metagenome (GOLD analysis project Ga0209794, IMG submission 185869) | Wastewater treatment Type I Accumulibacter community from EBPR Bioreactor in Madison, WI, USA - Reactor 1_5/23/2013_ DNA (SPAdes)... | ecosystem: Engineered > Bioreactor > EBPR >... | reverse complement strand
GCCGATCAGCAGGCCGGACAGCCGCTCCGCCGTCTCGGCCGCCGGAAAATCGCCGAGCAGCGAGCCCGCCCGCTGGCGGAACAGCTTGCCGAGCAGGCCCGCGCCGCCATCCGCCGCACCGGTCCGCACGCCGGCCGCGAAGGCCTCCGGCGAACCCGTCGATTCCGCCGTCGTCAGTTTCAGCACCGTATGGCCCCTGACCGCCGCGAACACGTCTCCGGTCATCGCCGTCCGGAACCCCGCGATCCGCCCGCCCGTCACATGCACCCATTTGGAATGGGTGCCGGGCATCACCGCCAGCCGCTCGCCGGCAAGGCCGAGCCCGGCGATCTGCGTTTCCTCGCCACGCATCACGTCGGGCGCGCCGTCCCCGTGGCGGAAGCTCATGCCGGTGACGAAGGCGATGCGCCGTCCGCCGCTCGTGTCGATCCGCGCGAGCGCCGCCGCCAGTTCAACCGGCCCGGCGGGGCAGGGCAGGTAGGGCGTTTCCACCCAGCCCGTGCGGCTCGTCACCATGCCGGACGCAACCACCGGCAGGCTCCGGCCGGCGTCCCAGCCGGCCACGGCCCGCTCCAGAACGCCCTCGAAATCGCGGTTCCCGACGCCGAGAAGCCCGTCCTTGCTGGCGATCCGGTCGAGGATCGCGCCAGTCCCGTCCATCAGTGCGGCGCGGAACGAGGTCGTGCCCCAGTCGATGCCGATCAGTGCCGCCGCGCCCATGCTTGTCCCCCGCTCATTCCGCCCGTACCGCGTCATCCCGCCGCTCTTATGGGTTGTCCCCTTGCATGGCCGGCGCGCGTCGATTTAATCCCGCCCGCAACTATCGTGAAGCCGGCCCTTCCACAGCGCAGATCATCGCTCATGTCCCATGACCTCGCCGTCGCCCGCGCCGCGACCATGAAGCCCATCGCCGCGGTCGCCGAAACGGCGGGCATTCCCGCCGATGCGCTGGAGCCCCACGGCAAGCATATCGCCAAGCTGGACGCCGACTATCTGGCGTCGCTGAAGGACCGGCCCGACGGCCGCCTGATCCTCGTCACCGCCATCAACCCGACGCCGGCCGGCGAGGGCAAGACCACCACGACCATCGGCCTCGGCGACGGCCTGAACCGTATCGGCAAGCGCACCGTGATCGCGCTGCGCGAGCCCTCGCTCGGTCCGGTCTTCGGCACCAAGGGCGGCGCCACCGGCGGCGGCAAGGCGCAGGTCCTGCCCATGGAGGCGATCAACCTCCACTTCACCGGCGACTTTCACGCCATCACCGCCGCGCACAACCTGCTGGCGGCGCTGGTCGACAACCACGTCTACTGGGGCAATTCGCTCGGCATCGACACCCGCAAGATCGTCTGGCGGCGGGTCATGGACATGAACGACCGCGCCCTTCGTGCCATCACCAACGGCCTCGGCGGCGGCGGCAACGGCTTCGCCCGCGAGGACGGCTTCGACATCACGGTCGCCTCCGAGGTCATGGCCTGTTTCTGCCTGGCGCGCGACCTCGACGACCTCGAGGAGCGGCTCTCGCGTATCGTCGTCGCCTATACCCGGGCGAAGAAACCGATCACCGCCGGCGACCTCAATGCGGCCGGCGCCATGGCCGTGCTGCTCAAGGACGCGATCCGGCCGAACCTCGTCCAGACCATCGAGGGCTCGCCCGCGCTGATCCATGGCGGCCCCTTCGCCAATATCGCGCACGGCTGCAATTCGGTCATCGCGACGCGCGCCGCCATGAAGCTCGGCGACTACGTGGTGACCGAGGCAGGCTTCGGCGCCGATCTCGGCGCGGAGAAGTTCTTCGACATCAAGTGCCGCAAGGCGGGCCTGAAGCCCGACGCGGCCGTGGTCGTCGCCACCGTCCGCGCGCTGAAGATGAACGGCGGCGTCGCCAAGATCGATCTCGCCCGCGAGAATCTCGACGCACTCCGCGCGGGCATCGTCAATCTCGGCCGCCACGTCGAGAACGTCCGCGCCTTCGGCCTGCCGGTGGTCGTCGCGATCAACCATTTCACCACCGACACGGCTGCCGAGCATCAGCTCATCGCCGATATCTGCCGCGACGAGTTCGGCGTCGAGGCGGTGCAGTGCAGCCACTGGGCGGACGGCGCGGCCGGGGCCGAGGAGCTCGCCCGCAAGGTGGTCGAGCTCTGCGAGGGCGGCACGGCGCATTTCCAGCCGATCTATCCGGACCACATGCCGCTCGCGGGGAAGATCCTGACCATCGCGACGCGCATCTACCGCGCCGCCGAGATCGCCATTGCGCCCAAGGCGGCGGCGGACCTCGCGGCTTTCGAAGCGGCCGGCTTCGGCGACCTGCCGGTCTGCATGGCCAAGACGCAATATTCCTTCTCGGCCGATCCGACCCTGCTCGGCGCGCCGTCCGGCCACATCGTGCCGGTGCGCGAAGTCAGGCTCGCGGCGGGCGCCGGCTTCGTCGTCGCGATCTGCGGGGAGATCATGACCATGCCGGGCCTGCCGAAACTGCCGGCGGCGGAAGGCATTCATCTCAACGATCAGGGCCAGATCGAGGGGCTGTTCTGAGGGGCTCTTGTCAACTGCGGTTGCGCGTCCCGTCATGGCCGGGCTTGGCCCGGCCATCCACGACTTGAACACGACTGCGGGAAGAAGTCGTGGATACCCGGCACAAGGCCGGGCATGACGGGCGGGGGCGTTAGTCTCTAGGCCGAAGATCCATGCCAGATCGGAACGAAACCCTCGCGCAGCACGGCAATCATCGCTGGCGGGGTCAGCGTCTGCGCTGGACCCGCGCCTCTGCGCTCAGGTCGCCCATAGCCGCCATACGACCACGGCAGCAGCGCATCGCCGCGTACGGCCCACGCCCGGCCATCCCGCGCGATCATCGCGCCGTCGGGCAGGTCTTCGACATAGGCCGGATGATTCCGCTTGGCTCGTCCGTCCAATCGTTCGGCCTGCAGCACGACATCCATCTCCGGTGCCTTCGGCGGAGCAGGCAGTCCCTTCGCTCTCGCCCATGCCGCCGCGAAGCGCGTGGCGTCCGCCCGCCGGCACTCGAAACAGGGGCGGTGGCCGCTCGCGAGCGCCGTCACCTCGTCGAGGAAGAACAGTTCGGTGAAGCCGCGTCCCATCAGCGGCGCGCGCCTGCGCCCCTTGAACGACAGCACGCAGCAGATCCACTGCCGCGAGGCCCAGGGCTTCTCGCCGATCGTCCTGTCGTCGCGATGGAAGCGGCCGCCCCGGTTGCCGTACATCAGGCCGCGCTCCGGCACCGCCGCAATCGCACCGAAGGGATCGACGCGATTGGGCAGCGGCATGGCGGGCCTCAGTAGCGCATGTCGGCTGAAGGCTGGCGTCCCGGCTGCGGCGGCGCGCCGAACAGGCCTTCGAGGAAGTTCCGCTGCTGCGGCGGCGCCTGCTGCACCTGCGGCGCGACCTGGACCGGCGCCTGCGGCGGGCGCTCGGCCGGCCGCACCACGCGCTGCGGCGGCGCACCCGGTGCGTCCCAGCCATAGATGTCGTCGCGGAACTGCACGGTGCCGTCGGGGGCGGCCCAGCCGGTGAGATAGACCCACGAGACCGGTACGGCCTGGGTCAGACGCACGTCGCGGCGCTGCGTCTCGGTCATGCCCTCGACCACCTGCTCCTTGGTCCAGCCCTGCGGCGTCAGCAGCCAGGTGACGAAGTCCGAGACATCGGCGACGCGCACGCAGCCCGACGACAGCGAGCGGCTGTCCGACTGGAACAGCCCGCGCGAGGGCGTGTCGTGCATGAACACCGCTTCGGTGTTCGGCATGTCGATGCGCACGCGGCCAAGTGAATTGCCGGGTCCCGGGTCCTGCCGCAGCGTGTAGTTGACGGCCCGCTCGGTCGACCAGTCGATGGTCGCCGGGTTCACCTCGTTGCCGGAACGGTCGAGGATGCGCACGCGCATGTTGGCGAGCGTCGCCGCATTGCGCCGCATGCGCGGGATGATGTCGCGCTTGATGATCGAGGTCGGGATCGTCCAGGTCGGGTTGAAGTTCACCACCGTCAGGCGGGATTCGACCATGGGCGAGGCATGCGCGGTCTTGCCGACGATGACGACGTGGCGGCGGCGGACGACGCCGCCCTCGACGGCCTCGGCCGCGGCGGCCGGGATGTTGACGATCACGTAGCGCTGGCCGAAGGCGAAGCGGCTGTCGGCGAGCCGCTCCAGCGACTTCTCCAGCGCCCGCACGCGGGCTTCGGCGGGGATGTTCAACTGGCGGATGGTGGCCGCGGCCACGACCCCCGAGGGCAGCAGGCCGACGCGGCGCTGGAAGCGCCTCACCGCCTCGGCGGTCGTCTCGTCGAAGGCCTCGCCCGGCGAGAGCGCCGGATTGAGGTCGCCCTCGATGGCGAGACGCTGCTTCAGCTGGGCGACGGCAGGCCCGCGCGCGCCCTTGGCGAGCCGGGTGGCGGCGGGCAGCGTGCCCCAGCCGCCCTGATGGGCGATGCGGCGATAGGTTTCCAGCGCCCGCTGGGTGGTCGCGACCGTTTGCGGCGCATAGGTCGGCTGCGGATCGGAGGAGATCGCCGTCACGCGCGGTGGCGGCGGCGGTCGTTGCGGCCGGGGCCGCTGCGGCACCGGCGTGGCCTGCTGCTGGCCCTCGGGGGCGCCGGCCGAAGGCGGAACGGCGGGAAGGGAAGGTGCCAGCGCCGGCGGCGGATCGGCCGCGGCGGCGGCAGGTGCGGCCGGAGCCTGCTCGGTCTGGGGTTGTGTCTGCGCCATCGCCTCGGCCATGGCGAACGATGCCGCGGCGCTGAACAGCGCGGCGCGAACGAGCCGGGGAGCGAGAGACGAGATCATGACCGAGGGGAATGCTTCCTGTTGGTTGAGGCGCTCTAGCCGTTATCCTTAGCGCAATTAAGGCAAACAATTCCTGAACGTCAGGTGGCCTCAGCCGGCCGCCGCTGCGTCGATGGCGGCCGTCAGGCTCCCGGGAAGCGGGATCGGCCGGCGGTTCTCCGCGTCCACATAGACATGGACGAAATGGCCGTGCGCCAGCGTTTCCGGGCCGTCGGCGCGGAAGATGCCGATCTCGTAGCGCAGGCTCGACCGGCCGCGCTCGGCGAAGGCGAGGCCGGCCTCCAGCGGTTCCGGATAGCTCGCGGGCGCGAAGAACGAGCAGCGCGTGTCCACGACGAGCCCCATCCACGGGCCCGTGACCGGCACCAGCCCCGCCTTGTTGATGAGGAAGGCGTTCACCACCGTGTCGAAATACGAGTAGTAGACGACGTTGTTGACGTGCCCGTACTGGTCGTTGTCCGACCAGCGGGTCTGGATCGGGGCGAACCAGCGGAAATCGCTGCGGGGACGGGGCAGGGGACGGGCGGACATGGCTCTCCGGCTTGGCTTGCGGTCGATGACCGACCAGAACCGATCCGGCGGCTTTTGAAAAGCCTTCAGCCCTGCGCGGGCGCCATCAGCACGGCGGCATCGAGGGGGCGGAGATCAGGCTCCAGCCAGCCGAGCCTCGCCCGCGGCGTGAACAGGCTCTCGCGGCTCCAGAACCGGAAGATGCCCTCCTTGCCGCCGAGCGGGCTGGCGACGAAGCGGTTGACGCGGTCGACGAGGCTGCCGCCGGGATCGTTGTCGAGGTGCCGCGCCGCAGCCCAGGCGAAGTAGAACGTCACCGTCTCGTGGTAGCCGCGCATGTCGTCGTTCACCCGGCCGACCGCGACATTGTAGGCGCTGATGCCGTCGCGCAGCCGGACCTTCGCCGCGTCCTCTCCGAATGTCGCGACATGCCAGAGGCCGACCGCCAGATGGGCCTGATGGCTCCAGTCCGCGAAAGGCAGGCTGCGCGCACGGAACCCCTCGATGACGGTCGTCACCGCCGCCTCGTCGGCGAAGGGCGGAAAGGTCTTCTGTGGCGTGTCCATCGCCATGGCGCGTGCTTGCTCCGGCCGGTGTCAGCGATTGGGGAAGACGACGAAGCGCGTCATGGCGAAATTGGCGACGAAGGCGAAGCCGATCGGCACGATCGCCGCCAGCGTCAGCGGCAGGTAGCGCACGGCGACGAGGAAGCTCAGGACCTCGACCGTCAGTCCCAGCGTGCCGGACGCGACGAACTTGCCGTAGGTGCGCCAGCTCAACCGCCGGCCACTCTCGGCCGCGAAGGTGATCATCGTGTTGAGCAGGTAGGAATTGGTCACCGCCACGGCCCAGCCGGCCGCCTTGGCGACGCCGAGCGCGACATCGTCCGTCGCCAGCCCGAAGCGCGCCAGCACGAACAGCGTCAGCCCCACGGTGACGGCGTAATTGACCACCCCGTTCACGGCGCCGATCAGCCCGAAGGACACGATCTTGCGCGCCTCGCTGATCAGCCGGGCCGCAAGGCCCGGGCGCTCGCTGCGATTCTGTTGTCCGTCATTCATCATGAGGCCGTCGTCTACACGCTTTTCGGTCATCAATCAGCCGAGCCCGTCTGGCAACCCTTCACGCGGCCGTGAACACGGTGCATCATTGGGAACCTTATCCGGAGCGGCGAAAGCCGTTGACCACATGACCAGTGACAGGCGCGTGATTGCCTTCCCCGGGGCCGAGCCTCCCTTCGGCCTCACCATTGTCGTTCCGGCCTATAACGAGGCCGAGGCGCTGCCACACACCCACGCCAAGCTGGCCGCCCTCGCGCGCAAGCTGAAGGAGACGCGCGGCCTCGCCGTCGAGATTCTTTATGTCGACGACGGCTCGCGGGACGGCACGGCGCTGGTGGCGCAGGGGCTCAAGCCCGACGGCGCGGATGTGCAGGTCGTGTCCTTCTCGCGCAATTTCGGCAAGGAGGCGGCGCTGCTCGCCGGCCTCGACCATGCCCGCTACGGCGCGGTGATCTTCATGGATGCCGACGGCCAGCACCCGACCTCGGTGGCCGAGACGCTGATCTCCCGCTGGCTGGACGACGGCTACGACGTCGTCTTCACCTACAAGGCGCATCGCCGCGACGAGCCGCGCCTGCGGACGCTGTTCGTCAGCGCCTTCTACGGGCTGGTCAATGCCGGCGTGAAGCACAAGATTCCTGCCGATGCCGGCGATTTCCGCCTGCTCTCGCCGCGCGCCGCTGCTGCCCTGCGCATGCTCCCGGAGCGCGGCCGGTTCTTCAAGGGCCTGTCGAGCTGGGTGGGCTTCCGCCAGATCGGCATTCCCTACGAGCCCGCCCCGCGCGAGCAGGGCGAGGCCAAGTGGAGCTTCTGGGGCCTCCTGACCCTGTCGCTCGAGGGGCTGACCTCGTTCTCCATCGTGCCGCTGCGCATCGCCAGCCTGCTCGGCGCGCTGCTCGCCGCCGCCTCGCTGCTCTATGCGCTGGCCATCGTCGTCGAGACCTTCGTCTTCGGCCATGCCGTTCCCGGCTATCCCTCGCTCTTCGTGGCCGTGACCTTCATCGGCGGCGTCCAGTTGCTGATGATCGGCGTGCTCGGCGAATATATCGGCAAGATCCTGTCCGAGCTGAAGGGCCGCCCGGTCTATCTCGTCGGCGACCAGTCGCTGAAGCGGGCGGTCGACCAGCCCGGCGCGCGCGACACCGGCCCGCTGGCGCAGGGCGACTGACCCATACCGATGAAGCGCCTGATCCTCTGCGCCGACGACTACGCGCTTGCGCCGGGCGTCTCGCGCGCCATCCGCGAGCTTGCCGCCGCCGGTCGCCTCAATGCGACCTCGGTGATGACGCCGGGGCCTGATCTCGCCGCCGAGGCGGAAGCGCTGCTGGCGGCCGCGCCGCCCGGCTTCCAGATCGGCCTGCATGTCACCCTGACCGGCGGCCTGAAACCGCTCGCCACGCCTGACCTGCCGGCATTCTGGCCCTCCATCGCCCCCCTGATGGCCATGGCCTTCCTGCGCCGGCTCGATCGCGAGGCGCTTGCCGCCGAGATCGAGGCGCAGTTCGGCGCGTTCCGGTCGGCCTTCGGGCGGGCGCCCGACTTCGTCGACGGCCACCAGCACGCCCATCTCCTGCCGGGCATCCGCAACCTCGTGCTGGATGCCGCCAAGCGCCATGCTCCCTATGCCTGGATGCGCCAGTGTCGCGGCCCCCACGGCGCCGGGCAGGGCCTCAAGGGCCGGGTCATCGCGGGCCTGTCCGGCGGGCTGGCGCGGGCGGCCGCCGCGCGCGGCATCGCCACCAATCCGGCCTTTTCTGGAGCCTATGACTTCGCGCAGGCCGGGACGTTCCCGGCCATCTTCCGCAGCTTCCTGCCGGCGCTGCCCGACGGCAGCCTCGTCATGGTCCATCCCGGCCATGTCGACGAGGCGCTGAAGTGCGTCGATCCCGTTCACGGGCCGCGCGAGCAGGAACTCGCCTATCTCGCCGGCGACGCCTTCCCGCGGGACCTCGCCGCCGCCGGCTTTTCCCTCGGCGCGCGCACCATCAACACCGCGTGAGACCTGCCCGCGATTGTTGCGACGCCACATCGACCTTGGCGCGACGCCATGGATCGGCCATAACTCGCCCCGACAAGGCGGTGTCATGGCGCGCTTCTTCTTCAATCGCAGGGGGCCAGATCCCGAGACGGCCGATGCGTCGCGCCGGCTGTCGGCGATGGTCCGCTCCCATCTCGCCCTTTCCGAGGACGACGGCGTCACCGTCAGCGAGATCGCCTGTTCCCATCCCGAATGCGGCGATGCCGAGACGGTGGTGCTGATCATGCGCCTCGGCCGCGCCACCGAGGCGGTGAAGGTGCTGAAGGCGATGCGTCTCGTCACCGAGGAGGATCTGCGGCAGGCCCTTGCCGCGGCGCCCGCCTGAACCCGGCCTTTCCTTCCCACATGCCGCGTGGTCCATAGTGGCCGCCGCGTCCCGCCCGATTTCCCGATCCGAACCGCTCCCGGTAACGCCCATGCTTCCCATCGCCATCGTCGCAGGACTTGCCGGCGCACTCGTCGGCGCGAGCTCCCTTGCAGGCCGGCTCGACCTGCCCTGGTGGGTCTATTGCCTGACGCTGGTCGCCGGCGCCGTGGCCTTCCTCGCCCGCTCGACCTCGACCATGGTGCGGGCGATCATCGGCTTCCTCGTCGTCTGGCACCTGTCCGCGCTGGCCCTGCTGCTGGTCAAGGAGGCGGGCGCGCTGCCCGACGGTCTGGGGCCGTTCCTGCCGACCCGCGCCTCGATCCTGCTGTCGGTCATCTTCGCGGTGGTCGTCTACGGAATCTCGTTCCTCGCCACGATCCGCCAGATCACCCGGCTCGCCGACCCCTTCTTCGAGGCGCGTGATCTCGGCAACGTGGAACTGCCCTTCGGCCTGTCGTTCCGGGTGCAGGAGCGCTACGTCGCCCATGCCCTGCTGTTCATCCTGCTCGCCATCAACATCGCGCAGGTGCTCGCCACCGTCCTGCTCAACCAGTGGAACAACCGCTTCTACACGGCGCTTCAGGAGCGGGCCGAGGCGACCTTCTGGATCGAGCTGCGCTACTTCACCGTCGTCGCCTTCCTGTGGGTGATCCTCGCCGTCTACGAGCTCTACCTCACGCAGTGGACGCAGATGCGCTGGCGGCGCTGGATGACCGCGCGGCTCGCCGGCCACTGGCTGGCCGATGGCGGCCATTACCGCATGCGCCTGAAGGGCAGCCAGGCCGACAACCCCGACCAGCGCATCGCGGAAGACATCCGCATGTTCACCGACAACACGCTGGCCCTCGTCATCCGCTTCTTCTCGGCGATCCTGTCGCTTTACGCCTTCGTGCTGATCCTGTGGGGCCTCTCCGCGAGCTTCCGCTACCAGGTCTTCGGCGTGAATCTGGAATCGATCCCCGGCTACCTCGTCTGGGCCGCGCTCGCCGTCGCCGTCTTCGGCACCGTCTGCGCCCATCTGATCGGCCGCGCGCTGATCGGCATCAACTTCCTGCGCCAGCGCTACGAGGCGGATTTCCGCTACAGCCTCGTCAGGGTGCGTGAGAACGACGAGCAGATCGCCCTGCTCAAGGGCGAGGCCGCCGAGCGTCAGGGCCTTGCCCGCCGTTTCGCCAACGTGGTCGCCAACTGGTTCGACTACATGAAATATACCAAGCGGCTCACCTGGTTCACGACCTTCGTCAACCAGGCCTCGGTGATCTTCCCGTTCGTGATGCTGGCGCCGGCCTACTTCTCCGGCGCGGTCCAGCTCGGTTCGCTGACGCAGACGGCGGGCGCGTTCGGGCGGGTGGAATCCGCGTTGATGATCTTCACCAACCTCTATGCCTCGCTGGCCGACTACAAGTCGGTGATCGACCGCCTCTCCGGCTTCGAGGCTTCCGCCGCCGCGGCCCGGACCGCGCCCGCGCCGTCGATCTCGACCGAGAAGGCGGGCGAGGCGCTGGCCCTGTCCGGCCTGTCGGTCACGCTTCCCGAGGGCAGGACGCTGGTCTCGGCCCCCGACATCACCGTCAATCCCGGCGAGCGGGTGCTGGTCACCGGTCCTTCGGGCTCCGGCAAGTCGACGCTGTTCCGCGCCATTGCCGGCATTTGGCCGCATGGCTCGGGCAAGGTCGCGACGCCCGCCGGCGCGGACATCATGCTGCTGCCCCAGCGGCCCTATTTTCCGGTCGCGAGCCTGCGCGACGCGGTCACCTATCCGGCCGAGCGCGGCGCCTATGACGATGCCGACATCATCCGGGCACTGGAGGCGGTGAACCTTGCCGCGCTTGCCCCCCGCCTCGACGAGGAGGCCGCCTGGCACCAGATCCTGTCGGGCGGCGAGCAGCAGCGCCTGGCGCTGGCCCGCGCCCTGCTGTGCAAGCCGGACTGGCTGTTCCTCGACGAGGCCACCGCCGCCATCGACGAGGCGGGCGAGGCGAACCTCTACGCCGCGATCCGCGAGTGGCTGCCGAACGCCACCATCGTCTCCATCGGCCACCGCTCGACGCTGGCGAACTTCCACGACCGGCGTGTCCACCTCGCGAAAGGCGACGACGGCGTCCATGTCGCCGCCGACGCGCCGCTCATGGCCATGGCGAAGGCCTGAGGCTTTAGAACGCCGGCTCGAAGGTCACGGTGCCGCGCACGCCCGTGAAGGTCATGCCGCGCAACCCGTGCGGACGCCATGCGCGCGCGCCCTGGATCGCCCAGAAGATCGCCCGTTCCTGACGGTCGATCTCGCCGCCGCAGCGCCGCTCGATGAAATTGAGCGGCCCGAACCGGATGTCGCTCGGGCCGGCGCGGCGATAGTCGGCATTGACCGGGTTGCAGCCGCCGAACCCGGTCATGCGGAAGCCGCTCGTGAAGGTGAAGGCCGGACGGTCGGTCGCCGAGGGACGGCGGCCGTTGATCGACACGACGGCGAGGCGCGTGCCGACGGGGAAGCGCTGGTAGAGCATGATCTCGGCGCGCGTCGGCTGGCGCGGGCGCGGCGGTTCGCGGCGGCGCTGGGCTTCGGCGGCATCGACGAAAACAAGGCTGGCAAGGCCGGCGGTCGCGGCGACCAGCGCCGCGTATCGGATCGGTCGGTTCTGCATCGCCCCCGACTTAAACGAGGCGGCTTCCCTCCGGCAACCCCTTGAGTCCGGTCAGCCTGCCTTGGCGAAACCCTCGCGCGCCCAGCCCTCGCGTTTGCGATAGATGGTCGAGGGGCTGATCTCCAGCGCCGCCGCCGCGCGCGACAGGTTGCCGTCGAAGGCCGCCAGCGCGTCCTCGATGATCCGCCGCTCCTGCAGCCAGAACGGCTCGACCGCCGGCTTCGCGATCGGCGCGGTCGCCGCGACGGAGCGCTGCGTGTCCTGTGACCCATGGGCGAGCGCCAGCGGCAGCATGGCCGCCGTCACCCAGTCGCCGTCATGCATGACGACGAGCCGGCGGATGACGTTCTGGAGCTGGCGCACATTGCCCGGCCAGGGGAAGGCCGTGACGATCCGTGCGGCGGCCTCGTCGAAACCGTGGAAGTGGCGGCCCTCTTCCTGCGCGAAGCGGGAGAGGAAGGCTTCCGCCAGCGCCAGCACGTCGGCGCCGCGCTGGCGCAGCGGTGGCAGGTGGATCGGCAGGACGCAGAGCCGGTAGTAGAGATCCTCGCGGAAGCGCCCCGCCGCGACATCGGCGAGCGGATCGCGATTGGTGGCGCAGACGAAGCGCACGTCGACCTTGCGGATGCGGGTGTCGCCGACCCGGCGAACCTCGCCGGTCTGGATGAAGCGCAGGAGCTTGGTCTGGAGCGCGAGGTCCATCTCGCAGATCTCGTCGAGGAACAGCGTGCCGCCATCGGCGAGCTCGGCCGCGCCCGCGCGATCCTCGGTGGCGCCGGTGAAGGCGCCCTTCACATGGCCGAAGATCTCGCTCTCGATCAGGTCCTTGGGGATCGCGCCGCAGTTCAGCGCGATGAACCGGGCGGCGGGCCGGCCGGAGCGGGCGTGCAGGGCCTGCGCGGTCACTTCCTTGCCGGTGCCGCTCTCGCCGGTGACGAAGACCGGGGCCTTCGAGGGCGCGATGCGGCGGATCTGCTCGTAGGCGGCCTTCATCGGGCCGGAGGCGCCGATGAAGCCTTCGAAATCGGGCTGGCTGCGGCGCTGGGGCACGACCGGACGGGCCTTGGCCTCGGCCTCGATCAGCAGGGTCGCGCGGCGGACGAGGTCGGCCCCGGCGACGGGCTTCACGGCAACGTCGCTGGCGCCCGCGCGCATGGCCTCGACCGCGACATTGAGCGACCCGCGCGCGCTGGTGGCGAGGATCGGTCCCTCGTAGCCGGAGAAGCGGATGGTCGCGATGAGCCCGGAATCGGTCGCCGCGCCCTGGTCGAGGCAGGCGATGATGAGATCGGGTTCGGAGCGGTCGAGCGCCGCGAGCGCCGCATCCTCGTCGCTCGCCTCCATGCAGCGCGCGAAACCCGACAGCGCCTGCAGCGCCATGCGCCGCGCCGCCGGATCGGCATCGATGACGAGAACGCGACGCGCTGGTCCTTCTGGACCCAATTCATGCGGCATGGCCGGGCGACCCCTCACACGGACCGTGGATATGTGGCCGCCGACTGTGCGCGAACAGGGTAAATGCCGGGTTTCGACAATCCTTCCAAAGCGTTCGGAAACGTCCCGAAACGAAACGGGCCCGCGCATGGCGGGCCCGTTGACTGGTGATCGGCGGCTGTTCGAGCCGGGTGCCGGTCAGAGCCGGCCGCCCTCGCCACCCGGGCCGCGCCGCGGGCCGTCCTCGCCGCCGCCACGGCCCCAGCGGTGCATCATGCCGTGGCCGCCCATCATGCCGGACTGGCCCATCATGCCGCGCCGCATCAGGATGCGCTCGGCGCGGCGCTTCTGGTTCTCGTCGAGCGAGGCGTAGAGCGGCGCGCCGGCATCGGCGATCTTCTTCATCACGGCGGCGCGGGCGGCCATCTGCTCGGAGGCGGCGCGCAGGCGCTGGATCGGATCGGGGCGGGCCGCGTCGCGATTCTCGCGCATCTCGCGCCAGCGCTGCATCCGCTCGGTCATCCGCTGGGTGCGCAGGGCGGCGCCCTCGCGCAGCGCCGCCTCGAAGGCGGGCCAGTGGCGCTCCTGCTCGGCCGTCAGGCGCAGCACGGCCTTGAGTCCGGCAATGCGGGCATCGAGGAAGGCCGCGCGGTCCTCCGGCGACATCTGCATCATGCGGCCGAACCGGCCTGGGCGATCGGGATTGCCTGCGGCGGGCGGGCCGCCGGGGCCGGCAGGCGGCGGCGTCTGCGCCACCGCGACGGCGGCGGTGACCATGGTGGCCAGCACGCCCGCGACAATGATCTTGGTTCTCATGGGTCGATCTCCGGAAAAGCGTTCGCCCCCGAACGGCAGTCGGGGGAATCTACGCCGGCTCCGGCCGGAACCCGAGTTAAACTTCGTTCATGTGGCGGCTGTCGGCCGGGCTCTCAGGCCCCGGCCTGCGGCTTGCGGCCGAAATCGGCGAACAGCTTCTCGAGCTGCGCCAGCTGCTGGTCCTGCATGTCGCGCCCGGTCTCGAACAGGCGCCCCATCGTCGCCGTCCACGTATCGGCCGCCTGCTGGCCGATCGTCCGCGGCCCGGAAGCCTCGCCCGCCGGCTGCGGGTTGGTCAGCGAGCCGTTGAGCAGCGGGTTGGCCGCCTGCATCTGGCGCGCCAGCTCGACGAGCTGGTCGAGTCCCGGCAGGCCGCCGATGCCCGCGGCCGGCTTGGCCGCGCCGCCGAAGAAATTGGTGAACATGCCCATCATCCCGCCGACGGGGTCGGCCGTGCCGGGCGCCATGGGCGGCATCAGCCGCGCGATGGTCTGCGTGATGAGGTCGCCGAGCGGGTTCTGCCCGTTCAGGGCTCCCTTCATCAGGCCGCCCATCAGCAGCGAGGCCATCATCGGCATGACCTGCTTCATCGCCTCCTGGCCCATGCCGGTCGCCATCGCGGTCTGCTGGGCGATGGCCTGGGTGAGGTCCTGGGAGCCGAAGATGCGCGTCAGCGCCTGCTGGCCCGCCGTGATCATCGACTGGCCGGCGGCCAGCGGGTTCTCGAACATCTGCGCGTAATTGGGCCCGCTGGTGAACAGCCCGAACAGGTTCGCCATGTCGGCCGGCGACTGCGTCGCGCGATTGAGCCCGAGCGAGAAGGCCGGCAGCAGCGCGTTCATCGCCGTCCTGATCTGGTCGGGCGCCATGCCGAACTGGCGGGACAAGGCGTCGAAGCCCTGATTGTTCTGGGCCTGCGCCAGGATGTCGGCGAGATTGAACATGGTCGGCGCTCCCATCGCTTCGGGCCGGCCGGCCCGACGGCCGATTCCTCAGCCCTTGGAATGTATCTAACCATGCCGTCGCCGGCCCGTCACGAGCCGGCGGTAGCCCCCTTTCCGGAGGTGAAGGGCGACTGCGCCGAGGGCGATGCCGGCGGCAGCGGCGGCTCGTCCGGCGCGCGCAGGGCGATCCTGTCGATCACCCGGAAGCAGACGATCATCGACAGGATCGCGAACAGGATGCCGCCCACCGCCTGCCCGGCGATGATGCCTTCCGCGCCGCGCGCCGGCCCCATCAGCCAGGCGCCGGCATAGGCGAAGGGGATGGTTCCGATGGTCGCCCGGCCCCAGTTGAGGGCGGTCGAATAGGTCGGAAAGCCGAGATTGTTGAAGGCGGCATTGCCGACGAACACCGCGCCGTTGAAGGCCCAGCCGAGCGAGGCATAGACGCAGAAGAAGCTGATCACCGCCGCCGCGCCGCCGGTCGCGTCGAACAGCGCCACGATATGCGGCGACAGCGCCATCAGCGCCAGCCAGACCGCGATGCCGTAGAGGCTGAGGAAGATCAGCGAGTCGACCAGCGTCTGGCGGACACGCGAGAACAGCCGCGCGCCGACATTCTGGCCCATGATCGGGCCGACCGACCCGGACAGCGCGAAGAAGGCGCCGAAGGCGACCGGCACCAGCCGCCCGAGCACCGCCCATCCCGCCACCGCGCTGTCGCCGTATCGGGCGATCATGGCGGTCACGACGCCGTTGCCGACCGGCGTCGCGACATTGGTCAGCACGGCGGGCACCGCGATGCCCGCGAGCGGACGGATGTCGGCGGCGATGCCGGCGAGCGTCGGGCGCGTGGTCAGCCGGTGGACATAGGTCACGCCATGCAGGCCGATCGCCGCCATGGCCATGCGCGAGATGATCGAGGTGATCGCCGCGCCGTCGACGCCGAGGCCGAGGACGAAGATGAGGATCGGATCGAGGATGGCGGTCACGACGCCGCCGGTCAGCGTCACCCACATGGCGCGCTGGGCATCGCCGACGGCACGCAGGATCGACGAGTACATCATGCCGAGGCCGAGGAAGCCGGTCGCCGGCATGACGAACCACAGGAAGCGGTCGGCGATGGCGAGCGTGCGGCCGGTCGCGCCGATCAGGCCGAGCAGCCTGGCCGAGAACGGCAGAAGGCAGAGCGACAGCACCGTCATGCTGACGGCGACGAGCAAAAGGCTCGACGTGCCGATCCGCCTTGCCTTCTCGCGATCACCCGCGCCGAGGGCACGGGCCACCAGCGCCGTGCCGGCAATCGACAGGCCGATGGAGAAGGAGGTCAGGAAGAACAGCAGCGTCCCGGCATAGCCGATGGCCGCGGCCAGTTCCTGCTCGCCGAGCTGGGCGATGTAGAACAGGTTCAGGAGATCGACGACGAAGATCGCCACCAGGCCGATCGAGCCGGTCGCGGTCATGACGATGACGTGACGCATCGTCGAACCCTGGGTGAACTTGGCCGGCACGCCGCCGGCGGCTGGCCGGTTCATCCCGAATACCGCGTCTCGTCGGAGAGCACGTCCTCCGCCTCGGCATTGAGCGCCGTCGCCTTGCGGACCGGCTGGGTCAGCGGCGCGGGCTGCACCTGCTGGTGCATCAGGTGGGCGCCGGCCTGGATGCCCTCGTGCATCTGCAGTTCGAGCCGTGCGGCGTCGCGCTTGCGCAGGTCCGCGATGGTCTGGCGCGCGATCTCGCGGTCGATGCCGAGCGTCACCAGCGCCTCGCGGCCGAAGACCAGCGCGCTTTCGAGCACTTCGCGGATCTCGAAGTCCACGCCTTCCTCGCGCAGCTTGAGCGTCTGCTGCCGGTCGAAGGAGCGCACGAACAGCTTGGCGAACGGGAACTCGGCCTTGATCAGCTCGACGATGTGCCCGGACACTTCCGGCTTGTCGACGCAGACGCAGATCATCCGCGCCCGGCCGGCCCCGGCCGCGCGCAGCACGTCCAGCCGCGTGCCGTCGCCGTAATAGATGCGAAAGCCGAAATTGCCGGCGGCCTGGATCATCTCCACGTCATTGTCGATGATCGTCACCTCGGCGCGTTCCGACAGCAGCGCCTGCGAGACGACCTGTCCGAACCGGCCGAAGCCGATCATCAGCACCTCGCCGGAGAGGCCGTCGGCGACCTCGAGGCCGTCGAGGGAGGGCTTCTCCACGGGCACCAGATAGCGCAGGCCGATCAGCGCGAGCGGCGTCAGCACCATGGAGATGATGACGATCGCCGTCAGAACGGCATTGGCCTGCCCATCGATCAGTCCGGTGCCGAGCGCGGCGGAATAGAGCACGAAGGCGAACTCGCCGCCCTGCGCCATCATCACCGTGCGCTCCAGCGCCTCGGCGTGGCTGGACCGCAGGACGCGGGCGACCAGATAGATGCCGACCGCCTTGGCGATCATGTAGGCGAAGACATAGACGGCCACGAGCCGCCAGTTGGCGGCGACCACCGACACGTCGAGCGACATGCCGACCGCCATGAAGAACAGGCCGAGCAGGATGCCGCGGAACGGCTCCACATCGGCCTCGAGCTGGTGGCGGAAGGTCGATTCGGACAGCAGCACGCCGGCGAGGAAGGCGCCCATGGCCATGGACAGGCCGCCGACCTGCAGGGCGAGCGCCGAGCCGAGCACGACGAGCAGCGCCGCGGCGGTCATCACCTCGCGCGCGCCGTAGGCGGCGAGGAAGCGGAACATCGGGTTGAGCAGGTAGCGGCCGGCGGCAACCAGGGCCGCGATGGAGCCGATGCCGACGGCCACCGCCGTCAGGCGCGAGGCGATGTCCGAGCCGGCGCCGCCGGTGACGGCGGGCGCGAGGAAGGCGACCAGCGCCAGCAGCGGCACGATGGCGAGGTCTTCCAGCAGCAGGATCGAGACCATCTTCTGGCCGGGCGGCGTGTTCAGCTCGCCGCGCTCCTCCAGCGTCTGCATGACGATGGCCGTGGAAGTCATCACGAAGCCGGCGCCGGCGACGAAGGAGACCGTCGCCGGAAAGCCGCCGGCCACGCCGACCAGCGTCAGCAGCGCCGCGCAGATGCCGACCTGCAGCAGGCCGAGGCCGAAGATCTGCTTTCTCAGGCCCCAGAGCTTCGACGGGCGCATCTCCAGTCCGATGATGAACAGGAACATGACCACGCCGAGTTCGGCGACATGCAGGATCGTCGAGGCGTCGCTGACGAGCCTCAGGCCGAACGGGCCGACGGCGAGCCCGGCGGCGAGATAGCCGAGGATCGAGCCGAGCTGCATCTTCCTGAACAGCGGAACGGCGACGACCGCCGCGGCGAGCAGCGTGACGGCAGGGACGACGAAGGCGGTGGGGGAGTGGACGTCGGCCATGCGCTCGCGGAACGGTCGGAGGAGATAGCTCTCCTATCTATGCAGCACTTTCCGATGCAACACCCGCAAGTTTTCATGCGGGCGATGTCGGCCGCGATCAGATGCCGAAAAACAACAGGTCGATGGCCCGGGCGACGGCATCGCGCTCCGCGGCGAGGGAGGCGACGCGGCCCTTGAGCAGGCGGCGCGGCAGCGGCGCCATCTGGTCCGGGGCCAGCACGTGCGGCTGACCCTTGATCACGAAGATCGGGTTGAGGCCGCCACGGGTGGCGGCAAATTCGTCAGCGGGCATCAGAGGTGCGCATAGAACCGACTCGGTCTGGTCGAGAACATCGTTCTGCAGCACGACGACATAGGGGATCGCGGAAGCGGACGATGTGGGATTGCCGAACACGTCGAACTGGCGACCCATCGGCGTCACCAGGGCCGGACGTCTTCAGCCCAGAATCCGTGTTTCCGGTTGAACTCGTTCTGCGCCTCGATTGCCGCGCGGTTTTCTTCCTTCCAGCGCCGCGCGCGCTCCGCGCTTACGGCTTCGGACAGTTTCTCCTCGACGAACTGCGACAGGTTCAGGCCCTGCGCCTTCGCCTCGTCGACGAGCGCGGCGGACAGCGAGAGGTTGACCGCGCGCTTCGGCGCGGAAGCCCTGCGGTGCGGACGGTCCAGCATGTGCCGTGCCTCAAAGGATGATCATGCGCAGGCTATATGCGCATGGTCATTGCGGCAACCCGGCCTCAGCCGGTGCCGCCGACGGTGATGCGCTCCATCTTCAGCGTCGGCTGGCCGACGCCGACGGGTACCCACTGGCCTGCCTTGCCGCAGGTTCCGATGCCGGTATCGAGACTCATGTCGTTGCCGACCATGGTCACGCGCTTCATGTCGGCGGGGCCGGAGCCGATCAGCATGGCGCCCTTGACCGGCGCGCCGATCCGGCCGTTCTCGATCCGGTAGGCCTCGGTGCACTCGAAGACGTACTTGCCGGAGGTGATGTCCACCTGGCCGCCGCCGAAGTTCACGGCATAGAGGCCGTTCTTCACGCTGGCGAGGATTTCGTCGCGCGTATGGTTCCCGCCGAGCATGTAGGTATTGGTCATCCGCGGCATGGGCACGTGGGCATGGCTCTCGCGCCGGCCATTGCCGGTCGGGGCGACGCCCATCAGGCGGGCGTTCTGCCGGTCCTGCATGTAGCCGACGAGGCGGCCGTCATCGATCAGCACCGTCCGGTTCGAGGGCGTGCCCTCGTCGTCGATGGAGATCGAGCCGCGCCGGTCGGCGATGGTGCCGTCATCGACGACGGTGACGCCCTTCGCGGCGACCATCTCGCCCATCAGCCCCGCGAAGGCCGACTGGCCCTTGCGGTTGAAATCGCCTTCGAGACCGTGGCCCACCGCCTCGTGCAGCATGACGCCCGGCCAGCCGGGGCCGAGCACGACATCCATCTCGCCGGCCGGGGAGGGGATGCTCTCCAGGTTGACGAGCGCCTGCCGCACGGCCTCGTCGACCGCATGTTTCCAGCGCCCTTCGGCGATGAACTCGGCATAGCCGGCCCGGCCGCCGAAGCCGTGCGAGCCGACCTCCTGCCGCTCGCCGGAGCCGGCGACCACGGTGACGTTGAGCCGCACCAGCGGGCGCACGTCGCGATAGAGCTCGCCGTCCGGCCGCAGGATCTCGACCACCTGCCAGGAGCCTGCCACCGAGGCCGTGACCTGCCTGACCTTCGGGTCGCGGGCGCGCGCATAGGCATCGACTGCCTCCAGCAGCCGGACCTTCGCGGCGAAGGCGGGAGCCTCCAGCGGATTGTCGTCGCCGTACAGGCGGACGTTGGAGCGGATCGGCCCGGGCGCCAGCGTTCCCGAATAGCCGCCGGCGACGGCGCGCACGGTCTCGGCCGCGCGCTTCAGCGCGGCTTCGGAGACATCGGAGGAATGGGCATAGCCGACCGCCTCGCCCTTCACGGCGCGCAGGCCGAAGCCCTGGCTGTTGTCGGTGCCCGCCTGTTTCAGCCGGCCATTGTCGAAGACCAGCGATTCCGACTGCTTGTATTCGACGAACAGTTCGCCGTCGTCGGCGCCGGTCAGCGCCTCGGCCAGAATGGCGCGCGCCTTTGCCGGGTCGAGTTCGGCGCGGGCGAGGAGGGAATGGTCGGCCATGGCGGCTCCGGACGAATGGTGTGGTCCGGGCTATCTAGTGCCTAACCATGGCCGATGCGAGCCCGGCGGAGGGCTTCGTCAGGGCAGGGCCTCGAAGCCGGCCTTGAAGCCGTTCAGCGACACGGGCACGCCGATGCCCTCTTCCGGCGTCTGGAAGATGATGAAGGTCGCGGTCTGGCCGCCGGAGAACTGGCCGAGCAGGTTGTCGTCCATCACCACCTCGGCGACGCAGCCCGAGGGCAGGCAGCGCACGAAGCCGGCGCGGCCGACATCGGTGGTGTCGATCTTGAGGCCGAGGCCCGAGGGCAGCAGCACGCCGAGCGGGGCGAGGACGCGCAGGAGTCGGGCGCGGCCGTCGGCGGTCTTCAGCGCGATGACGGTCAGCGCCACGTTGGGCCGGTCCTCGGCCGCGACGTTCTGGACCAGCGCGCACTGCTCGGCCCGCGAACCGGGCGGCGTATCGCAGCGCACCTGCCAGTCGCCGTGGGTGGCGCGCACCGCGCCCTGGGCGAGCGCCGCGCCCATGCCGATGCCGGTCGCCAGCGCGACCGCCAGTCCGAACGCCCCGAGCCGGGCTGCGCCTTGCCGCATGGTCCTGTTGGTCATCCGTCACTCCAGGGGATCGCCCGCCAGGGCCTGCAGACAATCTCGGGCCGCCTGCCCGCCGCGACCGGGCGCATTCGTCCGGCTGGCGGACGAATCGCCGGGCCGCCGCAAAGGCGCCAGCCGACATGGGACGGACCATTCCCCCGCGAACCTGTCAAGATTATGTGCGAAATGCCGATGCGTCATGCCGAATTCGAGCGGCAGCGTCGCCTTTCGGCGGATTTCACGCAGTGCAGCAGGAGTTTATAACGCCTTCAAGCTGAGGCCGCTCCCCTGTCTGGAACGGCTCTCAACGGTCGCATTGCGAGCATGGCGTTTTTGTGTTTCAAGGGGGCCGAAAGCCCTCCCGGCAGCCTTTGCGGCGCGGTCGTTTGTGACCGGCGCCCGGCCGGAACACGAAGGGCCCGCAAGGTCGTGATCGGCCGGGCGGACAAGAACGAGCCGGTACGGGGCCAAAGCAGCCCACGGACCGAGGTTATGGAGCGGATGAAGATGCGTTTGGCGATGCGGAACGGCGCGTCGGCGGTCAAGGGCGGAGCAGTCGCGCTCGCCGCCGTCGCTGCGCTGGTGGCGGTTCTCGATCCGGCCTTCGCCCAGCAGGGCCTCGGCCAGCCGGTGCCGCGGGGCATCGGCTTCCAGGAATCGGTCACGCCGATCATGGATTTCATCGAGTGGTTCCATAACGGCTTCCTGCTGCCGATCATCACCGTGATCTGCATTCTCGTCGCCGGCCTGCTCGGCTGGTGCCTCTACCGCTTCTCCGAGAAGCGCAATCCGGTGCCGTCCAAGACCACGCACCATGTCGGCATCGAGGTCGCCTGGACTGTCATCCCGGTCCTGATCCTCATCGTCATCGCCATTCCCTCGTTCCGCCTGCTCTACCAGCAGCAGGTGATCCCGCGCGCCGACCTGACCATCAAGGCCACGGCCTCGACCTGGAAGTGGTCCTACGACTATCCGGACCACGGCAATTTCTCCTTCGTCTCGATCATGCAGACGGATGCCGAGCGCGCCGAGCGCATCGCCCGCGGCACCCCCGCCCGCGAGGTTCCGCGCCTGCTGGCGGTCGACAACGAGATCGTCGTTCCCGTCAACAAGGTCGTCCGCGTCCAGGTCACCGCCTCCGACGTGATCCACGCCTTCGCGGTGCCGTCCTTCGGCATCAAGGTCGACGCCGTGCCGGGCCGCCTGAACGAAACCTGGTTCCGCGCCACCCGCGAGGGCATCTATTTCGGCCAGTGCTCCGAGCTCTGCGGCAAGGATCACGCCTTCATGCCGATCGCCGTGCGCGTCGTCTCCGAGCAGGCCTTCGCCGCCTGGGTCGAGGACGCCAAGAAGCGCTTCGCATCGACGCCGCAGCCGACGCAGGTCGCGGCCAACGAGATCACGCAGGCGCGCTGACAGACCGGCGCACCGCACAGCAGACGACTCTTGTCGAGGACTTGACGATATGGCTCAGGCTCACGCCACCGCCGACCACAGCCACGATCACGGTCATGACGATCACGCCATCCCGACCGGCTGGCGGCGCTACGTCTATTCGACCAATCACAAGGACATCGGCACGATGTACCTTGTCTTCGCGATCTTCGCCGGCCTGATCGGCTTCGCGCTTTCCATCGGCATCCGCATGGAGCTGATGGAGCCGGGCATGCAGATCTTCACGAACCCGCACACGTTCAACGTGTTCACGACCAGCCACGCCCTGATCATGATCTTCTTCATGGTCATGCCGGCGCTGATCGGCGGCTATGCCAACTGGTTCGTGCCGATCATGATCGGCGCGCCGGACATGGCCTTCCCGCGCATGAACAACATCTCGTTCTGGCTGCTGCCCCCGGCCTTCGGCCTGCTGATCATCTCGCTCTTCGTCGAGGGTCCGGCCGGCGCCCAGGGCTTCGGCGGCGGCTGGACGGCCTATCCGCCGCTGTCCTCGGTCCTCGGCCATCCCGGCCCGGCCATGGACTTCGCGATCCTGTCGCTGCACATCGCCGGCGCCTCGTCGATCCTCGGCGCGATCAACTTCATCACCACGATCTTCAACATGCGCGCCCCCGGCATGACGCTGCACAAGATGCCGCTGTTCGCCTGGGCCGTGCTGGTCACCGCCTTCCTGCTGCTGCTGTCGCTGCCGGTTCTCGCCGGCGCGATCACCATGCTGCTCACCGACCGCAATTTCGGCACCACCTTCTTCGACCCGGCCGGCGGCGGCGACCCGATCCTGTTCCAGCACCTGTTCTGGTTCTTCGGCCACCCCGAGGTGTACATCCTGATCCTGCCGGGCTTCGGCATCGTCAGCCACATCATCTCGACCTTCTCGCGCAAGCCCATCTTCGGCTATCTCGGCATGGCCTACGCCATGGTCGCGATCGGCGTGGTCGGCTTCATCGTCTGGGCCCACCACATGTACACGGCGGGCCTGTCGGTCACGACGCAGGCCTATTTCGTGGCGGCCACCATGGTCATCGCGGTGCCCACCGGCGTGAAGATCTTCTCCTGGATCGCCACCATGTGGGGCGGCTCCATCCGCATGACGACGCCCATGCTCTGGGCGGTCGGCTTCATCTTCCTGTTCACGGTGGGTGGCGTCACCGGCGTGGTGCTGGCCAATGCCGGCGTCGACCGCGCCCTCCACGACACCTACTACGTCGTGGCGCACTTCCACTACGTGCTGTCGCTCGGCGCCGTGTTCGCGATCTTCGCGGCCTGGTACTACTGGTTCCCGAAGATGTTCGGCTACATGTACTCCGAGTTCATCGGCAAGCTGCACTTCTGGGTGACCTTCGTCGGCGTCAACCTGATCTTCTTCCCGCAGCACTTCCTCGGCCTGCAGGGCATGCCGCGTCGCTACGTCGACTATCCCGACGCCTTCGCGACCTGGAACTACGTGTCCTCGATCGGCTCCTACATCGCCGCCGTCGGCGTCGCGATCTTCCTGTTCGGCATCTTCCACGCCTTCTCGCGCAAGCAGCTCGCTGGCGACAATCCGTGGGGCGAGGGTGCGACGACGCTGGAATGGACGCTGACCTCGCCGCCGCCGTTCCACCAGTTCGAGCAGCTCCCGCGCATCCGCTGAGCCGCAGACGACAGTCCCGAAGCCCGGAGCCAAGGCCCCGGGCTTCATCCCTGAAAGGGCAGCCCTCCCGGCCGCCGAACGAGACGCAGCAAGATCTTGTCCCTCGTCGATGACACGAACCCGGTGAACCGCGCGGCGCTCGTCAGCCAGGCCGAGCCGCGCGACTTCATCGAACTGCTGAAACCGCGCGTCATGTCGCTGGTGATCTTCACCGCGCTGACCGGCCTCGTCGTCGCGCCCGGTTCGCTGCACCCGGTTCTTGCCGCCATCAGCCTCCTGTGCATCGCCGTCGGCGCGGGCGCTTCCGGCGCTCTGAACATGTGGTACGACGCCGATATCGACGCGAAGATGGTGCGCACCGCCAATCGGCCGATCCCGGCGGGCCGCGTCTCGCCCGGCGAGGCGCTCGCCTTCGGGCTGGTCCTGTCGGCCTTCTCGGTGCTGGTCCTCGGCCTCGTTGCCAACTGGCTCGCTGCCGGCCTCCTCGCCTTCACCATCTTCTTCTACGCCGTCGTCTACACGATCTGGCTGAAGCGCTGGACGCCGCAGAACATCGTCATCGGCGGCGCCGCCGGCGCCTTCCCGCCCATGATCGGCTGGGCGGCGGTGACCGGCTCCGTCTCGGTCGAATCGATCGTCTTGTTCCTGATCATCTTCTTCTGGACCCCGCCGCATTTCTGGGCGCTGGCGCTGATCAAGTCCGAGGATTACGCGCGCGCCGGCGTGCCGATGCTCCCGGTCGTCGCCGGCGAGGCCGAGACGCGCCGCCAGATCCTGATCTACACGGTGCTGCTCGCGCCGCTCGGCATGGCTCCCTACTTCCTCGGCTTTGCCGGCATGGCCTACGCGGCCACCGCGCTGGTCGGCGGTCTCGCCATGCTCTGGCTGGCGGTCGAGATCTTCCGCAAGCGCGAGGGCGGCCCCGCCCGCAAGGCCGCGGGCCGCATGTTCGCCTTCTCCATCGTCTATCTGTTCGCGCTCTTCGCCGTGCTGCTCGTCGAGCAGGGCGTCGTCGCGCGGCTGTTCTGAGCGGTGGCCGCCATGTCCGACAAGTCCCGCGAGCCCGGCATCGTCCTCACCCCCGAGGAGAAGAAGCGCCAGCGCCAGCGCAATGTCGCCATCGCCATCGCGCTCGCCGGCCTCTGCGTCATGTTCTGGGTCATCACCCTGGTGAAGGGCCCGGCCATGCTCCAGCGTCCGATGTGAGGCGCGGATGACCGAACCCGTCACCGCCACCCCCCGCAGCTGGAAGCGCGACGTCAAGGTCGGCCTGTCCGCCTTCGGCTTCGGCGTCTTCATGTTCGGCGCGGCCTATGCCGCCGTGCCGCTCTACAACCTGTTCTGCCAGGTCACCGGCTTCGGCGGCACCACCATGCGGGCGGAGCGTCCGGCGGACCGCATCGTCGATCATCCCATCGATATCCGCTTCGATTCCAATGTCGGCCCGGGCCTGCCGTGGCGCTTCCGCGTCGACACCGCGCGCCAGACCGTGCGCGCCGGCGAGACGCATACGATGACCTACACGGTCACCAACACCTCGGATCAGCCGGTCACCGGCATGGCGACCTACAATGTCGCGCCCGCCGAGACCGGCCGCTTCTTCAACAAGCTGGAGTGCTTCTGCTTCACCGAGCAGACGCTTCAGCCGCACGAGTCGCGCGAGTTCACGGTGGTCTATTTCGTCGATCCGGCGATCGCCGACGATGCCGAGGCCAAGGGCGCCAACACGATTACGCTGAGCTACACCTTCTTCCGCCAGAACCAGCCGCCGCGGCCCCTCGCCGAGCGGCAGGGCGCGGAAGCGGGCGGCTCGCGGACGAACTGAGACGAACAAGGGTCGGCGGGCGGCAGCCTGCCGGGCGAGTAAGGATACGGAGACCTGCGATGGCCGAGGCCCACGCCAAACACCACGACTACCACCTGGTGCCGCCCAGCCCCTGGCCGTTCATCGGCTCCATGTCGGCCTTCGCCATGGCGGTCGGCGCCGTCATGTGGATGAAGGCCATGCCGCTGGCCGGCATCAAGCTCGGCCCGGTGGTGTTCTTCGCGGGCCTGATCGGCGTGCTCTACACCATGTACGGCTGGTGGGCGGACGTGATCAAGGAAGGCCAGCAGGGCGACCACACGCGCGTCGTCTCGCTGCACCTGCGCTACGGCATGATCATGTTCATCGCCTCCGAGGTGATGTTCTTCGTCGCCTGGTTCTGGGCCTTCTTCGACGCCGCTCTGTTCCCGGGCGAGGTCCATCAGTTCCAGCGCACGGAGCTGACCGGTGGCCACTGGCCGCCGAAGGGCATCGAGACCTTCTATCCGCTGCAGCTGCCGCTGCTCGGCACCATGGTCCTGCTGCTGTCGGGCACCACGGTCACCGCCGCCCACCACTACATCGTCTCCGGCGAGCGCGAGCAGGCCAAGATGTACATGTGGTTCACGGTGCTCCTCGGCGTGCTGTTCACCTGCATCCAGGCCTATGAGTACAGCCACGCCCACTTCAACTTCTCGGGCCACATCTACGGCGCCACCTTCTTCATGGCGACCGGCTTCCACGGCTTCCACGTCATCGTCGGCACGATCTTCCTGTTCATCTGCGCGCTGCGCCTCTATCGCACCACGCACCTGACCCCGGAAAAGCACTTCGGCTTCGAGGCGGCCGCCTGGTACTGGCACTTCGTCGACGTGGTCTGGCTGTTCCTCTTCGCCGCGATCTATGTCTGGGCCTACGACTGGTCGGGCCGGGCGCTCGCGGGCGTGGCCGGCGCCGGCCACTGATCCCGGCGCTTCCGAGCGGTTTTGCCTTGAAGGGGCGGCTTCGGCCGCCCCTTTTGCGTTGGCTGCCGCGCGGTGGGTCTTGATTCGGCCCTTGTTCGCGCCAACATCATCACGCTCTTGTCATGATGCGGCGGTCCGCATCCATGGCTCACTTCGCTCCGGTGCCTTTTCGGCGACGGCGTGCGTGCCGGCGCATGTCACCTCCAAGGTCTGTTGATGCTGATGACGCGACGCTCCTTCACGACAGGCCTTGCCGCCGCTCCGGCGCTGGTGCCCGGCCTTGCCCTCGGCCAGGTGCCGGTCGAGCGCGTCTTCCGGCATGGCCTCGCCAACGGGCTGGAGGTCGTCGCCATTCCCGATCACCGCGTGCCGGTGGCGACCCACATGCTCTGGTATCGCGTCGGCTCGGCCGACGAGGTGCACGGCAAGTCCGGGCTCGCGCACTTCC
>Ga0209794_1001010_pt1 | contig 27038 bp, 23 predicted proteins | sample EBPBio232013_DNA_FD_185869 | JGI IMG/M metagenome (GOLD analysis project Ga0209794, IMG submission 185869) | Wastewater treatment Type I Accumulibacter community from EBPR Bioreactor in Madison, WI, USA - Reactor 1_5/23/2013_ DNA (SPAdes)... | ecosystem: Engineered > Bioreactor > EBPR >... | reverse complement strand
ATGATAGTGAGCTTCCGCTCGCGAAAGTAGGTCACCGCCAGGCTTCCCCACTCCAAAACCCCCTCAGCAAACACTGAGGGGGTTTTTGCGTTAGCGGTCGAAGAAAACTGTTCGGGCCCGTCCTGGGCTCTGCTCCGACTTTATCGGCCGCAGATGAACTCAATGGCGCGGCTGGCGGCGGTCATGCCGAATACCGAGGTGACGCAGACCGATGAGCCAAAACCTGCGCAGTTCAAACCGGTCGCTGTCGGGCGGACCTCACACTCACCCTGGGCTTGAGGATAACGTAGCGGTTCGGTCGAATACACCGCGGGTACGCCGAATTTTCCCTGCCGGGGAAAGCCATGCTCTCGGCGCAAACTGGCCCGCACCTTGGCGAGCAGCGGATCCTGTATCGTTTGGCTGAGATCGCTGAAGCAAACCTGAGTCGGATCGGTTTGGCCGCCGGCGGCGCCGACGACGATCAAGGACTGTCCCTTTCGCCGGCAGAAATCAATCATGGCGGTTTTCACCCTGGCCTGGTCGATGGCATCGATTACCACATCGAAGCCTCGGCCCAATGTCGGTTCCAGGTTGTCCGCAGTGACGAAGTCCTCAATACAGTCGACTTGGCAGCTTGGGTTGATCTGCGCAATGCGCTCGGCCATGGCATCAACCTTGGCCTTGCCGTAGATCCCATCAAGCGCATGGATCTGGCGGTTGGTGTTGGACTCGGCGACCATGTCGAGGTCGATCAGTGTCAGGCGGCCGACTGCGGTCCGGGCCAGTGCCTCGACGCACCAGGAACCGACGCCGCCGATGCCGACAACGCAAACATGGGCGGCGCACAGCTTCTGAAAACCGGCTTCGCCATACAGGCGGCGTACCCCGCTGAAACGGCGGTTGTCGTCTTCTGGCATCAGCTCTCTATCGTTTTGCGAATGACCGCGTTGAACGGGCCAATCCACTCTGGCGCGAATTGCTTGTCGCAAGCGTTGATTTCGGCGATTGCCCGCAGCACGGAGCGGTTCTTGCCGCGGTGTATGTGCTTGAGCATGACCGCCTCGAAGGCGTCGACAATGGCCAGGATCTTGGCGCCAGGGCAGATATCGCCACTGCTGAGCTGATTTGGGTAGCCGCCGCCGTCCGGCATTTCGTGGTGCTGGGCCACCATGCGGGCAGCAGCCTCCCAACCTGCCATGCGCTGCAACAAGCCTGCTGCGTAGCCGGGGTGATTGCGTAGCAGGGCTTTATCGCTGTCAGTCAGTTTGCCGATCTTGAGCCAGGTGGCTTCAGGCAGGAGCATCATCCCGACATCGTGCAGATAAACCGCCGCTTCAAGTTGCACTGGATCGACGGCATTGCCTCCTGCGCGATTCGTCTCCAGGGCCAGCCGCAAAATGCGCATGGTTCGCCCCTTGAACAGTGGGGAACGGCTCTCGAATTGCATCGCCAGTGAGCGGAAGAAATGCAGGTCATCACTGGCGTTGGTCTGTTCCGGCTTGGGCGTGCCGAGTTTTGGGGCACGGCTGGACATGCCGGTGATGACGGGGGGAAAACCGGTAACCGCCTCGATTAGCTCGGCACAGCGGGCATCGATCTTGTCGGCAGCGGTGGTTGACAGCTGGTCCAGTCCCTGGACCAGGTCAACCAAGCGCAGATTCTCCAGCGGTTTGCGGGAAAGAACGGCATCCGTTGCCAGTTCGAGGCGATCGACTGCGAGCAGGATGAGTTCCGCGAGCAGATCCGAGAAAACGATTTCGCCCTCGCGAAAGCGCGACATCATCGACTCGATCGGGTGGGCAATGGCGATACCAAGCTCGAACTTGCATAGTGCCGCGTCCCCCTTGATGTTGTGGATGGCGCGGAAGAGATCGGCGGTCAGTTCGCGGTCGCCCGAAGCCTTCTTCAGGCGGGCAACATCGCGTTCAACTTCTGGAGCGCGGTCCGAGAGGGCGTCGGCAAACTCCTCCAGTGCTTCGCGGTCGAGTACCGTCGGCGAAATGATCGCGCGGATGTCCATCCCCGTCTCCCTAGTTATAGATGTGCCGAGTTTAGCAAACCGCCGCCGCTAGCGGGGCCCCGTCATGCCTGAATTGGTCTTGACTGGCTGCGACGGGCCCCCTAAGATTCCGCGCTTCACCCTGAGAAGACTACCGTGACCCTGGAACAGCTATACGCCCTGATCGGGCCCGACATGAATGCCGTCGACGCAGTGATACGTGAGCGCTTGCATTCGGACGTGGTGCTGGTCAGACAGGTCGCCGAATACATCATCAACAGCGGTGGCAAGCGTATGCGCCCGGCCCTGGTGTTGCTGACCGCGGGTAGCCTGGGCTACGAGGGAAAGCACCACCACGAACTGGCAGCGGTTGTCGAATTCATCCACACGGCCACCCTGCTGCATGACGACGTGGTCGACGAGTCCGATCTGCGGCGGGGCCGGGAAACGGCAAATGCAGCCTTTGGCAACGCGGCCAGCGTCTTGGTTGGCGATTTTCTGTACTCTCGCGCCTTCCAGATGATGGTGGCGGTCAACGATATGCGCGTCATGCAGGTATTGTCGGATGCCACCAACATCATCGCCGAAGGCGAAGTCCTGCAATTGATGAACTGCCACGATGCCGACGTGGACGAGGCGCGCTACATGCAGGTCATCCACTACAAGACGGCCAAGCTGTTCGAAGCGGCGGCCCGCCTGGGGGGGATCATCGGCAAGGCCGAACCAGAACTGGAAGATGCATTGGCGCGTTACGGGATGCATCTGGGCACAGCATTCCAGTTGGTGGACGACGTTCTCGATTACTCCGGGCAGGAAGCAGATACCGGCAAGCATCTGGGTGACGATCTGGCTGAAGGCAAGCCGACCTTACCGCTGATCTACGTCATGCAGCATGGAACGCCGGCGCAAGCCGCCTGTGTACGGCGGGCTATTGAGGAAGGCGGACGCGACGACTTTCCCGCCGTCCTGGCGGCAATTCAGGAAAGTGGCGCGCTCGCGCACGCCCGCGCACGTGCTGAACAGGAAGCCACGCTCGCGAGAGCATCAATTTCGGCCCTGGGGGATTCAATTTATAAAAAAGCTCTGCTACAATTGTCCTTCTTGGCAGTAGAGAGAAATCACTAGGTTTTTCCAGCCATCGGAGTGTAGCTCAGCCTGGTAGAGCACTGCGTTCGGGACGCAGGGGTCGCATGTTCGAATCATGTCACTCCGACCAAGAAATCCTGTTTAAGGCCTTGATTATTCAAGGCCTTTTTCGTTTCTTGCGTCCCGTTGCCGCAAATGCTTGAGGCTTATGCGTCAATCTTCGCCGCTCGCCGAGCGCTGCCCGCAATCTCGCCGACCAGACACTCCCCCAGTTCCCCCAACGAACACTCCTCCAACCCCTCCAGCACCCTCCACGCCCTGCGAAAATCCTGTCCGCGGGTGTATTCGCTAATCGTGACCACGCAGCGCAAACCCGCGCTCAACGCCGATTTCAGGCCCATTTCCGAGTCTTCGATGGCCAGGCAGGCGGTTGCCGGCAGGGCGAGGCGGTTGAGGACCCACTGGTAGATGTCCGGGGCCGGCTTTTTGGCCGGGACGATGTCGCCGGCGCCGATGGCTTCGAACCAGCCGGGGGCGTCGGGGCCGAGGTTGGCGCGGAGCAGGGTGTCGACGTTTTCGGGCGTGGTGGTGGTGGCGATGGCCAGGCGGATGCCGGCTTGCCGGGCCTCATTGAGCAACCGGGCGACGCCGGGGCGGAGCGGTAGCTGGCCCTGGTCGACCAGGCGCAGGTAGTGCGCGGTCTTGATCTTGTGCAGTTGGCCGACCAGCGCGTCGAAGTCGGGGCGTGCGGCGATGGCCGGTGCGTAGTGCGCGCCGTAGTGGCGGATACGCTCCTTGCCGCCGGTCACGCTCAACAACTCGCCGTATAGCGCCTCGTCCCAGTACCAGTCCAGTCCTGCTTCGTGGAATGCTGCGTTGAAGGCGGGCCGGTGGCCGTCGCGTTCCGTTTCGGCCAGCGTGCCATCGACGTCGAAGATGATTGCCTTGAGTGTGTCCATGCGCAGAAGATAAGCCGCGACGACGGGGGCGACCAGTCAGCTTTGCTGAAGCGCACGATCAGCTGTGTTTAATAAACCGTAACTTATCTACCAATTAAGAAATAATGACTGTTGCTTAATTAATAAGTCACTTATCTTTGCTGCCAATGGAATAACGGATTCAAGTTCAGGAGACATCATGCTATTCGGACGCACCACGCTGTCGAAGTTCGTCATCGAGCAGACCCGCGGCCAGCACAGCGACATGGGCGCCTTGCTGATCGATGTGGCGGCGGCGGTGAAGAGCATCTCCGCCCTGGTTGGCAAAGGCGCATTGTCGGGCTTTTCCGGCTCGGCCGAGGCGACCAATGTCCAGGGCGAAGAGCAGAAGAAGATCGATGTGCTGGCCAATGAGGCCATCCTGCGTCATTGCGAATGGGGCGGTCAACTGGCCGGCATGGCCTCGGAAGAGCTCGATGCGCCGTATGCCATTCCCGCTGCCTATCCGCGCGGTCGCTACCTGCTGGTCTTCGATCCGCTTGACGGCTCGTCGAACAGCGATGTCAATGTCTCGGTCGGTACCATCTTCTCGATCCTGCACCGGGCCGAGGCCGGCGATGCCGAGAGCAGCGACTTCCTCCGTCCCGGCACCGAGCAGCTGGCGGCCGGCTATGCCATCTACGGGCCGGCAACCATGCTGGTGCTCACCGTCGGCACGGGGACGCATGCGTTCACGCTGGATCGCGAAAGCGGCAACTTCATTCTCACCCATCCCGACATCCGCGTGCCGGAAGCGACCCGCGAATTCGCCATCAATACCTCCAACGAACGCTTCTGGGAGCCGCCGGTGCAGCGCTACGTCAGCGAGTGCAAGGCCGGCAAGACCGGCATCCGTGAGGCCGATTTCAACATGCGCTGGATCGCGTCCATGGTCGCCGAAGTGCACCGCATCCTGATGCGCGGCGGCATCTTCATGTACCCCAAGGACAACAAGGATCCGGCCAAGCCGGGTCGCCTGCGCCTGCTTTACGAAGCCAACCCGATGGCCATGCTGATCGAGCAGGCCGGCGGTGCGGCCTCGACCGGGCGTGGGCGCATCCTCGAAGTGGCGCCGGAAAAACTGCACCAGCGGGTGCCGGTGATCCTCGGTTCGCGCGAGGAAGTCGAGCGGCTGGAGCGTTACCACTACGAATACGATACCGGGGCCGACCGCCCCTACGCTTCGCCCCTGTTCGCCGAACGCTCGCTGTTCCGCGACTGAAGCCGCCAGAGAATTCCATATCCCGGGGAGTCATCCGCCATGTCCGTCAAGCACCCGATCATCGCCATCACCGGTTCGTCCGGCGCCGGTACCAGTACCGTGATGCAGAGTTTTCAGCACATCTTCCGGCGCGAGAAGCTGAACGCCCAGATCGTCGAGGGCGACTCCTTCCATCGCTACGACCGTCTCGCCATGCGCGCCGAGATGAAGGCGCAGGAAGAGCAGGGCAACCTCAACTTCAGCCATTTCGGTCCGGAGGCCAACCTGCTGCAGGAACTGCAGGACCTGTTCATCGACTACGGCCGCAACGGTAGCGGCAAGGTGCGCAAATACCTGCACGACGCCGGCGAGGCCGAACCCTGGGGCCAGGCGCCGGGAACCTTCACGCCGTGGCAGGAAATTCCCGCCGACACCGACCTGATGTTCTACGAAGGCCTGCACGGCGCCTGGGCCGGCGACGGCATCGACATCGCCGCCCAGGTCGACCTGTGTGTCGGCGTCGTGCCCATCATCAACCTGGAGTGGATCCAGAAACTGCACCGCGACCAGAAGATGCGCGGCTACTCGCAGGAGGCGGTGACCGACACCATCCTGCGTCGCATGCCCGACTACGTTAGCCACCTGTGCCCGCAGTTCTCGCGCACCCACGTCAATTTCCAGCGCGTGCCCATCGTCGATACCTCCAACCCCTTCATCGCCCGCGACATTCCCAGCGCCGACGAGAGCATGGTGGTGATCCGTTTCGCCAACCCCAAAGGAATCGATTTCCAGTACCTGCTCAACATCCTGCACGGCAGCATGCTGACCCGCCCGAACACCCTGGTGGTGCCCGGCGGCAAGATGGGGCTGGCGATGCAGATGATCTTCACGCCCATGGTCCTGCGCCTGATGGACCAGAAGCGTCGCGCCTGAGCCACGGAAACTTACCGAGATGGAGAGAGACATGACCACCACCGCATTCCGTCGCGAGCTGGCCAACGCCGTCCGCTTCCTGGCCATCGACGCCGTCGAGCAGGCCAAATCCGGCCACCCCGGCGCCCCGATGGGCATGGCCGACATCGCCGAAGTCCTGTGGCGCGACCACCTGCGCCACAACCCGGCCAACCCTCAGTGGGCCGACCGCGACCGCTTCGTGCTGTCGAACGGCCACGGCTCGATGCTGATCTACGCGCTGCTGCACCTGAGCGGCTACGACCTGCCGCTCGACGAACTCAAACGTTTTCGCCAGTTCGGCAGCAAGACCGCCGGCCACCCGGAAGTCGGCCACACGCCGGGGGTCGAGACGACCACCGGGCCGCTTGGACAGGGCATCAGCAACGCGGTCGGCATGGCGCTGACGGAAAAGCTGCTGGCCCAGCGCTACAACCGCCCCGGCCACGCCATCGTCGATCACCGCACCTGGGCCTTTCTCGGCGACGGCTGCATGATGGAAGGGATCAGCCACGAAGCCTGCGCGCTGGCCGGCGTGTGGGGGCTGAACAAGCTGGTCGCCTTCTACGACGATAACGGGATTTCCATCGACGGCCACGTCGAAGGCTGGTTCCGCGACGACACCAGCGCCCGTTTCCGCGCCTACGGCTGGGATGTCATCGGCCCGATCGACGGCCACGACGCCATCGCCGTTGCCGCTGCCATTGCCGAAGCCAGGCAGTCGCGCAGCAAGCCGACCCTGATCGTCTGCCGCACCCAGATCGGCTGGGGTTCGCCGAACAAGGTCGGCAGCCACGACGTGCATGGGGCGCCGCTGGGCGCAGCCGAGAACGCCGCCACCCGCGCCGCGCTGAACTGGCCGCATGCGCCCTTCGAAGTGCCGGCAGCGCTGCGCAGTGCCTGGGATGCCCGCGTCAGCGGCGCGGCGGCCGAAGCGCAATGGCAAGCTGAATTCTCCGCCTACCGTGCGCAATACCCCGAACTGGCCGCCGAATTCGAGCGCACCCAGGCCGGCGGCCTGCCGGAGAGCTGGCCGGAAATCCGCGCCGAACTGCTCGCCCAGTCGGCAGCGAAGAGCGGCGGCATCGCCAGCCGCAAGTCGTCGCAGAACTGCCTCGATTTCCTGATCGACCGCGTTCCCGAACTGCTCGGCGGTTCGGCAGACCTGACCGGCTCCAACCTGACCGCCGGCAAAGGCAGCGTTGCCTGGCATGCGGCCGGCGAGCGCACGCCCAACTACATCTCTTACGGTGTGCGCGAATTTGGCATGGCGGCGATCATGAACGGCGTCGCCCTGCACGGCGGGCTGATTCCCTACGGCGGCACCTTCGCCGTGTTCTCGGACTATTCGCGCAACGCCATCCGCATGAGCGCGCTGATGCAGCAGCGTGTCGTCCATGTGCTGACCCACGATTCCATCGGTCTTGGCGAGGACGGGCCGACGCACCAGCCGATCGAGCACGTCGGCAGCCTGCGCCTGATTCCAGGTCTCGATGTCTGGCGTCCGTGTGATGAACTGGAAACGGCTGTGGCCTGGGCTGAGTCGCTGGAGCGTCGCGACGGGCCGAGCGCTCTCTTCCTGTCGCGGCAGAACCTCGACCAATGCGGCGACCGCGCCGGCCGGGCCGAAGAGATTGCCCGCGGCGGCTACGTCCTGCGCGACGCCGACGGCCCCTTGCAGGCGGTGATCATCGCCACCGGCTCGGAAGTCGGCATCGCCCTGGAAGCGCAGCGCGAACTGGCGACCCACGGGGTTGCCGTGCGCGTCGTTTCGATGCCCTGTTGCGAACGCTTCGACCGTCAGAAAAGCGCCTGGAAGCGCGCCGTGCTGCCGCCGGAAGTCGTGCGCATCGCCATCGAGGCCGCGCATCCCGATCCCTGGCGCAAGTACGTCGGCCTGGTCGGCGAAGTGGTCGGCATCGACAGCTTCGGTGCCTCCGCCCCGGCGCCTGCGCTCTACGAACATTTCGGGCTGACCGCCCGCCACCTGGCCAGCGTCGTCGTCGAAACCATCGTCCGTGAAAGCGGCAACGACGGCGATTTCTGAACGCGCCAGCGACAAAAGAAATTTTCATAAAATCAGGAGACAAACCCATGCCAATACGGGTGGCAATCAACGGCTTCGGCCGTATCGGACGCATGGCCTTCCGCGCCATCGCCCAGGAGGCCGAGTTTTCCGGGCTGGAGGTGGTCGGCATCAACGACCTGCTCGATCCCGACTACCTCGCCTATCTGCTCAAGCATGACTCGGTGCACGGGCGTTTTGCCGGTGCGGTGGCAGTCGATGGCAGCGACCTGATCGTCGACGGTCGGCGCATCCGCCTGACCGCCGAGCGTAATCCGGCCGACCTCAAATGGGGCGAACTCGGCGTCGATCTGGTGATCGAGGCAACCGGTTTCTTCCTCACTCAGGAAAGCTGCCAGGCGCACATCGCCGCGGGGGCGCGCAAGGTTGTCCAGTCGGCGCCGGCCAAAGACGATACGCCGATGTTCGTCTATGGCGTCAATCATGACAGCTACGCCGGCCAGGCCATCCTCTCGGCGGCATCGTGCACCACCAATGCGCTGGCGCCGGTGGCCAAGGTCCTCAACGACCGCTTCGGCATCAAGCGCGGTCTGATGAGCACGGTGCACGCCGCCACCGCCACCCAGAAAACGGTCGACGGGCCATCCGGCAAGGACTGGCGCGGTGGCCGCGGCATCCTCGAAAACATCATTCCGTCGTCGACCGGGGCGGCCAAGGCAGTCGGCAAGGTGATTCCGGCCCTCAACGGCAAGCTGACCGGCATGGCTTTCCGGGTGCCGACCTCGGACGTCTCGGTGGTCGACCTGACCGTCGAACTGGATCGCGCAGCAAGCTACGCCGACATCTGCGCGGCCATGCGCGAGGCGGCGGCTGGTTCGCTGCAAGGCGTGCTCGCCTGCACCGACGAGGCCGTGGTGTCGACCGACTTTCGCGGCTGCCCGCAGCCGTCGATCTTCGATGCCGGCGCGGGCATCGCGCTCGACCCGAGCTTCGTCAAGGTCGTCGCCTGGTACGACAACGAATACGGCTATACCTGCAACCTGCTGCGCCTGGCGCGGCATGCCGCGGCCTGAGGAGAACGCCATGAACACTTTCCTGCGCATGACCGACCTCAACCTTCGCGGCAAGCGTGTGCTGATCCGCGCCGACCTCAACGTGCCGACCGACGATCGCGGACGGATCACCGACGATACCCGCATTCAGGCTTCGCTGACGGCGATGCGCCTGGCGCTCGATGCCGGCGCGGCGGTGATGGTGACCTCGCATTTCGGCCGTCCCAAGGAGGGCGAACTGCAGCCCGGCGATTCGCTGGCGCCGATCGCCGAACGCCTGGCCGAAGCGCTGGGCCGGCCGGTGCCGCTGGTCAAGTACTGGCTGCTCGATGGCTGGGATGTCGCTCCCGGCCAGATCGTCCTGCTCGAAAACTGCCGCGGCAATGTCGGTGAAAAGGCCGATAACCCGCCCCTGGCGCAACGCATTGCGGCGCTCTGCGATGTTTACGTGAATGACGCCTTCGGCACCGCCCACCGGGCCGAGGCGACCACCCACGGTGTCGCCCGTTATGCCCCGGTGGCCTGCGCCGGCCCCTTGATGGCCGCCGAGCTGGATGCGCTCGGCCAGGCCTTCGAGGCGCCGCGCCGCCCGTTGGTGGCCATCGTCGGCGGCTCCAAGGTGTCCACCAAGCTGTCCATCCTGCGTTCGCTCGCCGCCCGGGTCGATCGCCTGATCGTCGGCGGCGGCATCGCCAACACCTTTCTTCTGGCTGCCGGCAAGCCGATCGGCAAATCGCTGGCTGAACCGGCGATGGTCGACGAGGCGCGGGCGATCATGGACATGATGGCAGCGCGCGGCGCCTCCGTGCCCCTGCCCGAAGACGTGGTCGTGGCCCGGGAGTTTTCGCCGACTGCCGAAGCCCGCTTGTGCCCGGTCGACGAGGTCGGCGCCGACGACATGATCTTCGACGTCGGTCCGCGCAGCACGCGGCAGATCGGCGAGATCCTGCACCGCGCCGGCACCATTGTCTGGAACGGGCCGCTCGGCGTTTTCGAGTTCCCGCAATTTGCTGCCGGCACCGAAGCGCTGGCCTGCGCCATCGCCAATTCGCCGGCTTTTTCGGTCGCCGGTGGTGGCGACACGCTGGCTGCCATCGGCCAGTTCGGGGTCGGCGAACGCATCGACTACATCTCCACCGGCGGTGGTGCCTTCCTGGAATTTCTCGAAGGCAAGACCTTGCCCGCCGTCGCCGCGCTCGCAGCGGCCGCTAAGCCCACTGCCTCACGAAAGGAAAAAGCATGGCACTGATTTCCCTGCGCCAACTGCTCGACCACGCCGCCGAGCACGATTACGGCCTGCCCGCCTTCAACGTCAATAACATGGAGCAGATCCACGCCATCATGCAGGCGGCGGCGGACTGCGACAGCCCGGTCATCCTGCAGGCCTCGGCCGGCGCCCGCAAATACGCCGGCGAGCCCTTCCTGCGCAAGCTGGTCGAAGCGGCCATCGAGCAGTACCCGGATATCCCGGTCTGCCTGCACCAGGACCACGGCACCTCACCCGATGTCTGCCTGCAGTCGATGCGCAGCGGCTTCTCCAGTGTGATGATGGATGGTTCGCTGGGCGAGGACGGCAAGACGCCGACCAGCTACGCCTACAACGTCGAAACCACCCGCAAGGTGGTGGACATGGCGCACGCCATCGGCGTCTCGGTCGAGGGCGAACTCGGCTGCCTCGGCTCGCTGGAAACCGGCGAGGCCGGCGAGGAAGACGGCATTGGCGCCGCCGGCAAGCTCGACCACGCGCAACTGCTGACCGACCCCGACGAGGCCGCCGACTTCGTCGCCCGCACCGGCGTCGATGCGTTAGCCATCGCCATCGGCACCAGCCACGGCGCCTACAAATTCACCCGCCCGCCGACCGGCGAAATCCTGGCCATCGAACGGATCAAGGCGATCCACGCCAAGATTCCGCACACCCACCTGGTCATGCATGGCTCCTCGTCGGTGCCGCAGGAATGGCTGGCGACCATCCGCCAGTACGGTGGCACGATCAAGGAAACCTACGGCGTGCCGCTGGAAGAAATCGTCGAAGGCATCCGCCACGGCGTGCGCAAGGTCAATATCGATACCGACATCCGCCTGGCGATGACCGGCGCCATGCGCAAGGCGATGGCCGAAAAGCCCGACGAGTTCGATCCGCGCGCCTTCCTCAAGGCCGCCGTGACTGCCGCCCGCGGCATCTGCCGGCTGCGTTTCGAAGCCTTCGGCTCGGCCGGACGGGCCGCCGCCATCAAACCGATACCGCTGGATCGCATGGTCGCCCGCTACCGCTGATCCTTTACCGATGTTCTCTGCGCGACCCTTGGTCGTTTTGGGCCCCGCTCGCCGGGGCCATTTTTTTTGCTGAGGAAGATCCCATGAATCCCCTGGAAGCCATCATTGCCCCGAGCATCCTCTCGGCCAACTTCGCCCGCCTGGGCGAGGAAGTCAGCAACGTCATCGCCGCCGGTGCCGACTGGATCCACTTCGATGTGATGGATAACCATTACGTCCCCAACCTGACCATCGGCCCTCTGGTCTGCGAGGCGATCCGGCCATGCACGACGGCGCCGATCGACGTGCACCTGATGGTCAAGCCGGTTGACCGCATCGTTCCCGATTTCATCCGCGCCGGGGCCGACCTGATCACCTTTCACCCGGAAGCGTCTGAACACGTCGACCGCAGCCTGGCGATGATCCGCGACGGCGGCTGCCAGGCCGGCCTGGTGTTCAACCCGGCGACGCCGCTGGACTGGATGGATCACGTCATGGACAAGCTCGACGTGGTCTTGCTGATGAGCGTGAACCCCGGTTTCGGCGGGCAGAAATTCATTGCCCAGACCCTGCACAAGGCGCGCGCCGCCCGTGCGAAAATCGATGCGTACCAGCAGTTGACGGGCCGGCGCATCCGTCTCGAAATCGACGGCGGGGTCAATCCCGGCAACATCGCCGAGATCGCCGCCGCCGGGGTCGATGCCTTCGTCGCCGGGTCGGCGGTTTTCGGCGCCGGCCGCGACAGCGATCCGCACCGTTACGATACGATCATCCAGACCCTGCGTCAGGCGCTCAAGGAGTCCCCATGAAATTCCGTTCCATCACCTTCGACCTCGACGGCACACTACTCGACACCGTCTGCGACCTGGCCGAGGCCTGCCGCCTGATGCTGATCGACCTCGACCAGCCGCCGCGCAGCGAAACCGAAATCCGCCATTTCGTCGGCCGCGGCATGGCCGTGCTGGTCGAACGCTGTCTGACCCGTGAGTCGGCACCCGATGCCGAGTTGATGGCCCGCGGCATTGCCGCCTTCCAGCAGCACTATGCGGCGGTCAACGGCCGCCACGCCGCCTTCTTCCCCGGTGTCCGCGAAGGCCTCGCCGCCTGGCACGCGACCGGCCTGCCGCTGGCCGTGGTGACCAACAAGCCGGCCGCCTTCACCGAGCCGCTGCTCGAACGCACTGGCATCGCCCATTATTTCCAGGCCATCGTCTCCGGCGACACCACCCCGCACCGCAAACCGCACCCGGCCCCGCTGCTGCATGCCTGCGCCGCACTCGGCAGCGCGCCCGCCGACAACCTGCACATCGGCGATTCGAAACACGACATCGAAACCGCCCGCAACGCCGGCAGCGCGGTGTACTGCGTGCCTTACGGCTACAACGAGGGCGAGCCGGTCAATGCCGCCGATTGCGACGCGCTGGTCGCCGACTTGGGCGTGGCGCTGCGGCTGGCGCGCAGCGCCTGAAATGCAAACAGCCGCCCGCAGGCGGCTGTTGATTGCTGAATGAGCAGGCTCAGCGAACGATCTGGTTCAGTTCGCCCTTGGCGTAGCGGTCGGCCATCTTGTCCAGCGACAGCGGCTTGATCTTGCTTGCCTGGCCGGCGCAGCCGAAGGCTTCGAAGCGGGCGAGGCAGATCTTCTTGGCGGCTTCGCGGGCCGGCTTGAGGTAGTCGCGCGGGTCGAACTTGCTCGGGTTTTCGGCGAAGTAGCGGCGAATGGCGCCGGTCATCGCCAGGCGGATGTCGGTGTCGATGTTGACCTTGCGCACGCCGTGCTTGATGCCCTTGACGATTTCCTCGACTGGCACGCCGTAGGTTTCCTTCATGTCGCCGCCGAATTCGCGGATTTCGGCGAGCAGTTCCTGCGGCACGCTGGAGGAGCCGTGCATCACCAGGTGGGTGTTCGGGATGCGGGCGTGGATTTCAGCGATGCGGTCGATGGCGAGGATGTCGCCGGTCGGCTTCTTGGTGAACTTGTAGGCGCCGTGGCTGGTGCCGATGGCGATGGCGAGCGCGTCGCAGTTGGTCTGGCGGACGAAGTCGGCGGCCTGCTCGACGTCGGTCAGCAGCTGGTCGCGGGTCATCGTGCCTTCGGCGCCGTGGCCGTCTTCCTTGTCGCCCTTCATGGTTTCGAGCGAGCCGAGCACACCCAGTTCGCCTTCGACCGAGACGCCGATGCTGTGCGCCAGTTCGGTCACCTTGCGGGTGACTTCAACGTTGTATTCGAAGCTGGCGACGGTCTTGCCGTCGGCTTCCAGCGAGCCGTCCATCATCACCGAGGAAAAGCCCGACTTGATCGCCGCCATGCACACTGCCGGGCTCTGGCCGTGGTCCTGGTGCATGACGATGGGGATGTGCGGGTAGGCTTCGAGCGCGGCCAGGATCTGGTGGCGCAGGAAAGGCTCGCCGGCGTATTTGCGGGCACCGGCCGAGGCCTGCATGATCACCGGCGCGTCGAGCTGGTTGGCCGCTTCCATGATCGCCCAGACCTGTTCCATGTTGTTGACGTTGAAGGCGGGCAGGCCGTAGTCGTGCTCGGCGGCATGGTCGAGCAGTTGGCGCAGGGAAACGAGCGGCATGTGAACTCCTGTGTTCGGTAAGTTTCGGGATCAGCCCGGTATTTTATTACGGTTGCGTGTTCAGATGATCGCCGACGCGGACGATCTTCAGCGTATTGGTGCCGCCGATGCTACCGATCGGCTCGCCGATGGTGAGCACGATCAGGTCGCCGAGTTCGACCACGCCGCGTTCGATGAGCAGGCTTTCGGCTTCGGCCAGCAACTGGTCGCGGTCGGTATGCTGCTGGGCCATCAGCAGCGGCCGCACTTCGCGGAACAGGGCCATGCGCGACAGCGAGACGGCGTCCGGGGTCAGCGCGTAGATCGGCACACCGCAGTTGAGGCGACTCATCCACAGCGCGGTCGAGCCGGACTGGGTGAGCGCGGCGATGGCCTTGACCTTGAGGTGGTGCGCGGTCCAGATGGCGGCCATGGCAACCGACTGGTCGATGCGGGTGAACACGCGGTCGAGGAACTCGCGGTCGAGGGTGACTTCACTGGAGCGTTCGGCCTCGACGCAGATGCGCGCCATCGATTCGACGGTCTCGACCGGGTACTTGCCGGCGGCGGTTTCGGCCGAGAGCATCACGGCGTCGGTGCCGTCGAGCACGGCGTTGGCCACGTCGGAGACTTCGGCGCGGGTCGGTACCGGCGAATGGATCATCGACTCCATCATTTGCGTGGCGGTGATGGTCAGCTTGTTCTTGTCGCGCGCCATGCGGATCATCTTCTTCTGCAGCGCCGGCACCGCGGCGTCGCCGACCTCGACCGCGAGGTCACCGCGGGCGACCATGACGCCGTCGGAAGCGTCGAGGATCTCGGCCATGTTGGTGACCGCCTCGACCCGTTCGATCTTGGCGATCAGCACCGCATCGCTGCCGGCGGCACGCAGCAGCTGGCGGGCCATGTACATGTCGGCGGCGCTCTTGGGGAAGGAGACGGCAACGAAATCGACGCCGATCTCGGCGGCGGTCTTGATGTCGTCCATGTCCTTGGAAGTCAGCGCCGGTGCGGTCAGGCCGCCGCCCTGGCGGTTGATCCCCTTGTTGTTCGACAAATCACCACCGACCAGCACGCGGGTGTGGATTTCCGTGCCGCGCACGGCCTCCACCGTGAGTTTGAGGCGACCGTCGTCGAGCAGCAGGATGTCGTTGGGACGCACGTCCTTGGGCAGGTCCTTGTAGTCGAGGCCGACCCGTTCCTGGTTGCCGAGCTTGCAGGCTGCGTCGAGGATGAAGCAGTCGCCCGCGGCGAGCGCGATCTTGTTGTTCTCGAACTTGCCGACGCGGATTTTCGGGCCTTGCAGATCGCCGAGGATGCCGACGATCCGCCCGTGTTTGGCGGCCGCGGCGCGGATGCCTTCGGCGCGCGCCTTGTGATCGGCGGCGGTGCCGTGCGAGAAGTTCATGCGGACGACGTCGACGCCGGCCTGGACCATGCGTTCGAGAACTTCCGGCGTCGATGAGGCGGGGCCGAGGGTGGCGACGATTTTGGTGTGGCGGGTCATGGTTTGTCTCTTTTCGGTGTTATTCCCGGGGCCGACCATCATGTTGCGGTCGTGTTGCCGGCGTATTGCTGCCGGGCCGCCCGGTGGCGGCCCGTTGCGGCAGGGGTTTCAGCCGGCGGCGCGCTCCTCGAGCACGGCAATCGCCGGCAGCGTCTTGCCTTCCAGGAACTCCAGGAAGGCGCCGCCGCCGGTCGAGATGTAGCCGACGTCGTCGGCGATGTTGAACTTGGCGATGGCGGCCAGGGTGTCACCGCCGCCAGCGATCGAGAAGGCTTCCGAGTGGGCGATGGCGGACGCCAGCATCTTGGTGCCGCCGGCGAACTGCGGCAGTTCGAAGACGCCGACCGGGCCGTTCCAGACGATGGTGCCGGCGTTGGCGACGATTTCGGCGAGCTTGGCGGCGGACTTCGGGCCGACGTCGAGGATGCGGTCGTGGGCGCTGACGTCGTCGATGCAGATCTTGTTGGCACGGGCCAGGGCGGAGACTTCGTCGGCGACGACGACATCGGTCGGCAGCGGCACTTCGGCGCCGCGTTCCTTCATGATGTCGATGATGGCGTGCGCTTCCTTGACCAGGTCGGGCTCGGCCAGCGATTCGCCGATGCGCTTGCCGGAGGCGAGCAGGAAGGTGTTGGCGATGCCGCCGCCGACGATCAGCTGGTCGACCTTGTCGGCCAGCGAACGCAGGATGGTCAGCTTGGACGACACCTTGGAGCCGCCGACGATGGCCACCAGCGGGCGCTTCGGCGCGTGCAGCGCCTTGCCCAGGGCGTCGATCTCGGCGCCCATCAGCACGCCGGCGCAGGCGATCGGCGCGTACTTGGCCATGCCGTGGGTGGTGGCTTCGGCGCGGTGGGCGGTGCCGAAGGCGTCATTGACGTAGATGTCGCAGAGCTTGGCCATCTTCTGCGCCAGCTCGTCGTTGTTCTTCTTCTCGCCCTTGTTCACGCGGCAGTTCTCAAGCAGCACAACCTCGCCCGGCTTGACCTCGAAACCGCCATCGACCCAGTTTGCGACCAGACGCACCGGCAGGTGCAGCATCTGGCCGAGGCGCACGGCGACCGGCATCAGGCTGTCTTCCGGGTTGAGCTCGCCTTCGGTCGGGCGGCCGAGGTGCGAGGTGACCATCACCGCGGCGCCTTTTTCCAGGCAGTAGCGGATCGACGGCAGCGAGGCGCGGATGCGGGTGTCCTCGGTGATGTTGCCGGCTTCGTCCTGCGGCACGTTGAGGTCGGCGCGGATGAATACGCGCTTGCCGGAAACATCGAGGTCGGTCAGCTTGATGACGTTCATGGTCTTCTCCAAAGGGTTATTGTCGGTAATCGGTCCAGTGGCGCGACCAGTGGTCGGCCACTTCGAGCATGCGGTTGGCGAATCCCCATTCGTTGTCGAACCAGACGAAGAGATTCAGCAGGTGGCTGCCGGCGGTGCGCGTCTGGCTGCCGTCGACGATGGCCGAGTGCGGGTCGTGGTTGAAGTCGATCGAGGCGTGCGCCTGATCGGACCAGGCCAGCCGCCGCTTGAGCGGACCGGCGGCGGCGTCGGCGAGCAGCCGGTTGATCGTCTTCGCCGAAACCGCCTGGCGGGTGTGAATGGTCAGGTCGATGGCCGAGACGTTCAGCGTCGGCACCCGGATCGCCTTGGCGTGCACGCGGCCGGCCAGTTGCGGCAGCAGGCGCTCGATGCCGCGCGCCAGGCCGGTCGATACCGGGATGATCGACTGCATCGCCGAACGCGTGCGGCGCAAGTCGTCGTGGTGGTAGCCGTCGATCAGCGGCTGGTCGTTCATCACCGAGTGCAGCGTGGTCAGCAGCGCCTGGTCGACGCCGATTTCGCGGTCGAGCAGGTCGAGCACCGGGACGATGGCGTTGGTCGTGCACGAGGCGGCGGAAACCAGGCGCTGCTCGCCGGTCAGTGTCTGCTGGTTGATGCCGGCGACGATGGTGGCATCGACGTCGTCGGCGCTGTGGCCGGGGTGCGAGAGGAGCAGGCGCGGGCAGCCGGCGGCCAGGAAACGGTTCAGTTCTTCGCGCCGGCCGTAGGCGCCGGAGCATTCGACCAGCAGGTCGATGCCGTGCTCGCTCCAGTCGACTTCCTCCGGCGTGCGCGCATGGCTGACCGCAATCGGCTGACCGTCGACGAACAGGCGGCCCTCGCCGAGCCCGATTTCGGCCGGGAAACGGCCGTGCGTCGAGTCGTAGCGGGTGAGGTAGGCGATGCTGTCGAGGTTGGCCGGCTCGTTGATGGCGACTACTTCGAAGCGCCGGTTGGCGGGGGATTCGTGCAGTGCACGCAGAAAGCAGCGACCGATACGGCCGTAGCCGTTGATGGCGATACGCAGGGGCGGGGAGGTCGCGGGAAAGGGCGCAGGCACGGGCCGGTTGTGGCGCTGGAATAAAGCCTCGATTTTACCGCGATGCCGACAGGCTGAACATCGTTAAACGGTCAGGATGTCTGAATCCGGCGTGTACTTCTGCTGAGGCTTGGACAAAGGAAAATCGCCGGGCAGGCCGGCGATTTTCTCGGGAGCGACTTCGCTTACTTGGCGGCCATCCAGGCGCGGGCGGCGTCGAGCATGCGGCAGGAGTAGCCCCACTCGTTGTCGTACCAGGCCAGCACCTTGACCAGGGTCGAGCCGTCTTCGGCCTTGAGGACGCGGGTCTGCGTCGCGTCGAAGGTCGAGGAAACGGTGGTGTGGTTGAAGTCCGACGACACCAGCGGCTCGGTGTTGACCGCCATGATGCCCTTGAGCGGGCCGTTGGCGGCGGCGGTCATCAGGGCGTTGATTTCGTCCTTGGTGGTGGCGCGCTCGGCGGTGAAGGTGAGGTCGACCAGCGAGACGTTGATGGTCGGCACGCGCAGCGCGAAGCCGTCGAACTTGCCGACCAACTGCGGCAGCACCAGGCCGACGGCCTTGGCGGCGCCGGTCTTGGTCGGGATGATGTTGGCGGCAGCGGCGCGGGCGCGGCGCAGGTCCTTGTGGCGGACGTCCACCGTGACCTGGTCGTTGGTGTAGGCGTGCACCGTGGTCATCAGGCCGGACTTGATGCCGATGGCGTCGGACAGCACCTTGGCCACCGGGGCCAGGCAGTTGGTGGTGCACGAAGCGTTGGAGACAACCGTCATCGCCTGGGTCAGGATGCCTTCGTTGACGCCCATGACGATGGTGCCGTCGACGTCATCGCCGCCCGGGGCGGAGATCAGCACGCGCTTGGCGCCTTGTTCGAGCAGTGCCTGGGCCTTGGCCTTGGAGGTGTAGGCGCCGGTGCATTCTAGGAGAACGTCAACGCCGTGGTCGGCCCAGTTGATGTCCTTGGGGTTCTTGGTCGAGTAGAAGGCGATCTTCTTGCCGTCGATGATGATGCAGTTTTCACCTTCGGTCTCGACGCTGGTCGTGAACCGGCCGTGCGTCGTGTCGTACTTCAGCAGGTGGGCGTTGGTCGCCAGGTCGCCGGAGGCGTTGATGGCGACGACGTCGAATTCGTTCTGCAGCCCCTGCTCGTAAATGGCGCGCAGCGTGCAGCGACCGATACGACCGAAACCGTTGATTGCAACCTTGATAGCCATGGATCTATTTCCTCTCTGCGTTGGATGTATTGAAATCAGGACAACAGGCTTTTCGCCGTGGCGACGACATTGCCGACGGTGAAGCCGAACATTTCGAACAACTGGCCGGCCGGCGCCGATTCGCCGAAGCGGTCGATGCCGATCACGGCGCCGTGCAGGCCGACGTACTTGCGCCAGAAATCCGGGTGCGCCGCTTCGATGGCGATGCGCTTCTTGCAGGTGCCGAGCACCGAAGCCTTGTAGTCGTCGCTCTGGCGGTCGAAGACATTGGTGCAGGGCATCGAGACGACACGTGCGGCGATGCCTTCGCCGGCCAGCGCGGCCTGGGCGTCGAGCGCCAGTTTGACTTCGGAACCGGTGGCGATCAGGGTGATCTGCGCATCGGCGTTTTCGGCCAGCACGTAGCCGCCCTTGGCGATGTCGGCGTCGGCGGCGTTTTGCGTCACCGTCGGCAGGTTCTGGCGCGACAGGGCGAGCAGGCTCGGGCCGTCCTGGCGTTCGACGCCGGCGATCCAGGCGATGGCGGTTTCGGTGGCGTCGGCCGGGCGCCAGACATCCAGATTCGGGATGATGCGCATCGACGGGATGTGCTCGACCGGCTGGTGGGTCGGGCCGTCCTCGCCGAGACCGATGGAATCATGGGTGTACACCATGATCTGGCGCTGCTTCATCAGCGCCGCCATGCGGATGCCGTTGCGCGCGTAGTCGGAGAAGACCAGGAAGGTGGCGGTGTAGGGCAGCAGGCCGCCGTGCAGCGCGAGGCCGTTGGCGATGGCGGTCATGCCGAACTCGCGCACGCCGTAGTAGCAGTAGTTGCCGCCTTCGGTACGGGTGACGCCCTTGCTGCCCTTGACGAAGGTCAGGTTGGAGCCGGCCAGGTCGGCCGAGCCGCCGAAGATTTCCGGCACCGCCGGGACCAGCGCAGCGATGGCGTTTTGCGAGGCCTTGCGGGTGGCGATGTTCTCGGCCTTGGCGCGGCAGGCGGCAAGATAGGTGGCCTTGGTTTCTTCCCAGCTGGCCGGCAGTTGACGCTGCATGACGCGCCGTTCGAACTCGGCGGCGAGTTCCGGGAACTCGGCCTGGTACTTGGCGAAACGGCGCTGCCAGTTTTCCTCGAAGACGGCGCCGCGCACCTTGCCGTTCCAGGCGGCGTACACGTCGCCGGGGATTTCGAAGGGCGGGAAGTTCCAGCCGATGTAGGCGCGGGCGGCGGCGATTTCATCCCTGCCCAGCGGCGCGCCGTGGCAGTCATGGCTGCCCTGCTTGTTCGGGGAGCCGGCGCCGATCACGGTGCGGCAGCAGATCAGGCTCGGTTTGTCATGCACCGCCTTGGCGGCGAGCAGGGCGCGTTCGATGGCTTCCGGATCGTGGCCGTCGACATTGGGCACGACGTGCCAGCCGTACGCTTCGAAGCGCTTCGGCGTGTCGTCGGTGAACCAGCCTTCGACGTGGCCGTCGATCGAGATGCCGTTGTCGTCCCAGAAGGCGATCAGCTTGCCCAGGCCGAGCGTGCCGGCGAGCGAGCAGGCTTCGTGCGAGACGCCCTCCATCAGGCAGCCGTCGCCGAGGAAAGTGTAGGTGTGGTGATTGACGATGTCGTGGCCGGGGCGGTTGAACTCGGCGGCCAGCACCTTTTCGGCCAGCGCGAAGCCGACTGCGTTGGTGATGCCCTGGCCGAGCGGCCCGGTGGTCGTCTCGACGCCCGGCGTGTAGCCATATTCCGGGTGGCCCGGGGTCCTGGCGTGGAGCTGGCGGAAGTTCTTCAGGTCGTCGATGCTGACGTCGTAGCCGGTCAGGTGCAGCAGCGCGTAGATCAGCATCGAGCCGTGGCCGTTCGACAGCACGAAGCGATCGCGGTCGGGCCACGCCGGATTGGCCGGGTTGTGGCGCAGGTGGCGCCGCCACAGCACCTCGGCGATTTCGGCCATGCCCATCGGGGCGCCCGGGTGACCGGAATTGGCCTGTTGCACGGCATCCATGGCCAGGGCGCGGATGGCGCCGGTCAGGGGATTGAATTTGGGAGGGATGCTGATGCTCATGTTCCGGAAATCCAGCCTGCAGAAAAACCGGAATTATCGGCGAAAAGCCTTGTTTTGGATAGGCTGCTTGTGTGCTTCAGGTGATCCTCCGGGGGCTTTGAGTCGATCGGCACCGCGCGTTATTATGCGGGCAGCCTGGCGTCGCCAGGGTTTTCGCTTCGACCTCCCCGACAGGAATGAATTCGCCATGAAGACTTCTGCTTTTCGCCATGTTCGCGCTGCCGCTCCCATCCTGCTGCTGACCCTGCTCAGCGCCTGCGTTTCCAATCAGCCGAAACAGGAGCCGGCGCCGGAGCAGAAAGCTCCGGCCGCTCAAGCCCCGGAGAAGAAGGCGCCGGCTGGCAAGGCTGAAACGCCCAAGCCGGCCGGCAAGAACGGCTACGATCTGTCGAAGAACAAGCCGGTCACCGACTCGACCAAGGTCGAGTCCGGGCAGGGCACCACCGTGCTCGGCATCAATAACTGGCAAGGGGAAGTGACCGGGGTGCCGGCGCCGAAAAGCCGGTTCACCCAGCTGCGCATCGGCATGTCCCAGCAGCAGGTGATCGACATTGCCGGTCAGCCGACCGACCAGGGGGCGTATGTCACCGGCAAGGCCTTCATCCCCTTCTATTTCGGTAGCGATCGTTCGCGCTGGGAAATGGTGTACAAGGGCCAGGGGCGCCTGATCTTCTCCAATCAGGCGGGCTTCGGTTCGGGTTACTACCTGACCTGGATCATCCATAACGCCAATGAGGGCGGTTATCGCTGATTGCCACGCATCCTGTCAGGGCTATCCCTAATTTTGGGGGCCCTGGCCGGCGGGTAGACTGCGTCGCTGAAATGCCGCCCTTCGTGCGGTAATGGAGGATGACAATGCAGCTACTACTCGGGCTGTCGCGCTTGATCGACGCGTTCAGCGAGCGTCTTGGAAAACTGATCTACTGGCTGGTGTTGTTGGCCGTCGTCATTTCGGCCGGCAACGCCGTCGTGCGTAAAGTCTTCAACACCGGTTCCAACGCCTTTCTCGAAATCCAGTGGTACCTGTTCTCGGCGGTTTTTCTGCTCGGGGCGGGTTATGTGTTTCTTAAGAACGCCCACGTCCGCATCGATTTCATTTCCAATCGCCTGTCGCCGCGGGCGCGCAACATCATCGACATCGTCGGTATCCTGCTCATCCTCTGGCCCTTCTGCATACTTTTCATCGAGCTGTCCTGGCCCATATTCACCCGCGCCTGGGTCAGCGGCGAAATGTCGCAGAACGCTGGCGGCCTGATCCGTTGGCCGGTCTTCCTGCTGATGCCGGTGGGTTTCGCCCTGCTGATGCTGCAGGGGGTCTCCGAACTGATCAAGCGCTTCGCCTTCCTGGCTGGGTTGATTCCCGACCCGATCGGCCACAATCCGCATTCGCCGGAAGAGGAAGTCCTGTCCTACGAAATTGAAGAGCACGCCGGTCGTGCCCGCGAGGAGCAACGATAATGGCCTTCATCGTCGAATATTTCGTGCCGCTGATGTTCATCGGCTTGCTGGTTTTCCTGCTTTCCGGTTTTCCAGTGGCTTTTGCGCTCGCCGCCACCGGCCTGCTGTTCGGAACCATCGGCATGGAGGCCGGGCTGTTCCATTCCACCTTGTTCCAGGCCTTGCCGCTGCGCCTGTTCGGGATCATGCAGAACGACACGCTGCTGGCCATCCCCTTCTTCACCCTGATGGGCATCATCCTGCAGAAGAGCGGCATGGCCGAGGATTTGCTGGAGTCGATCGGCCAGGTCTTCGGTCCCCTGCGCGGCGGGCTGGCGCTGGCGGTGGTGATGGTCGGCGCCCTGCTGGCGGCGACCACCGGGGTGGTGGCCGCGTCGGTGATCGCGATGGGCCTGATCTCGCTGCCGATCATGCTGCGCTACGGTTACAACCGCGCCATCGCCGCCGGCACGATCACCGCTTCCGGCACCCTGGCGCAGGCGATCCCGCCTTCGCTGGTGCTCATCGTGATGGCCGACCAGCTTGGTCGCTCGGTTGGCGACATGTACGCCGGAGCGATGATTCCGGCCTTCATGCTGGTCGGGTTGTACGTGCTCTTCATTGTTGGTGTGGCGGTCTTCAAGCCGGACTGGGTGCCGGCGCTGCCGCCCGAAGCGCGCATTTACCGCGAGCCGAACGGGAGCAGCGGGCAGATGTCGCTGTGGCTGCTGTCGGCCGGTTCCTGGGGCATCGGTGCGCTCCTGTTCCTGAATTACGACAGCCTTGCCGTGAGCCTTTTCGGCCGCACTGGTGATGCGCCCTTCGACGAACGGGCGATCTTCACCCTGTCGGTGATCGGCATCACCGCCCTGGTGCTGGCGATCGTCAACAAGAAACTGAAGCTCGGCCTGCTCTCGGTTCTTGCCGAGCGTGTCACCTTCGCGCTGATTCCGCCGCTGGTGCTGATCTTCCTGGTGCTCGGCACGATCTTCCTCGGTGTCGCCACGCCGACCGAAGGCGGGGCGATGGGTGCGGTCGGGGCGTTGATCATGGCCCTGTCCCGGCGCCAGTTGTCGATGGTTTTGCTCAAGGAAGCCCTGGACAACAGTGCCCGTCTCTCCTGTTTCGTGCTGTTCATCCTGATCGGGTCGACGGTGTTCTCATTCACCTTCAATGCCGCCGATGGGCACATCTGGGTCGAGCATCTGTTCGACAAGCTGCCGGGTGGCCAGATCGGTTTCCTGGTGTTTGTGAACCTGCTGGTCTTCATCCTCGGCATGTTCATCGACTTCTTCGAAATCGCCTTCATCGTCATCCCCATCCTGGCGCCGGTGGCGGACAAGATGGACATCAACCTGATCTGGTTCGGCGTGATCATTGCGATGAACCTGCAGACCTCCTTCCTGACGCCGCCCTTCGGTTTCGCCCTGTTCTACCTGCGCAGCGTTGCCGCCCGGACCGCCTACAAGGATACGGTGACCGGCAAGCAAATCGAACCGCTGACCACCCCGCAGATCTACAAGGGGGCAATCGCTTTCATCATCCTGCAGGTGATCATGGTGGCGGTGCTGATCATGTACCCTGGCCTGGTCACCGGCAGCCTGGACGAAAAGGTCAAGGTCGACCTTAACACCATCGAGCTCGACGCCGGCAGCAGTTCCTGGGGCGATCAGCCCGCCCTGCCAGACCCGGCGGCGGCGCCGAGCGATCCCGCGGCCGACCCGGCAGCCGCACTGATGGAGGAGATGCGTCGGGAAGGCAAGCGCTGACCAGAACTACCGAATAAAAGGAAACGCCCGGATTGTCCGGGCGTTTTTTTTGCTTCGCAGTGAGCGCCCATAAAAAAACCCGCAGCCTGGCTGCGGGTTGCTTGGGCGGGGATTGCCTCAGAGTTTCTGCGACTGCATGTAGCTGTCGAAGCCGGCTTCGGAGAAGCGGAACCACTGGTGCTGGTCGCGCCGGAAGACTTCGTAGTCGGCGTAGATCTTCTTCCAGTTCGGGTTCTTGGCCGACAGTTCGGCGTAGTGTTCCTGCGAGTACTTGAAAGCCGCGTCCATCACGTCCTTGGGCATGCGGAACAGCTTGGTGCCGCCGGCGACCAGTTCCTTCAGGGCGGTCGGGTTGCGGGCGTCGTACTTGGCCTGCATGTCGACGTGGGCGAAAGCCGAAGCGCATTCGATGATCGCCTTGTATTCCGGCGACAGCGCGTTGTAGGCCTTGTCGCTGACGTACAGGGTCAGTTGCGGGCCGCCTTCCCACCACGCCGGGTAGGCGTAGAACTCAGCCACCTTGTTGATGCCCAGCTTCTGGTCGTCGTAGGGGCCGATCCATTCGGTCGCGTCGATCGTGCCTTTTTCCAGCGACTGGTAGATTTCACCGGCCGGGATGTTCTGCGGCACGCCGCCGATACCTTCGAGAATGCGCCCGCCGAAACCGCCGATGCGCATCTTCAGGCCCTTGATGTCAGCCAGGGACTTGATTTCCTTGCGGTACCAGCCGCCCATCTGGGCGCCGGTATTGCCCATCGGGAAATTGACGATGTTGTACTGGGCGTAGAGTTCGCGCAGCAGCTTGAGGCCGTTGCCCTGGAACATCCAGGCGGTGGTTTGGCGGGAGTTGAGGCCGAACGGGATGGTGCAGTCCATCGCGAAGCTCTCGTCCTTGCCGAAGAAGTAGTAAGGCGCGGTGTGCGCGCATTCGACGGTGCCCTGCTGGACGGCGTCGAGAACGCCAAAGGGGGGAACCAGTTCGCCGCCCGGATGGATGGAGATTTCGAACTTGCCGCCGGACAGTTCCTTGACCTTGGCGGAGAAGGTTTCAGCAGCGCCGTAGATGGTGTCGAGCGATTTCGGGAAGCTGGAGGCCAGGCGCCAGCGGATGGTTTCACCGCCGGTGGCGACAGCCGGTGCGGCCGGGGCGGCGGTTTGCGGTGCCGCTTCTTCCTTCTTGCCGCAACCGCTCAGCAACAGGCCGGCGCCGGCAGCAGCGCCCAGCGAAGCGGTGGTTAAGAACTTGCGTCTTTCCATGAATGGTCTCCTCGGGTTTATGCCCTGCCCTCGCAGGGCGGATTGATGCAGCGTCTATCGAAACAAATCGATAAGCGCCATGGTCAGCCCATTTGTTCGATTACCGAATTAGGAGATTCCCTAATCAAGCGCGGTTCGGTCAATTGTCGTGATAGCCGGTCACCCGGTCGACTTCGTTGCGCGAGCCGAGAATCACGGGAACCCGCTGGTGCAGCTTTTCCGGGGCGATGTCGAGGATGCGGCGGCGACCGGTGGTCGCCCTGCCTCCAGCCTGTTCGATCAGGAAAGCCATCGGGTTGGCTTCGTACATCAGGCGCAGCTTGCCGCCTTGCGCCTGCATCTTGCTGTCCATCGGGTACATGAAGATGCCGCCACGGGTCATGATGCGATGCACGTCGGCGACCATCGATGCCACCCAGCGCATGTTGTAGTCCTTGCCCAGCGGGCCGCCCTTGCCGGCGACCATCTCGGCGACGTAGCGCTGTACCGGCGCTTCCCAGAAGCGCTGGTTCGACATGTTGATGGCGAACTCCTTGGTGTCGGCCGGAATCTGGACGTTTTCCTGGGTCAGCACGAATTGCCCCTGCTCGCGGTCGAGGGTGAACACCACGACGCCATCGCCGACGCTGAGCACCAGCAGGGTGGTCGGGCCATAGACCGCGTAACCGGCGGCGACCTGGGCAGTGCCGGGTTGCAGGAAGGCCTGCTCGGCGGCTTCGGGGGTGGACAGGTCGGCGTTGTCCGGGCACTTGAGCACCGAGAAGATGGTGCCGATCGAAACATTGACGTCGATGTTCGACGAGCCGTCGAGCGGGTCGAAAGTGAGCAGGTACTCGCCCTTGGGGAAACGGTGCGGTACCAGGTGCGGCAGGTCCATTTCCTCGGAGGCCATGGCGGCGAGGTGACCGCCCCATTCGTTGGCTTCGAGCAGGATTTCGTTGGACAGCACGTCGAGTTTCTTCTGTGCTTCGCCCTGGATGTTGTCGCTGCCGGCTTCGCCGAGGACGCCGCCGAGGCCACCCTTGCCGATGGCGATGGAGATGGCCTGGCAGGCGCGCGCGACGACCTCGATCAGGAACTTGAGATTGGCCGGGATGCGGCCCTTGTTGCGATGCTCTTCAGTCAGATAGCGAGCCAGCGTGCGCTGTGCCATGGTAACTCCGGATGGTGGGAACGATGAGGGTGGGATTTTACGCCGTCCGCTCGGCGGCGTGGAGGAAGGCAAAGGCGGCAGCACTGTTCAGCGGACGGCTGAACAGGTAGCCCTGGACTTCGTCGCAACCGTTGCTGCGTAGCAGTTCGAGCTGGTCGGCAGTTTCCACCCCTTCGGCGATGACGTTGAGGCCGAGCGAATGGGCCAGGGCGATGGTG
>Ga0209794_1001009_pt1 | contig 27039 bp, 25 predicted proteins | sample EBPBio232013_DNA_FD_185869 | JGI IMG/M metagenome (GOLD analysis project Ga0209794, IMG submission 185869) | Wastewater treatment Type I Accumulibacter community from EBPR Bioreactor in Madison, WI, USA - Reactor 1_5/23/2013_ DNA (SPAdes)... | ecosystem: Engineered > Bioreactor > EBPR >... | reverse complement strand
CGAGCACGCTCCGGCGGTGACCGGATCCGGCCGTCGGCTGACAGGCTGCTGCCAGAGCCTGTCAGCAAGCGCCGTCGGGATCGTTGACGCAGGCAACGTCTGTTCGCACAATGTTCTCATGAACAAAGAGCGAATCGGAAATCGGCGGATCATCCACGCCTTCGATGCCGGCAGCCCGTCGGCCCTGGCCGTTTCGGGCCTCGCCTCGCGCTTTCACGCCTGGCGCGGTGCCTCGGGCCGCCGTTATCTCGCGACCGTCCACGGCGCCGGCGAGGCGCCGGCCTATGAGGGCGCGGTCATCGTTCTCGCCCGGCGCGAGCCGGACGGAACCCGCCTGGCGGTCTGGGCGGGCCGCGCGCCGCGCACGCCGCGGGCGCTGGCCCGGCTCGCCCAGATGAAGCGGGCCGAGGAGGTCCATGTCCACCTGATCGCCGAGCGGGACGAGGAACGCGCCGCCGTCGAGGCCGACCTCGTTACCGTGGCGGCAGCCCCGCTCGTGCCGGAGGCGGCGGGTTTCCTCGCCGCCCCCTGACCGCGATCAGCGCTGCATCGGCATGCGCGGGCCGTCCTCCGGCGCCTCATGGCTGGCGGAACCATGCCCGTTCGCCTCGCGTTTCCTGACGGCGCGGCGCGACAGCATGTTCAGCGTTTCCACCAGCGCCGAGAAGGCCATGGCCGCGTAGATGTAGCCCTTCGGGATCTTGGCGCCGAAGCCTTCAGCGATCAGCGCCATGCCGATCATCAGGAGGAAGCCGAGCGCCAGCATGACGATGGTCGGGTTGCCGGCGATGAAGTTCGCCAGCGGATTGGCCGCGAGCAGCATGACGATCACCGTGACGATCACCGCGATCACCATGATGGCGATCTCGTCGGTCATGCCGACGGCGGTGATGATCGAATCCACCGAGAAGACGATGTCGAGCAGGATGATCTGACCGATCGCGGTGGCGAAATTGGTCACCACGGCGCCGCCCGTCGAGGGCTCGTCATGCGACCCCGCGCGCGGATCGACATTGTGATGGATCTCCTTGGTGGCCTTCCAGAGCAGGAACAGGCCACCGCCGATCAGGATGATGTCGCGCCACGAGAAGCCCTTGCCGAGGATCGAGATGACCGGCTGGGTCAGCGTCACGATGATCGCCACCGTGCCGAGCAGGGCGAGGCGCATGATCAGCGCCAGCGAGATGCCGATCTTGCGCGCCTTCTCCCGCTGGCCGGCGGGCAGCTTGTTGGTGAGGATGGAGATGAAGATCAGATTGTCGATGCCGAGCACCACTTCCATGGCAATCAGCGTTGCGAGGGCTGCCCAGGCGGTCGGGTCCGCTGCGAGCCTCAAAAGATCTTCCACGTACCATCTCCATTGCTATTGCGAGGGGCCGCTCTGAAGCGGAACAGCTGCAATGACGAAAGACGAAATGGTGTCGCACCCGGTTCCAAAGGCCCCGGGAAGGGCTCGGCGCGTTGTTTTGTCGCGCCTGCCCAAACGTCAGGACAGCCGCGTCAGGGCTTGAGGATGACCTTGCCCTTGGCGCGGCGGCTGGTCAGTTCGTTCAGCGCCTCGGCGATCTTCTCCAGCGGATAGGTGCCGTGGACGTGCAGCGAGAGCTTGCCCTCGGCGGTCCATTTGGCGACCTGCATGAGGTTCTCGCGGTTCTTCTGCGGCTCGCGCTGGGCGAAGGCGCCCCAGAACACGCCACGGATGTCGCAGCCCTTGAGCAGGGTGAGGTTGAGCGGGATCTTGGGGATCTCGCCGCCGGCGAAGCCGATGACCAGGAAACGGCCCTCCCAGGCGATGGCGCGCAGGGCGGGTTCCGCCAGCTTGTCGCCGACAGGATCGTAGATCACGTCGGGGCCCTTGCCGCCGGTCAGCGCGCGCAGGCGCTCCTTGAGGTCCTCGGTGGCGTAGTTGATCGTCTCGTCGGCGCCGTGCTCGCGGCAGAAGGCGAGCTTGTCGTCCGAGGAAGCGCAGGCGATCACCTTCGCGCCCATGGCCTTGCCGAGCTCGATCGCCGCGAGGCCGACGCCGCCGGCGGCGCCCAGCACGGCCAGCGTCTCGCCGGGCTTCAGCTGCGCGCGGTCCTTCAGCGCATGGATGGTGGTGCCGTAGGTGATGATCATGCCGGCGGCCTGATCGTCCGACAAGGCATCGGGGATCGGCGCCAGCATCGCCGCCTTGGCGACGATATGCGTGCGCGCCGCGCCGTGGCTGGAATTGCCGACCACGCGGTCGCCGACCTTCAGCCCGGCGACGCCCTCGCCGACGGCCACGACGCGGCCGGCGAACTCGGAGCCGGGCGAGAACGGCAGTTCCGGCTTCACCTGATACATGTTCTTGATGATCAGATTGTCGAAGAAGTTGAGCCCGACCGACGCAACGCCGACCACGACCTCGCCGGAACCCGGCACCGGATCGGGGAGTTCCTCGACCACAAGGCTTTCGGGCGGCCCAAAGGCCTTGCAGAGAACGGCTTTCATCGGGGGATTCCTCCAGTCGGACGGCACGACACCAGCCGGAACGGGCAAGGTCAACCTCCGCCGAAGGGCGAGGCCGGGCGCGGACCGCTCCGAGCCACGTCCTGCGGCCTTAACGCATCCGAAACGGCCATGGCAGACCGCCACCGCGGCGACTTCTGATCGCCTTATTCGATGGTATGCTCATGACAATGACGCCCGTGCGCATGGAGGCCGCCCTGAGCGGCATGACGCATAACCAGGCTGCCCCTGCTGCCCGCCCCCGGCGGGCATGGCGCATTCTGCGCCCGGGATTCCTGTTCCCCGCATTCCTGGCGTCGCTCGTCCTCGGCCTGTTCGGCGGTTTCCTGTCCTTCGCCGATGAGGTGACACGCCCCTACGACCCCTCCTCGCCGCGCACCGAGGCCATCGTCGCCATGACCGGCGGCTCCTACCGCGTCTCGGATGCGGTCGGGCTGCTCGGCTCCGGCCATGGCCGCCGGCTGCTCGTCAGCGGCGTCAATCCGATGGTGCGCGAACGCGAATTCGCCCGCGCCGTGCCGGCGGCCCTGCCCTTCCTCGGCTGCTGCATCGATCTCGACCACCGGGCGCTGAACACCCGCGGCAACGCCATCGAGACCGCCAAATGGGCGCGCCTCCACGCCTTCCGCTCGCTGCTGGTGGTGACGTCGAGCTATCACATGCCGCGCACCATGCTGGAGCTCCAGCACCTGCTGCCGGACGTGCAGCTGGTGGCCTATCCGGTGCAGACGGACGCCCTCAACCCCACCGGATGGTGGAAAGACCGCGCCAGCGTGAAGATTCTCGGCTTCGAATATGCCAAATATCTGCTGGCCGCCGTGGGTTTGAGGCTGGACGCTCCGATCGACGAGCGTCCCCGGCCGATGCCGATGAGAACGGCCCGAAACTGACCGCCGCAGGGCGGGAGGAACCCGCCCGATGCTTGCCCTGCGCTCCTTCGTCTTCAACGTCTTCTTCTATCTCTGGACGTTGGCACTGATGCTGTTCATCCTGCCAATGCTCCTCTGGCCGACCGCGCGGCCGATCCTGTGGATCGGCCTCGTCTGGGGAACGGGCAACCTGTGGGCCCTGCGCGTCATCTGCGGCATGGATGTCGAGTGGCGCGGCATGGAGAAGATCCCGGACGGCCCCATCCTCGTCGCGGCCAAGCACCAGTCAGCCTGGGAGACCTTCGCCTTCTTCATCCCGTTCCGCCGGCCGGCCTATGTCTACAAGCGCCAGCTCGCCTATGTGCCCCTGTTCGGCTGGCTGATCTGGAAGGCGAAGCAGATCCCGGTCGACCGCGGCAAGAAGGGCGAGGCGCTCGCCTCGATCACGGCCGGCGCGTTGAAGGCCGCGGCCATCGGCCGGCAGGTGATGATCTTCCCGGAGGGCACGCGCCGGGCCGTGGACGCCCCGCCGGACTACAAATACGGCGTGACGCATCTCTATGCGCAGCTCGGCCTGCCCTGCCAGCCGGTGGCGCTCAATTCCGGCATGTTCTGGAGCCGCAAGTCCTTCACCCGCCGGCCCGGCACCGTACTGGTCGAGTTCCTCGACCCGATTCCGCCGGGCCTGCCGCCGGAAGAGTTCGCCGCGAAGCTGAAGGACGGCATCGAGACGGCGACGCAGCGGCTGATCGCGGAATCGCGCGCGAAGGGCGAGGGCGGGTAGGCTTTGATCGCAGCCAAGGGGGCCTAACCACCTCTCCCCGCCGGGGAGAGGTCGGCGCGCTAGCGCCGGGAGAGGGGACAAGGCCTTTTTCCCGCAAGCACCCTCCCCCTCACCCGATCCTCGGCTAACGCCTTGGATCGACCTCTCTCCGGCGGGGAGAGGTAGCGGCGACACCGGCGCGTTACGGATGCCGACAATCCCGTTCGGGTCACCCCTGCGGGTGGAAGAAGTTGTAGACCGCCTGCGCCGTGCCGGCATTGATGCCGGGCGCGCGCTGCAGATCCTCGAGGCTCGCGCGCTCGATCGCCTTCAGCGTGCCGAAATGGTTGAGCAGGGCGCGCTTGCGCGTCGGGCCGATGCCGCCGATCTCGGCGAGGCCCGCCGAGCGCAGGTCTTTCTTGCGCCGGCCGCGATGGGTCCCGATGGCGAAGCGGTGGGCTTCGTCCCGCAGCCGCTGGACGAAATAGAGCACGGGATCGCGCGGTTCGAGCCGGAACGGCACGCGCCCGGTCATGTGGAAGGTCTCGCGCCCGGCCTCGCGGTCGCGGCCCTTGGCGATGCCGACCAGCGGCACGTCCGCGATGCCGAGCCGCTCCAGGATCGCCTCCGCCGCCGAGAGCTGGCCCGGCCCGCCATCGATGATCACGAGGTCCGGCCATGACGTGTCGGCTTCGGCCTCTTCCGGGGCGGCGGCCTCGGCATCCGGCTCCGTTCCGGCCTCCACCTTCGGCGCATCCTTCAACAGCCGCTTGAACCGGCGCTCCAGCACCTCGCGCATCATGCCGAAATCGTCGCCCGGGGCGATATCCGACTTGATGTTGAAGGTGCGGTAGTCCTTGCGCCGGAAGCCTTCCGGCCCGGCGACGATCATGCCGCCGACGGCGTTGGTGCCCATGATGTGGGAATTGTCGTAGACCTCGATGCGCCGCGGCGGCTTGTCGAGGCCGAGCGCTGTCGCCAGCCCCTCCAGCAGCTTCATCTGCGACGCGCTCTCGGCGAGCTGGCGGCCGAGCGCCTCCCGCGCATTCTGCGCGGCGTGATCGACGAGATCCTTCTTCTCGCCGCGCTTCGGCGCCTGCACCTCGACGCGCCGGCCGGCCTTGGTCGACAGCGCTTCGGCAAGGACGGCCTGATCCTCGACCTCGTGAGACAGCAGCACCAAAGTCGGCGGCGGCTTGTCGTCGTAGAACTGCGCGATGAAGGAGGACAGCACCTCGGCCGCCTCCAGCGAACGATCGGCCTTCGGGTAATAGGCGCGGTTGCCCCAGTTCTGGCCGGTGCGGAAGAAGAACACCTGAATGCAGGTCTGTCCGCCGTCCTGCACGGCCGCGAAGACGTCGGCCTCCTCGACGCCGCGAGGATTGATGCCCTGCGTCGACTGCACCGCCGAGAGAGCGGCGAGGCGGTCGCGATAGACCGCCGCCCGCTCGAACTCCATGGTCTCGGCGGCTTCCTCCATCTGCTTCGCCAGCAGCTGCTTCACCGCCTGGCTGCGGCCGGAGAGGAACAGCTTCGCCTCCTTCACCAGCACGTCGTAGTCGGCCGGCGCGATCTCGGCGGTGCAGGGACCGGCGCAGCGCTTGATCTGGAACAGAAGGCAGGGCCGCGTGCGGCTCTCGAACACCGCATCCGAACAGGAGCGCACGAGGAAGGCCCGCTCCAGCGCGTTGATCGTCCGCCCGACCGCCTGCGCCGAGGCGAAGGGGCCGAAATAATCGCCCTTCGGCACGCGCGCGCCGCGATGCTTGGCGATGCGCGGGGCCGGATGGTCTGACGTGATGAGGATGTAGGGAAAGGACTTGTCGTCCCGCATCAGCACGTTGAAGCGGGGCCGCAGCTGCTTGATCAGATTGGCTTCGAGCAGCAGCGCCTCGGTCTCGGTCTTGGTCGAGACGAACTCCATGGCAGTGGTCGCCGCGACCATCCGGGCGATGCGGCTGACGAGCCCGGTCGGGCGGGCATAGGAGATGACCCGCTTGGCGATCGACTTCGCCTTGCCGACATAGAGAACCTCGCCCTTCACATCGATCATGCGATAGACGCCCGGCCCCTTGGGCGCGTGCTTCACCGCCGCCTTGATCACCTCCATGCCGGCGGCGACCGTGCCCTCGGCCGGCGCGACCTCGTCTTCCACGGCCAGATCGAGGACGAGCGCCTCCACCTCCTCCGCCTCCGGGGCTTCGGGATCGGTCAGGTCGGGTTCGAGGTTGGTCTGGCCGGGGCGACTCATGGGAAGCGATATATAGGCGATGCGGGCGCCCGATGCGTGGCATCAGGGCGCGGGCGGCTTCATTCCCTGATGCCCCAGACGTCTGGCGTCTGCCAGATCAGCCGCTGGCCGCCATCGACCGGCAGGGTGGCGCCGGTGATGGTGCTCGCGCGGGCAAGATAGAGCACGGCCTCGGCCACCGCTTCCGGCGGACTGCCGGCGCCGGTAAGGGTTGCCGCCTGCTGCCGGGCGAAGTCCTCGGGCCGCTGGCGGATGTTGGCGGCGGCCGGCCCCGGCGCGACGGCATTGACGCGGATGCGGGGGGCGAGCGCCTGCGCCATGGTCTCGGTCGCGGCCACCAGAGCCGCCTTGGTCAGGCCGTAGGAATAGAATTGCGGGGTCGGCTTGAACACGCGCTGGTCGGCGATGTTGACGATGGCCGAGCCGTCAGGGGCCTGCGCCGCGAAATCCTGCGCGAGGAAGGAGGGCGTCTGCAGATTGACGCGGAACTGGCGATTCCACACCTCGCGGGTCAGCGAGCCGACATGGTCCTCGACGAACTCGCTGGCATTGTTGACGAGCAGGGTCAGCGGGCCGAAAGCGCCGGCCGCCACCGCGATCAGGCCGTCCACATCGGCCGGCTCGGCGAGGTCGGCCCGCACCACCGCCGCCCGTCCGCCGCGCGCGGCGATGGCGGCCGCGAGCGCCTCGGCCTCGGCCATCGAGCGGTTGGCATGGATGACGACGGCATAGCCGGCCGCCGCCAGCGCCTCGACGATGGCCGCGCCGATCCGCCGGGCCCCGCCCGTCACCAGCGCTATGCCGCCTTGCCCCATGACCCGATCCTCTGCGCTTCGGCGCCGTTCCGCAAATAAAGCAGGCGTTGCCGTTCGGCCACGGTTGCTAGCAGCGGTCCGGACCCTGGCCTGTCAGTAATGAACCGGCGCAGCACTGGCACGGAAGACCGGTGCCGCCGCGACACCCCTGACGTGGCAGGGAATTGCCGGGCCGTTCCTCTTGTTGCGCCTGCGAAAGGACCCTGGTGCGCCACGATTGCGCCACAAGCTGAAAGAATTACAATCAGATCTATCAGGAATTCGATAGTTCTTATATGTATATTCAGTGATTGTAACGCTTTATTTCCAAATATGACTTGGGTTCATGTGCCTCATTTCAGCCAAGAAGGAGAGACTATGAGTCCCCTGTTCGCGAATGAACGTTTGCAGGCTCTCCGACGGGTAACCGACTATTAACGACGGAACCAAAGAAGCCGCGAAAATTGAACTGAATGCGGTTATAGATAGTTCACCGCACCGAATACGGGACGACGCGAGGGGACGAACTCCGGCGACGTTCATGGGACAGGAGTTGATGATGAAGAAGATCCTCTGGGCCGTGGCCGCTGCCGCTACCCTCGCCACCCCGGCCTTCGCGGCCGACATTCCGCGCCGCCAGCCGATCGCAGACACCGTCTACGTTCCGGCGGCCCCCGCTGGCGTCTGGACCGGCTTCTACGTCGGCGCCCATCTCGGCGGCGCTTTCGGCTCGAACTTCCGCAACAACGTCGGCTACGGCCTCGGCGGCGCCTCGGGCTTCCTCGCCGGTGTCCAGGCTGGTTACGACTACCAGTTCAACCGCGTCGTGCTCGGCGTCGCCGGTGACCTGACCTACTCGACGGTTTCGCGCCGCTACATCGACCTGACCCCGTCGGACATCCGCGCCAAGCAGGACTGGAGCGGCTCGCTCCGCGCCCGCCTCGGCTACGCGGTGCAGGACAACATGCTGCTGTACGTGACCGGTGGTCTCGCCCTCGGCAATGTGCGCCTGAACGACGCCGTCCTGGCCACCTCGCAGTCGCGCACGGCGCTCGGCTGGACCGTCGGCGCCGGCGGCGAGTACAAGTTCACCCAGAACTGGTCGGGTCTGCTCGAGTATCGCTACACCGATCTCGGCCGCGGCACCTACAACGCGATCTCCTTCGCGCCGCGCGTCGGCTTCACCAACCACACGATCCGCACCGGCCTGAACTACCGCTTCTGATCGGACCTTCCGATCGAGCCAGCAACGGCCCGGGCCTCGCCCGGGCCGTTCGCATGTCGGGGACGGCGATCATCAAGCCATCGTCATCGCCCGGTTGATCCGCCGCATTGCCTCGCCTCGCGGCTCGCCCTAGAACGCCGCCATGGCGCTACTCGACCTCGCCAATCCGACCCGGTTCCTCGCCCTCGTGCAGCGCGCGCTGCCGTGGCTTGCGCTCGCGACCGCCGTGCTGTTCGCGGCGGCGGTTCATTTCGCCTTCTTCGTCGCCCCCGACGACTACCAGCAGGGCGGCACGGTCAGGATCATGTTCATCCACGTGCCGGCGGCCTGGCTGTCCATGGCCTGCTACGCGATGATGGCGCTGGCTTCCCTCGGCACGCTGGTCTGGCGCCACCCGCTGGCCGACGTCTCGGCCAAGGCGGCGGCGCCCATCGGCGCGGCCTTCACCTTCGTCTGCCTCGCCACCGGCTCGCTCTGGGGCCGGCCGATGTGGGGCACGTGGTGGATCTGGGACGCGCGGCTGACCTCCGAACTTGTCCTCCTGATCATGTATCTCGGCCTGATCGCGCTCTGGCGCTCGGTCGACGATCCCGGCCGCGCCGGCCGGGCGGCGGCGGTGCTGACCCTCGTCGGTACGATCAACCTGCCGATCATCAAGTTCTCGGTCGACTGGTGGAACACCCTGCACCAGCCGGCTTCGGTGATCCGCCTCGGCGGGCCGACCATCCACGCCTCGATCCTGACGCCGCTCATCGTGTCGGCGCTCGCCTTCACCGCCCTGTTCGTCACGCTGCACCTCGCCGCCATGCGCAACGAGGTGCTGCGCCGCCGGGTGCGCGCCATGCGGCTGATGGAGGCACAGCGCGAAATGCCGCCGGCCGGCGCTCAGGCCGCCGCGGGAGCCGGCTGATGAGCGATCCGCACGCCTTCTTCATTCTCGCCTCCTATGCGATCACCGCGCTGACCTGCCTCGGCCTGATCGCCTGGGTCGTGCTCGACCATCGTCGCCAGAGAGCTGTCATCGCCGACCTCGAGGCGCGCGGCGTCACCCGCCGCTCGGGACGCTCCTCATGACCGACTCCGCCGCCGGCAAGCCGCGTTCGCGGTCCTGGCTCGCCTTCCTGCCGCTGATCGTCTTCGGCGGCCTCGTCGCCGTCTTCGTCATCGGCCTCAGGGGCGATCCGCAGCGCCTGCCCTCGGCGTTGGTCGGCCGGCAGGCGCCGCAATTTGCCCTCGCGCCGCTGGAGGGCATCGGCCGTCCCGGCTTCGCCACCGCGGATCTCCGGGGCCAGGTGACGGTCGTCAACGTCTTCGCTTCCTGGTGCATTCCCTGCCACGAGGAGCATCCGTTCCTGATGGAGCTGGCGAAGGACAGTCGCATCCGCATCGCCGGCATCAACCAGAAGGACCAGCCGGAAAACGCCCGCCGCTTCCTCGGCCGCAACGGCAATCCCTATCATCTGGTCGGCGTCGACCCCGCGGGACGGACGGTGATCGACTGGGGCGTCTATGGCGTGCCCGAGACCTTCATCGTCGGCCGCGACGGCACGATCCTGTTCAAGCATGTCGGCCCGATCACGGAAGCGATTCTCGCCAGCGTGATCCGCCCCGAGGTCGAGAAGGCGCTGGCGCGGTAAGCCGGAATTACCGCCCACTGCCCCGGATGATCCATTGATTGGCCGGCCCGGGCGGGACGCATGTCAATGCGCCAACCCACAGCCCGGCAGGCACCCATGAACCGCCACCTCGTCGCCGGCGCGGCTCTCGCCGCCTTGTCCGGCCTGATGCCTTTCCCGGCCGCCGCGCAGGATCTGCCGCCCATCCTGCGGGCGGAGCGCGAACGCCTCGCCGCCGAGTGCCGGCAGATGGGCGGCCGCTTCGCGCCGGGCCCCAGCTACACCCAGACCGCCGATTTCAACGGCGACGGCGTGCCGGACTATCTCGTCGACGACAACCACAACCCTTGTCAGGGCACGCAGTCGATCTATTGCGGATCGGGCGGCTGTTCGATCGAGGTCTATATCTCCTCGCCCACCGGCCACCGGCGGGCCAACCTCAATTTCCTGGGCTCGCCCGCCGTCATCCGGCGCGGCGAGACGCCACCGGCCATCGCACTGTCCGGGCGCGGCGGATCGCTCGTGGTGCGCTGGGACGGGCAGCGCTTCGCGCGAGCTTCGGCGGCCGCGGCGCAGCGCAACTCCGGAACCGGCGGAGTGGCGGCGGCACCCGCGCCGGCTGGCGATTCGGCCGGCGCGCCACTCGGCGCCTGGGTCTTCACCACGCGAGGGCAATGCGTCCAACCGGCGGAGGGCGTCCTCATCGAACCAGGCAGGATTCTCATCGATTTCGGCGGCGACCGCATCACCTACGACCGCACCGCGCTGGACCGCTGCAACGGCGGCACCTGCACCTTCCGCCAGCGCGGCACGAGCAATCGGTGGTCGGCACAACGGCTGGCAGCCGATCGCATCTCCTTCCACGGTCCCTACGGTCGAAACGGCACCCTCCGACTGGATGCCCGGCGCGAAGGACCGGGCTGTCCCTGGCCGCGCTGAGCGCCGCCCCACTGCCTCCCCCGAACCGGGGAGATGCGTGGCGCGGCCCGGCGGACCACACTCGCGCGCGATCAAAGCGGGTGTCCCATGACCGACCTCCTCATCGACCGGCGCGGGCCGGTCGCCGTGCTCACGCTCAACCGGCCGCAGGCGCTGAACGCGCTGTCGCAGTCGCTGATCCGGGCGCTGACGCAGGCGGTTCTCGACCTCGGCCGCGACGACAGCGTCCATGTGCTGGTGCTGACCGGAGCCGGCGAGCGCGCCTTCTCGGCGGGGCTCGACCTGAAGGAACTCGGCTCCAGCCCCGGCCTGCTCGGCATGGTCGAGGGCGACGGAGCCCGGCCCAATCCGATCCGCGCGATCGAGCAGTGCCCGAAACCGGTCATTGCCGCGGTCAACGGCGTCGCCATTACCGGCGGCTTCGAGCTGGCGCTCGCCTGCGACATCCTTGTCGCAGCGACCACCGCCCGGTTCGCGGACACGCACCAGCGCGTCGGCGTCATCCCCGGCTGGGGCCTCAGCCAGAAGCTCTCACGCATCGTCGGCCCCTCGCGCGCCAAGGAGATGGCATTCTCGGGCCGCTTCGTCTCGGCCGAGCAGGCGAGCCAGTGGGGCCTCGTCAGCCGCGCCGTGCCGCCGGGCGACCTGATGGCCGATGTCCTGAAGCTGGCCGGGGAAATCGCGGAAGTGCCCGCCGCCTTCCTTGCCGACTACAAGCGGCTCGTCGACGAGGGCTATGGCATGCGCTTCGCCGAGGCCATGGCGCTGGAGGCCGACTGGTCGAAGCGGCACAACAGCGCCATCGCGGTCACCGATCTGGAGGCGCGGCGCGCGGGCGTGCAGGCGCGCGGGCGGTCGCGCTAGCCTCTCAGCCGACGAGCACGGCGACGCGCTGGATGGCGTTGCAGCCGTAGCCCTGCGGATTCCAGTTCGCCGCCCGCAGCGGCTGGACATTGCCGGCGGTGTCGGCCGCGCGCGTCCATATCTCGTGATAGCCCTCGCCGGCGAGGCGGATGGCACCGGACCAGCGTCGCCAGTCGTAACGGTTGCGCGCGGGGGACAGGCGCACAGCGGTCCATGACAGGCCGAAATCGGCGGAAACCTCGACAGTCGCGATATCGTTTTCGCCGGCCCAGGCCGCGCCGCGAAGGCGCAGCGACGATGTGCCGGCGGGCAGGCGCGTGCCGCTGGCATGGCTGGTCAGGATCGAGCGCACCGGCATGGAGGCGAGATCGACGAAGCCGGTGCGGCCATTGGCATCAACCCCCGGCGGCACCGGCAGGATCGGCACCCGGTAGCTCGTGCCGCCCATGCCCGGCCCGTCATGGACGCGGTCGCGCACCCAGATCCGCGTCAGCCATTTGTGCGAGACGGAGCCCGGCCAGCCCGGCACGACGAGACGCACCGGTCCGCCATGGGCATGCGGCAGCGGCTCGCCGTTCATGGCGAAGGCAACGAGCGTGTGCCGCTCCATGGCCTTCGCGATAGGTATGCCCCGCGAGATGGACGGCCGCGCCGGATCGCCCGAAGCCGGCGGGTCGAAACCGTAATGGCCGGTGTGAACCGCCGTGTCCCTCAGGCCCGCCGCCGCAAGCAGGTCGGCGAGCGGCACGCCGGTCCATTCCGCGCAGCCGATGGCGCCGTTGCCCCAGGGATTGCCGCGCGCGGCCGGCATGTGGAAGGCCCGGCCATTGCCGCCGCATTCCATCTGGAGGCGACAGGTGACCGGCCGGAACCGGCTCTTCAATTCGCCGACGGTCAGGCGCAGCGCCCGGTGGACCTCCCCGTCGACCACAAAGGTATGGGCGTCCGGATCGGCGACGGCCGGCGGCGGCAGGCCGTTATTGCGGAGGAAGAAGCGCGTGATGGGCGTCGTTTCGTCGTCGAGCAGGTGCTCCGGCGTCTCGGCGACCAGCGGCGCCTCCTGCAGCAGGATCAGGCCGGGCGTCTTGCCGGCAAGCGGGCCGGCCGTCTCAGAGCCTCGCGGAACCAGCCCTGCGGGAACTGCCTCCGGCCGGGCGATCCTCCCGCCGGCGGCAGCGGCCATGGCGCGGGCCGCCTTGGGCGCAAGGCCGCGACCACCGCTCCGGCGGCCGAACACCTCCGCATCGGCCCGCTCGGGGTCGTCGCGATACAGTTCCTCGACCGAGCGTTCCTTCTTCGCCGCCATGCCTCGCCTTCACGCACTGCCCGCCTCGCGCCAGTCTAGCGCGGGGGATGCGTGCAGGCGAAACGCGCGTTTCCCGGGCCGGTTCCGGCGACCGGAACACCGTTCACGCGGCCCGTGTCATCGCCGCGTCACGGTAATAGGCGTTGACGGATGGGCTGCGGCGTGGCCAATGCGCGCCGTTACCTCATCCGGGTCCACGGCTTGGCCGCCGCGGGCCCGTTTTCAGTTCCCATGCAAGATCGGAGACCTCGCATGAGCCAATGGCACGTCTATCATGAAATCACCGGCCCGATCGTGATGATCGGCTTCGGTTCCATCGGCCGCGGCACCCTGCCGCTGATCGAGAGGCATTTCAAATATGATCAGACGCGCCTGACGGTCATCGATCCCGCCGATACCAACCGGAAACTGCTCGACGAGCGCGGCATCCGGTTCGTCCAGAAGGGGCTGACCCGCGACAATTACCGCGAGATCCTGACGCCCCTGCTGACCCAGGGCGGCGGCAAGGGCTTCTGCATCAACCTGTCGGTCGATACTTCCTCGGTCGACATCATGGAACTGTGCCGCGAGCTCGGCGCGCTCTACGTCGACACGGTGGCCGAGCCCTGGGCCGGCTTCTATTTCGACGAAAGCGCCGGCCCCGCCGAGCGGTCGAACTACGCCCTGCGCGAGCGGGTGCTGGACGCCCGCCGGCGCAATCCCGGCGGCCCGACGGCGGTCAATTGCTGCGGCGCCAATCCGGGCATGGTGTCCTGGTTCGTCAAGCAGGCGCTGCTGAATGTGGCGACCGACCAGGGCGTCGCCTTCACCGAGCCGGCGACCAAGGCGGACTGGGCGGCGCTGGCCGCCAGGGTCGGCGTCAAGGGCATCCACGTCGCCGAGCGCGACACCCAGCGGTCCAAGAAGCCAAAGCCGGCCAACGTCTTCGTCAACACCTGGTCCGTCGAGGGCTTCGTGTCCGAGGGCCTGCAGCCGGCCGAACTCGGCTGGGGCACCCACGAGACCTGGATGCCGGCCAATGCCGGCACCCACAAGGCAGGCTGCGGCGCGGCCATCTACCTGCTCCAGCCCGGCGCGAACACCCGCGTGCGGTCCTGGTGCCCGACCATGGGCGCGCAATACGGCTACCTCGTCACCCATAACGAGGCCATCTCGATCGCCGACTACTTCACGGCGCGGGATGCCGCCGGCAAGGTGACCTACCGGCCGACCTGCCACTATGCCTACCACCCCGCCAACGACGCGGTGCTGTCGCTGCACGAGATGTTCGGCGCGGCAGGCAAGCGGCAGGCGACCTGGCACATCCTCGACGAGGATGAGATCGAGGACGGCATCGACGAACTCGGCGTGCTGCTCTACGGCCATGCCGGCAATGCCTACTGGTACGGCTCGCAGCTCTCCATCGAGGAGACGCGTCAGCTCGCGCCCTATCAGAACGCCACCGGCCTTCAGGTGTCCTCGGCCGTGCTCGCGGGCATGGTCTGGGCGCTGGACAATCCGGAGGCCGGCATCGTCGAGGCCGACGACATGGACTTCCGGCGCTGCCTGGATGTCCAGCGGCCCTATCTCGGCCCGGTGATCGGCACCTATACCGACTGGACGCCGCTCGACAACCGCCCGGGCTTCTTCCCGGAGGATATCGATGCCTCCGATCCCTGGCAGTTCCGCAACATCCTCGTCCGGGACTGATCGGAAACCTCAGCCGGGCGCTCGCCGCCCGGCTGTCACCGACCCTCCAGCACATCCTCGAACAGGCCGAGCGCGGCCGCCGCGAAGGCGCGCATGTTGGGCTCGCGCTCGGACGAGCCGGTATGCAGCGTGATCGTCCGCGATACCGGTCCCTCGACGCCGAGGCAGGCATGGCCGGCCGGATCGCCGTAGCGGTTGCCGGTCGGCCCGGTCGCGCCGGTCTCCGAGAGGCCCCATGTCGCGCCGTGGCTGTCGCGGATCGTCCTCGCCATCAGCGCCGCCCACGGTTCGGACGCCGAGCGGATGCCCGACGCGACCATGTCCTTGGTGCTGATGCCGAGCAGCGCCTGACGCGCCTTCGGCGTGTAGACCACGGCGCCGCCGAGATAATAGGCCGAAGCGCCGGGCACCGACAGCAGCGCCGCCGAGATCAGCCCGCCGGCCGAGGATTCGGAGACGGCCACCGTCTCACCCCGCTCCACCAGCAGGGCGCCGATCCGCCGCGCAATGTCCTCCAGCTCCATGACAGCACCCCTTCCGCTTCCCGTCGCGCCACAATGCACGACACGGCGCCCCTGCGCGACCGCGTTGCGAACCGGACAGAAGCCTGCCCTTGGCACCGGTCTTGCGAACCTCCGTCCCGGATGCCGTGACGAATCCGGGAAATGCCGATGCCTGCCGCTCCTGCCGCTGTCTCCGACACGCCCCCGCCCGGCGCGCCTGCACAGGAAACAGGCACATCGCGCCAGGTGTCGAACGCGCGGGCATTCATCGAGTTCGAGAAGGTCTCCGTCCGCTTCGGCCGCGGCGACAAGCAGGTGCAGGCGCTGGCCGAGACCAGCCTCAGGATCGAGAAGGGCGATTTCGTCGCACTCGTCGGCCCTTCCGGCTGCGGCAAGTCCACGCTCCTGAAGCTGGTCGGCGACCTCATGAAGCCCTCGACCGGCCATGTCTATGTCGGCGGCCGTGAGCTTGGCGCGACGCCGATCCGCATCGGCATGGCCTACCAGAACCCGACATTGCTGCCCTGGCTCACCATCCGCGACAACGTCATGCTGCCGCTGAAGATCGTGCCGCCGTTCCGGGCCGAGTTCCTCGCCAAGCGCAGGACCGAGTTCCGCGACAAGGTCGAGGCCCTGCTCGATCAGGTCGGCCTTTCGGGCTTCGGCGACAAATTCCCCTGGCAGCTCTCCGGCGGCATGATGCAGCGCGCCAACCTTTGCCGGGCGCTGATCCACGAGCCGGACCTGCTGCTGCTCGACGAACCCTTCGGCGCGCTCGACCAGTTCACCCGCGAGGAGCTCTGGCAGATCATGCAGGAGCTCTGGACGACCAAGAAGACGACGGTGCTGCTCGTCACCCACGACCTGCGCGAGGCAGCCTTCCTCGCCGGCCGCATCTGCGTGATGAGCGCCCGGCCCGGCCGCATCCTCGACGATTCCGCCGTGCCCTTCGCGCGCCCGCGCACCATCGACATGACCTACGAGCCGGATTTCGTGGCGCTGAACCAGAAGCTGCGCGGCCTCATCGTCGCGGCGCGCGGCGGCACCGGCATCGTTCGGACGAAAGGACACTGACCATGGAGCGTTTCCGCGAACTCGTCCGCGAACGCGCGGCCTCCATCGGGCTGATCGTCGGCGTCTTCGTGTTCTGGGAGGCCGCCTGCCTGATCGGCGGCGTTTCCGACATCGTGCTGCCGCGGCCGACGCAGATCATCGCCGCGCTGGTCGAGTACTGGCCGGCGATCCGGCCGCACGCCGCGCAGACGCTCTACACGACGCTGGTGGGGTTCGCGATCGGCGTCGCCGTCGGCATCCTGTTCGGCGTCGCCATCGGCTCGTCCAAGCTCGCCTACGACACCGCCTATCCGCTGCTGGTCGGCTTCTCCTCCATCCCGAAGGTCGCGGTCGTGCCGATCTTCGTGCTGTGGTTCGGCGCCGGCACCGCGCCGGCCATCCTGACCGCCGCGATCATCTCGATCTTCCCGATCACCGTGAACGTCGCGACCGGCATCGCCACCGTCGAGCCGGAACTCGAGGACGTGATGAAGACGCTGAAAGCGTCGCGCTGGGACATCCTCTGGAACGTGTCGCTGCCGCGCTCGATGCCCTATTTCTTCGCCTCGCTGAAAGTGGCTGTCACGCTCGCCTTCGTCGGCTCGGTGGTGGCCGAGACGGTCGCCTCCAATTTCGGCATCGGCAACATGATGATGGTGGCCTCTTCCACCTTCAACGTGCCGCTGGTCTTCGCTGGCCTGTTCATCCTCGCGGGCCTCGGGGTCGGGCTCTATGCAATCTTCTCGGTGTTCGAGCAGCGGGTGACAGGCTGGGCGCATCGCAAGGATCTGGCGGTGACGTGAGGCTGGCCCCAGCCGGAATGGCGCGATAAGCCTCGATCAGCTTTGCCCGGAGGCTGCCCCATGCGCGAGATCACCTGCGCCACCATTCTCGACCTTGCCGGCGCGCGCGGTCCCTCGCGCATCACCCTCGACGGCGACAGGATCGCGGCCGTGCGTCCGCTGCTGGCGGGCGAGGCCTTCGACGACCTCCTGGTCATGCCGGCGCTCGCCAATGCCCACGACCACGGCCGCCCCATCCGCACCTCGTCCATCGGGGGCTTCGGGCGGCCGCTGGAGGCCTGGCTGCACCGCCTTCGCCTGTTCGCGCCCGTCGATCCCTATCTTGCGGCGGCCGTGCCCTTCGGCCGGGCGGTGATGGGCGGGCAGGGCGCGGCCATGGTCCATTATACCGGCGTGCAGGGTCTCACCGACTATGTGACCGAGGCGAAGGAGGTCGCGCGTGCGGCAGGCGATGCCGGCCTGCGCATCGCCTTCGCGGTGGCCATGCGCGACATGAACCCGCTGGTCTATGGCGATGGGCAGCCGATCCTCGACGCCCTCACGCCCACCGCGCGCAAGGAGGTGGAGCAGCGCTTCCTCTCGACGCCGCCGCTCTCCGCCGAGGCACAGATGGAGCGCCTCGATGCCGTGGCCGAGTCCATCGGCTCGCCCCTAGTCGATGTGCAATATGGCCCGCAGGGCGTGCAATGGGCGACGCCGGGGCTCCTGGAAGCCATTGCGGAGGGCTCGGCGCGGACGGGACGGCGCGTCCATATCCACCTCCTGGAGACCAGGTATCAGCGCGACTATGCCGACCGGCATTTCCCCCAAGGGATCGTGCGGCATCTCAAGGATATCGGCCTCCTGTCGCCGCGCCTGACGCTTGCCCACTGCGTCTGGGCGCGCCCGGACGAGCTCGACCTGATCGCCGAGGCCGGCGCCACCATCTCGGTCAATACCTCGTCCAACTTCGCGCTGCGCTCGGGCATCGCGCCGGTCGCGGCCATGCTGAAGGCCGGCTGCAAGGTCGGCATCGGCATCGACGGCTCAGCCTTCGACGAGGACGACGACATCATCCGCGAGATGCGGCTCGTCTGGTCGCTCCATGCCGGCTGGGGCTTCGACAGGGAGGTCGAGCCCGCGCAGGTTCTGGAAGCCGTGCTGGCGCAGGGCCATGCCACGCTGAACTCGCCGGTCACGGGCAGGATCGAGCCCGGCGCGCCGGCCGATCTATTGGTTCTCGATCGCGAGGCGCTCGATGCCGATGCGCTGATGGAGGTCGGACCCGTCGAACTGCTGTTTTCGCGCGGCACGGCGGGCTTCCTGAAGGAATCCATTGTTGCTGGCCGCACCGTGGTCGCGGATGGCGGACCGGCCGGGCTCGACTTCGCGGGATTGCAGGACGAATTGCGAAGCCGGCTCAGGAAAGGCGTCGCGGAACGCGGCGGCTTCGCGAGAATCCTCCCCGAACTGGAGGCCACGCTGGCGGGCCATTTCCGCGACCGTTTGGGCTGTTGCTAAACCCGGCGCATTGCCTAGATTGCGCCATCCGTTTGGCACCACCCCGCGAAGGATGGCATCATGGTCCCACGCTCCCTGTCGAAGCTCGTCGTCGCCGCGCTCGCGACGCTCGGTCTTGCGGCGACCGCCGCCGCGCAGGCGCCCAGGGAACTGCGGATCTTCAACTGGTCGAACTATATCGACGAGCAGGTGCTGCGCGACTTCGAGCGCGAGTTCAACGCCAAGATCACCTACGACACCTACGATTCCAACGAGGTGCTGGAAACGCGCCTGCTGGCGGGCCGCACCGGCTACGACATCGTCGTGCCCTCGGCGCCGTTCCTGTCGCGCCAGATCGCAGCCAATGTCCATCAGCGGCTCGATTTCGCGAAGATCCCGAACCGCACCAATTTCTGGCCGGACATCCTGCGCCGCACCGCCGCCTACGACGCCGGCAACGCCTATTCCGTGAACTATCTCTGGGGCACGACCGGCATCGGCTACAACGTCGCCAAGATCCGCGAGCGCATGCCCGACGCGCCGCTCGATTCCTGGAAGCTCGCCTTCGATTTCGACACGCTGTCGAAGTTCAAGGATTGCGGCATCCACTTCCTCGACACGGCCGAGGATTTCCTGCCCTCGGTCATGCGCTATCTCGGCCGCGACCCGAACTCCAAGAAGCCGGAGGACTGGGAGGCTGCCGCAGCCCACGTGCAGAAGCTGCGCACGCTGGTCACCAAGTTCCACTCGTCCGAATATATCTCGGCGCTCGCCAACGGCGATATCTGCCTCGCCGTCGGCTATTCCGGCGACATCTTTCAGGCGCGCACGCGGGCACGCGAGGCCAGCAACGGCGTCGACATCCAGTACGTCATCCCGAAGGAAGGCGCGCAGATGTGGTTCGACCAGATGGCCATCCCCGCCGATGCGCCGAACGCCGATCTCGCCCACGCCTTCATCAACTACCTCAACCGGCCCGAGGTGATGGCGAAGGTCGCAAGCTTCGTCTCCTATGCGAGCGGCAATCTCGCGGCGAAGCCGCTGGTCGCGCCCGCCGTGCGCGACAACCCCTCGGTCTATCCGCCCGACGAGGTGATGGCGCGGCTGTTCACGGTGACCAGTCCCGACGCGCGGCTCCAGCGGGTGATCACCCGCGCCTGGACGCGCGCCAAGTCCGGTCGCTAGGCTCTTTCCACCGTGAGCGACACGCCCAAGACGACCGCGGCCCTCGGCGCGGTCCGGTCCGCCTTCGCGCCCTGGAACGACCCGGCCGCCAAACCGCTCGTCGTGTTCGACGGCGTGACCAAGCGCTATGGCGCGGAAACGGCGGTGAACGACCTGTCGCTCGCCGTTTATGAGCGCGAGTTCTTTGCGCTGCTCGGCCCCTCTGGCTGCGGCAAGTCCACGCTGATGCGGATGCTCGCCGGCTTCGAGACGCCGACCGCCGGCCGCGTGGTTCTGGCCGGCGAGGACCTCGCCGGCGTGCCGCCGCACCTGCGGCCCACCAACATGATGTTCCAGTCCTATGCGCTGTTCCCGCATATGACCGTGGAGAAGAACATCGCCTTCGGCCTTCAGATGGAGGGCGTGGCGAAGGCGGAGATACATGACCGCGTCGCGGCAGCGCTGAAGCTGGTGAAGCTGGAGGCGCTCGCTTCGCGCAAACCGCACCAGCTCTCCGGCGGCCAGCGCCAGCGCGTGGCGCTGGCGCGGGCGCTGATCAAGCGTCCCAAGGTCCTGCTGCTCGACGAGCCGCTCGGCGCGCTCGACCGCAAGCTGCGCGAGGAGACGCAGTTCGAGCTGGTCGCGCTGCAGGAGCGCCTCGGGCTGACCTTCATCATCGTTACCCATGACCAGGACGAGGCCATGTCCATGGCGACGCGCATCGCGGTCATGGACAAGGGGCGCATCGCACAGGTCGGCACGCCGCCGGTGATCTACGAGGCGCCGGCCACGCGCTACGTCGCGGACTTCATCGGCGACATCAACATCGTCGAGGGCAAGGTCGCGGCCATCGACGGGCGGCGGGTGACCATTTCGACGGCGCTCGGCGACATGGCGCTGCCGGAGGCAGCCGACAGCATCGCCATCGGGCAGGAGGTCGCGGTCGCGTGGCGGCCCGAGAAGACGCGCATCGTGCGTGCCGACGAGCCGGTCGCGGGCGGGCAGACGATGATCGAGGGCGCGGTCCACGACATCGGCTATCTCGGCGACTGGACGACCTATGTAGTGGAGGTCGCCGGCCAGCGGCTGCGCGCGGCGGTGGCCAATGCCTCGCGCCTCGTCGAGCGCCCGATCTCATGGGACGAGCGCGTGCGCCTCTGCGTCGCGCCGGAATCCCTCCTCCTGCTGACGCGGTGAGGGTGATGACGATTCACCCATCCTGGACCAGCACAACCCGTCATCCCCGGCCGAGCGCAGCGAGGGGAAGGGGATCCAGACTTTCTTCGTGGTCGCTACTGCGCTCCATGGACCGGACCCCCTTCCCTCGCGCTGCGCGCTCGCCGGGGGTGACAGTGGAGGGTGCCTCGCCGAGGGTGACAGGAGGCGATTCTCGCGACTGGATCGCCAATGTCGGGGGGACGCCGTGAGCGAGCGCCAAGCCCGCCGCACCATCATCCTCGTGCCCTATCTGTGGCTCGCGGTGTTCTTCCTCGTGCCTTTCGCCATCGTCGCGAAAATGTCGCTGTCGCAGGTCGCGACCGCCATTCCGCCCTATGTGCCGGTCTTCGGGCTGGACGACGGCCCGGCCGGCTGGCTCGCCAAGGCGCGCGAACTCTCGCTCGACAATTACGGGGTGATCGCCAGCGACCGGCTCTATATCGACGCCTTCCTGACCTCGATCCGCATCGCCGCCACCGGCACGCTGATCCTGCTCGTCATCGGCTACCCCATGGCCCATGCCATGGCGCGCGCGCCGGAGAACTGGCGGCCGCTGCTGGTCATGGCGGTGATCCTGCCGTTCTGGACGAGCTTCCTGATCCGCGTCTATGCGTGGATCGGCATCCTGAAACCCGAAGGCCTGCTCAACGAACTGCTGCTCGGCCTCGGCCTGATCGGAGCGCCGCTCCAGATCGCCAACACCGAGACCGCCGTGCTGATCGGCGTGGTCTATTCCTACCTGCCGTTCATGGTTCTGCCGCTCTATGCCAGCCTGGAGCGCATGGACCGCACGCTTCTGGAAGCGGCCGCCGATCTCGGCTGCCCGCCCTGGAAGGCGTTCTGGCGCATCACCGTGCCGCTCAGCCTGCCGGGCATCGTCGCCGGCTGCTTCCTCTGCTTCATCCCGATCACCGGCGAGGTGGTGATCCCGGACCTGCTCGGCGGCTCAGACACGCTGATGATCGGCAAGACGCTGTGGACCGAGTTCTTCTCGAATCGCGACTGGCCGGTGGCCTCCGCGGTCGCGGTGCTGCTGCTGGTCCTGCTGGTCGGCCCGATCGTCCTCTACCAGCGCCAGCAGGCGCGGCAGCTGGAGGCGGCCCGATGAACCCGCGATCCCGCTTCCTCGACGCAACGGCGCTGACGCTCGGCTTCGCCTTCCTCTATCTGCCGATCGTCATCCTGATCGTCTATTCCTTCAATGCCAGCCAGCTCGTGACCGTCTGGGGCGGTTTCTCGACGCGCTGGTACGGAGCGGTCTGGCAGAACCGCCAGCTGCTCGACGCCGCCTGGATCACGGTCAAGGTGGCCGCCGTCTCGGCGGCTTTCGCGACCATCGTCGGCACGCTCGCGGCCCTCGCCCTGACGCGCTACCTGCGCTTTCGCGGACGCACGCTGTTCTCGGGGCTGGTCTATGCGCCCATCGTCATGCCGGAGGTGATCACCGGCCTGTCGCTGCTGCTGCTCTTCGTCTCGGTCGGCATCGACCGCGGCTTCTGGACCGTGACGGTGGCGCACGCGACCTTCACCTGCGGCTTCGTCGCGGTGGTGGTCCAGTCGCGGCTGATCACCTTCGACCGCTCGCTGGAGGAGGCCGCCGCCGATCTCGGCGCGACGCCCTGGCAGGTGTTCTTCCGCATCACCCTGCCGATCATCGCGCCGGCGGTGATCGCGGGCTTCCTGCTCGCCTTCACCCTGTCGCTGGACGACCTCGTCATCGCCAGCTTCACCACCGGGCCGGGCTCGACGACCCTGCCGATGCGCATCTACAGCCAGGTCCGGCTCGGCGTGACGCCCGAGATCAACGCCATCTGCACGCTGATGATCGCAGCGGTGACCGTGCTCGTCATCGGCGCCTCGCTGGCGACCAAGCGCGGCCTGCCGGCGACCTGACGGCGGCAGATCGGCCGCTGCGGAGACCAGTCCGGCGCCTGCGACGGTTGACCTATTCGCACGGCCGGTGGTTTCTGCGATGAAGTCCGCGTCTGAGCGAGCCCCCCAATGACCTCCGCCGTCGAAAGCCTCGTGTCGATCCTCGACCTCGAACCGCTCGAGGTGAACCTGTTCCGTGGCCAGAGCCCGAAGGACCGCTGGCAGCGCGTCTTCGGCGGGCAGGTCATCGGCCAGGCACTCGTCGCCGCCTGCCGCACGGTGGAAGGCCGCAGGCCGCATTCGCTGCACGCCTATTTCGTGCTGCCGGGCGACCCCAAGGCGCCGATCATCTACGAGGTCGAGCGCACCCGCGACGGCCGCAGCTTCTCGACCCGGCGGGTCAAGGCGATCCAGCACGGCGCGGCGATCTTCTCGCTCTCCGCCTCCTTCCATACGGAGGAGGACGGCGAGGAGCATCAGTTCGCCATGCCCGACGTGCCGATGCCGGAAGACCTGAAGCCGGAAGCGGAAGTGCGCGCCGAACTGCGCCCGGACATGCCGGAGGACGTGAAGAGCTATTTCGCCCGCGAGCGGCCCATCGAGATCCGGCCCGTGGAGGTCGATCGCTATACCGGCGAGAGCCAGGCGGAGGGCCGCTTCCACGTCTGGATGCGCGCGACGCGGACGCTGCCCGACGATCCCGTCATCCACCAGTGCGTGCTGGCCTACGCCTCCGACATGACGCTGCTGGACGCCGCCAATCTGCCGCACGGCCGCAGCTTCTTCGACCAGTCGGTGCAGGCCGCGAGCCTCGACCACGCCATGTGGTTTCACCGGCCGTTCCGCGCCGACGACTGGCTGCTCTACGCCCATGAATCGCCCTCGGGCCAGGGCTCGCGCGGCTTTACCCGCGGCTCGATCTATACCCGCGAGGGCGCGCTGGTCGCCTCCGTGGCGCAGGAAGGCCTGCTGCGGGCCCGTCGCAAGCCGGCCTGATTGCCTCATTCTTGTGCGGATTCGCATTGCGCGGTCAGTCACAACTTTGCCGCAGTCTCGAAATGCCTATTTGTTAGGCATGAACCGCTTCCGCGCCGAGAGAAATGGCCCCAAAGGCCGGCCAACCATTTGATATCACTTGATTTTGTGCACCGCAGTAGCTGGTGGCACGCGACTTGATTGCTCATCCCCGGTTCGGACCGCGGCATAGCCGTGGCCTTTGGCCGACAAAGACAGCGAGCCTCCCGCGACGACAGCGTTCCGCGAGGCCAGATCGGGGATGACGACATGAAAATCGTAATGGCGATCATCAAGCCATTCAAACTGGAGGAGGTCCGCGATGCCCTCACCGGCATCGGGGTGCATGGCCTCACGGTCACGGAAGTGAAGGGCTACGGCCGCCAGAAGGGCCACACGGAAATCTATCGCGGCGCCGAATATGCCGTGAGCTTCCTGCCGAAGCTGAAGATCGAGGTCGCGGTGTCCGCCAGCGATGTCGACAAGGTCGTCGCCGCCATCGCCGGCGCCGCCAAGACCGGCCAGATCGGCGACGGCAAGATCTTCGTCACCTCGATCGAGCACGCCGTGCGCATCCGCACCGGCGAGACCGACATCGACGCCCTCTGACGCGCCCGCCCATCGCCACAGACATTCCTCTGGAGAGTTTCCACATGACCAAGTCCAACCTTTCCCGGTGGGGTTTTGCGGGGCTGGCGCTCGCCGCCGCCGCAAGCCTCGTCGAGCCGGCGCTCGCGCAGGCTCCCGCCGCGGCCCCGACGCCGCCCAAGCCCAATTCCGGCGACACGGCCTTCGTGCTGTTCTCCGCCTATTTCGTGCTGATGATGGCCATTCCCGGCCTCGCGCTGTTCTACGGCGGCCTCGTTCGCGCCAAGAACATGCTGTCGGTGCTGACGCAGGTCTTCGTCATCGTCGCACTGGTCTCGATCATCTACGTGACCTACGGCTATTCGCTCGCCTTCACCTCCGGCGGCGGTCTCAACAGCTTCATCGGCGGCTTCTCCAAGGCCTTCCTGATGGGCGTCGACACCAACTCGACCGCCGCGACCTTCTCCAACGGCGTGGTCATTCCGGAATTCGCCTTCATCATCTTCCAGATGACCTTCGCCTGCATCACGCCGGCCCTCATCGTCGGCGCCTTCGCCGAGCGCGTGAAGTTCTCGGCGCTGCTGCTGTTCACGGTCCTCTGGGTCACCTTCATCTACTTCCCGATGGCCCACATGGTCTGGTACTGGGCCGGCCCCGACGCCATCGCTGACGCGGTCAAGGCCGTCGCCGCCGCTGGCACGGACGCTGCCGCCAAGGCTGCCGCCGAGGCCAAGCTCGCCGCCGTCAAGGCCGATGCCGGCCTGATCTATTCCTGGGGCGCGCTCGACTTCGCCGGCGGCACCGTCGTGCACATCAACGCGGGCATTGCCGGCCTCGTCGGCTGCATCGTGCTCGGCAAGCGCATCGGCTACGGTAAGGAACTGATGCCTCCCCACTCGCTGGTGATGACGCTGATCGGCGCCGCGCTGCTGTGGGTCGGCTGGTTCGGCTTCAACGCCGGTTCCAACCTCGAGGCCAACGGCACCGCCGCCATGGCCGCGATCAACACCTTCGTCGCCACCGGCGCGGCCACGCTCTCCTGGCTGTTCGTCGAATGGGCGGCCAAGGGCAAGCCGTCGCTGCTGGGCGCCGCCTCGGGCGCCATTGCCGGCCTTGTCGCGGTCACCCCGGCCGCCGGCTTCGCCGGCCCGATGGGCTCGATCATCCTCGGCCTGATCGCCGGCGGCGTCTGCTTCATTTTCTGCTCGACGGTGAAGAACACCTTCGGCTACGACGATACGCTCGACGTGTTCGGCATCCACGGCGTCGGCGGCATCATCGGCGCCATCGGCACCGGCATCCTCGTCAGCCAGGCTCTCGGCGGTTCCGGCGTGCCGGACTACGAGAGCAAGCCGGGCGAGCTCGCCGTCGCGGCCTATGAGTTCGGCACCCAGGTCTGGGCTCAGATCAAGGGCGTGCTGCTCACCGTCGTCTGGTCCGGCATAGGCTCCTTCGTGATCTTCAAGATCGTCGACGTGATCGTCGGCCTGCGCGTCACCGCCGACCGCGAGCGCGAGGGCCTCGATCTCGCCGAGCATGGCGAGCGCGCCTACAACCTCTGACGCTCACGCGGCAATTTCCGCGAAACCGACCCCCGGCGACCCGTTCGCCGGGGGTTTTTCGTTGCGCGGGCGACCTTCCGGACCGCTCCCGCACGGCGATGGTTAATCCCCCGTCAACCCTTGCCTCGGTAAGGTCTGGCAACGAACCGGAAGGCCCCGGCGCGGCTGCATGTGCGAGGATGCGGGTGCCCGGCCGCCGCCCTGACAGGATGCGAGAGACATGGCCGTGGCGCGCCGGCAGACCGGACCATCGCTGGTTCCAGAAGGGCTCGGCGGCCTGATGCGCCGCAAGCTGCGCCAGCTCGTGGGGCTCGGCACGCTTGCCGCCGTCGCCATCGCGGCGCTCGCCATGCTGACCTGGACGGCCGGCGATCCCTCGCTCAGCCACGCCACCAACGCACCGGTGAAGAACTGGGTCGGCCGGCCCGGCGCCATCCTCGCCGACCTGCTGATGCAGCTCTTCGGCCTCGCGGCCATCGTGCTTCTTGCCATCTGTGCGACATGGGGCTGGCGCCTGTTGCGGAATCGCGCCTTCGATCGCGAGGCGCTGCGCATCCCGCTCGGCCTCGCCGCCGCCATGACCGTCGCGGTCGCCTGCTCGCTCATGCCCGCGCCGCGCGGCTGGCCGCTGCCGACCGGCATCGGCGGCGTGATCGGCGATGGCGGCCTCGCCGTCATCTCCACTGTTCTCGGCCGGCCGGACGCGGCGACGCGCGGCCTCGTCGGCATCATCATCCTTGCCATTGGCGGCGTCCTTGCCGCCATCGCCGTCTGCCTCCTGATGCGCCCCGAACCGGTGACGCTGGAGGAGGAGATCGACCGCGTCGCGCCGAAGGCCCGCAAGCCGGCCGACGACGACCGCGAGCCCGGCCTGATCGGCCGCACCGTGTCGAGCGGCGTCGGCGCGCTGGCCCATGGCGTGCTCTCGGCCAGGGCCCGCCTTGCGCGCATGGCGGCGGAAGCGCCCGAAACCG
>Ga0209794_1001008_pt1 | contig 27067 bp, 20 predicted proteins | sample EBPBio232013_DNA_FD_185869 | JGI IMG/M metagenome (GOLD analysis project Ga0209794, IMG submission 185869) | Wastewater treatment Type I Accumulibacter community from EBPR Bioreactor in Madison, WI, USA - Reactor 1_5/23/2013_ DNA (SPAdes)... | ecosystem: Engineered > Bioreactor > EBPR >... | reverse complement strand
TTTCCGGCACGAGCGAATGGCCACGGCGGATGAAGGCGTATATGGGCTTTTCGGTGCGCTTCGCCATGGTCAACCTGCCATGCGGAGGCTGACGGCATCGTCGGCCGGCTGCGGATCGTAGATGCGGATGCCGCGCGCCGCGATTTCCTCATGGAACAGCCGGCCAAGCAGGCTTTCCGCATCCAGCGTCAGCAGTTCCGCCGGCTTCACCGTATCCGCCAGTTGCGTGATGCGCTGCCAGCCGTCGGCATCGTGGTGGTCCGCCTGCGGCAGCTTCTGCAGGAACAGGCACGCCGCCGACTGCGCATCGGCCGCGCAGAACAGGCGCGACGGCTGCTGCTCCGACTGCACCAGGTAATGCTCAAAAATCTGCGCGATGCTGTCGCCCACCATTGGCACGAAACTCTGGTAAGGCTGGCGCGCCGTCGGCAGATCCAGGCTCATCAGCAACTGTCCCCCCTGGTGCGCGCCGAGCAGCTCCGGCACCGGCGCCGCCAGCACCACCGGGTTACTGCGCGCCATGCCGCGCATCTGCAAGGCCTCGTTGCAATCCATCACCAGCAACTGGATCGGCCCGTCGCCGCGCAACTGCAAGGTCAGGCGCCCGGGCTGCTTCAACTGCCCGGCGATCAGCGCCGTCACCGCCGCCGTCTCGCCCAGCAATTGCGCCACCGGCGCCGGGTAATCGCGGCCTGCCTGCATCTGCTGCCAGGCATCGCCCAATTGGACGAAGGCCCCGCGAATATCCAGGCCCTCGAACAGGAAACGACGCAGCGTGCTGGCGCTCATTTCAGCTTTTCCGCGTAGATTTCCGGCGCAAAGCCGACCACCAGCGCGGCGCCCGTATCCAGCACCGGCCGCTTGATCAGCGCCGGATACTGCGCCATCAGCGCCAGCGCCTTGGCTTCGTCCACGTCCGCGCGCTCGGCATCGCTCAGCTTCTTCCACATCAGCCCGCGCCGGTTGAGCAACACCTCCCAACCCGCCCGCGCCGCCCAGTCCGGCAGCCGCTCGGCGGCCACGCCGGCCTTCTTGTAATCGACAAAGGTATAGGCAACACCGTTATCCGCAAGCCAGTTCATGGCTTTCTTCATCGTGTCGCAGTTCTTGATGCCGAACAGCATCGGCGGGCAGGGGTTTTGAGTCGTCATCTGCAGGTATCCACAACCGCGGGCCAGGCCCGCAACAGGCTGCAATGATAACAGTCCGGCCGGCCCCCGAATCCCCCGGCGGCGCGCCAAAAAAGCCGGGAAATTTTCCTGGCCGGGTGGCATCATGACATTCGGTTTTGTTCGTTTCTGGTGAGTAACACGGGGCATGCCCCGGTCAACTTTGGAGGAGCGGGAAAATGAAAATCGAAGAAATGGTTCGCGAAGTCCAGCAAGCCCTTGGCGTCGAAGTCGACGGCAAGGCCGGCCCCGAAACCTGGGGCGCCATCTACAAATGCATCGTCAAGCCCAAGGCCAAAGCAGCAGTCGTCCTGCCGCCATCCCCGGTCGACCCGCGCAGCGAGAAATGCATCGCCACGCTGCTCCCCGAAGTCCAGCCCTTGGCCCGGGCACTGGTGCACAAGGCTGCCGAACACGGCATCACCATCAAGGTGATCAGCGGCACCCGCAGCTACGCCGAACAGGACGCCCTCTACGCCCAGGGCCGCACCGCCCCCGGCGCCAAAGTCACCAACGCCCGCGGCGGCCAGTCCAACCACAACTTCGGCATCGCCTTCGACATCGGCATCTTCGAAGGCAACCGCTACCTCGGCGACTCCCCCAAGTACAAGGCCATCGGCGCCCTGGGCATGGACCTCGGCCTGGAATGGGGCGGCAGCTGGAAAACCATCGTCGACCAACCTCACTACCAACTGCGCCCCACCTGGGCAAAGCAGATGACCGAACGCGAAATGCTCGCCGAACTGCGCAGCCGGGTGGCGGCGGGAACGGCGATTTTTGGGTGAGGGCGCATGGCCGGACTCCGTTCCGGCCAGCTTGCGATTGCCAACTCACCTGGAAGGCACCTGAAGCGAGGAAAGATGTTTGGCGAAAACTGAGCGCTACCAACAAATCCACAGCATGCTGAACGCCCGTCGTAGCGTCAGCCTGCGAGAGTTGATGGCGCACTTCGAAGTCTCGCGGGCCACCATCTTCCGCGACATTGCCTTCCTGCGCGACCGGCTGGGCATGCCGGTCGACTTCGACCGGGAACTTGGCGCCTACCGCCTAGCTACAGCCGAAAGCAGCGCCGAATTACCCGGCGTCTGGCTCAGCGCTGACGAAATCCATGCCCTGCTCAGCATGCAGCAACTGCTGGAAAACATCGACGCCAGCGGCATCCTGCGCGACCAGCTACAACCCCTGCGCCAGCGTCTGCTCGGCATGCTCGGCGCCGGCAGCCACACCGCCGAGGAAATCGCCCGGCGCATCCGCATCATCGCCGCCGCCCCGCGCCAATGCCACGCCGCCAGCTTCCAGACCGTTGCCGACGCGCTGCTCGCCCGTCGCCGCCTGGAAATCCGCTACCGCGCCCGGGCCAGCGCCGCCACCACGACCCGCGAAGTCTCCCCGCAGCGCCTCGTCCACTACCGCGACAACTGGTATCTCGACGCCTGGTGCCACACCCGGCAAGCGCTGCGCAGCTTCGCCGTCGACGCCATCGAAAAGGCAAAAACCCTCGCCACCCCGGCGCAGGACATCGCCGACAGCGAACTCGACCGCCAGCTCGCCGCCGGCTACGGCATCTTCGCCGGCAGCGACGTGCACTGGGCGCGCCTGCGCTTCTCCGCCATGCGCGCCCGCTGGGTGGCCGGCGAACAATGGCACCCGCAACAACAAGGCCAATTCCTCCCCGACGGCCGTTACGAACTGCGCCTGCCCTACAGCGCCGACCCGGAACTGCTCATGGACATCCTCAAATACGGCCCGGATTGTGAAGTCCTCGAACCCGAAGCTTTGCGCCAGCGGGTGATCGGGCTGCTGGAGGAAACATGGGGGATGTATCGGGGAGTCGCAGATGGTGAGACTGGGGGCGGGTAGGATCGACCAAAAATTTATGCCTTGGCCCTTTGATTACATCAAACGGATAGCGAGATGGACGACTTCACCCCCTCAGACTTGAAAACCATCCTGCACTCGAAGCGGGCCAATCTCTATTACCTGGAGCACTGCCGGGTTCTGGTCAATGGCGGTCGCGTCGAATACGTGACCGACGAGGGATCTCGCTCCATGTACTGGAATATTCCCATCGCCAATACCACGTCGGTCATGCTCGGTACTGGTACCTCCATAACGCAAGCGGCCATGCGGGAATTGGCCAAGGCCGGCGTGATGGTCGGTTTCTGCGGGGGCGGCGGAACACCCTTGTTCAGCGCCAATGAAATCGATGTCGAAGTCGCCTGGTTTTCTCCGCAAAGCGAATATCGTCCGACCGAGTATCTTCAGGCCTGGGTGCGCTTCTGGTTCGACGACGCCAAACGCCTCGAAGCGGCGAAAGCCTTCCAGCGTGTCCGCCTCGACTTCATTGCCAAGCAGTGGACTAACAATCGTCAATTGTCGGATGCCGGTTTTCAGGTCGACGCTCATGTCCTGCTCAATGCGCTGGAATCGTCGCGCCAGCAGGTCGAAGCGGCAGTCGACAACACCGCCTTGCTGACCGAAGAGGCGCGGCTGACCAAGCATCTCTTCAAACTGGCAGTGAATGCGGTTGGCTACGGTGAATTCACGCGCGCCAAACGCGGCGGTGGCACCGATCCGGCCAATCGTTTCCTGGATCACGGCAACTATCTCGCCTACGGCCTTGGTGCCACGGCAACCTGGGTGCTCGGCCTGCCGCACGGGCTGGCGATCCTGCACGGAAAGACGCGGCGCGGCGGTCTGGTCTTCGACGTGGCCGATCTGATCAAGGACGCACTGGTTCTGCCACAAGCCTTCATCTCGGCCATGCGCGGCGACGATGAGCAGACTTTCCGTCAGGGCTGCATCGAGCGCTTCACCCAGACTGAAGCGCTCGATTTCGCCATCGACACGATCAAGGCCGTCGCGGTCAAAACGGGGGCGGCCGAGTCATGAACATCATGCTGATTTCCCAGTGCAGCAAGAATGCCCTTGTCGAAACCCGGCGCATCCTCGACCAGTTCGCCGAACGGCGCGGCGAACGGACGTGGCAGACGGCGATCACGCAAAACGGGCTGGATACCCTGCGCCGCCTGCTGCGCCAGACTGCCCGCAAGAATACGGCGGTGGCCTGCCACTGGATACGCGGCAAGGACCACAGCGAACTGATCTGGATCGTCGGCGATGCCAGGCAATTTAATGAACGCGGTGCCACGCCGACCAATACCACCAGCCGCGACATCCTGCGCACCAACGATGAAAACGACTGGCACAGCGCTGAAATCATTCGTTTGCTGGCGAGCATTGCTGCGCTGTTCCATGACTTCGGCAAGGCCAGCGAAGCTTTCCAGAAAAAGCTGAGCAGCAGGCAACCACTGGCCGATGCTTATCGCCATGAATGGGTTTCGCTGCGTCTGTTCGAAGCTTTCGTGAATGGCGACAGCGACGCCGACTGGTTGGCGCGGTTGGCCGATCTTCCGGATGGTGCAGCCAAGGAGGTTGAGGCTCGCTTGCTCAAGGATGGGTTCGGCGCCAGCAACGTCAAAACGCCGTTTGCCACCTTGCCGCCCCTGGCGCAAGTGGTCGGCTGGCTGATTGTTAGCCATCACCGCATGCCGACGCCGGAAACCCTGCATCACAAGGCGCTGGCTTATTTGCCCGCCAATATCGAAGCCAACTGGTGCGGTGCCCGCGAAGGCGCTAGCCAAAAAGAAATCGCCGCCTGCTGGCATTTCCCCAAGGGCTTGCCGCTGACCAGCAAGCACTGGCGCAAGCACGCGAGCAAAGTGGCCTCGGCCCTGTTGCAACAGCTCGGGCGGGAGCAGCGCGACTGGCGCCGGGACGCCTACGTTCTGCACCTTTCCCGCATGGCGCTGATGTTGTCCGATCACTACTATTCCAGCGAACCCAGCCACGAGCGCTACGGTGACAAGGTCGGCAAGAAGGATGCGGTCTACGCCAATACCGACTGCAAAACCGGCCAACTCAAACAGCGTCTCGACGAACACCTGATCGGCGTCGAGGTAAACGCCAGCCGCGTTGTGCGGGCCTTGCCCCGGCTGGCCGCGCAACTGCCGCGTCTGGCCCGCCACAAGGGGTTTCGCGAACGCAGCAAGGACGCCTTTGCTTGGCAGAACCGCGCTTTCGACCTCGCCGAAGGTCTGCGCGCCCGTTCGGCGGAGCAGGGCTTTTTCGGCATCAACATGGCGTCGACCGGCTGCGGCAAGACCCTGGCGAACGGCCGCATTCTCTATGCGCTGGCCGACTCGGTGCGCGGGGCGCGGTTCACCGTCGCCCTCGGCTTGCGCACGCTGACCCTGCAAACCGGCGATGCGTATCGCGACCGCCTGCGTCTCGGCAGCGACGAAATGGCAGTATTGGTTGGCGGTGCTGCCGTGCGGGCGCTGCATGAGCAGCAACAGGCCGAAGCCCGCCTGCAGGCCAACGGCTCCGAATCCAGCGCCGAACTGCTGCCCGAATACAACCAGGTTTTCTACGACGGCAGTCTGGAGGATGGTCCGCTGAATCGCTGGCTGGGCGAAAATCTGCCGGCCAGCAAATTGCTCAACGCGCCCATCCTGGTGTGCACCATCGATCACCTGATGCCCGCCACCGAAAGCACGCGCGGTGGCCACCAGATTCCGCCCATGCTGCGCCTGATGAGTTCCGATCTGGTGCTCGACGAGCCGGACGATTTCGGTATGGAAGACCTGCCGGCGCTCAGCCGCCTGGTGCATTGGGCCGGCATGCTGGGCAGCCGGGTCTTGCTCTCTTCGGCCACCTTGCCGCCGGCGCTGATCGAAGGCCTGTTTCAGGCCTATCTGGCCGGACGGCAACAGTTCCAGCAGCATCGAGGCCGGCCCGGCCAGGCGCTCAATGTCTGCTGTGCCTGGTTCGACGAGTTTTCGGCAGTGGCTTCCGAGCATGGCGCTGCCGAAAGCTACCGCGCCGAACACCAGAACTTCGTGCAGAAACGCTTGGCCCGGCTGGCGCGAGCCGACGCGCGGCGGCATGCCGAAATCCTGCCGCTGCCGATTGCCCAGGCCAAGCGCGAAATCGTCTGTGTCGAACTGGCGCAAGCCTTGCGGCCGCAAATGAGCCGCCTGCACCAGTTGAATGGCACGGTCGACCCGGCCAGCGGCAAGAAAATCAGTTTCGGCCTGGTGCGCTTCGCCAACATCAATCCGCTGGTTGCCGTGGCGCAGGAGTTGATCCGCCTCGGTGCCGAGAACGGGCAGCATATTCACCTTTGCGTTTACCACTCGCGGCACCCGCTACTGATCCGCTCGGCCATCGAAAATCGACTGGATCGCCTGCTCAACCGGAAACAGCCGCAAGCCGTCTTTGCTGAGCCGGAAATCCAGCAGGCGCTTGCCGCTGGCCCGGAAGCCGACCACCTTTTCGTCGTTCTCGCCACCGCCGTCGCCGAGGTCGGGCGCGATCATGACTATGACTGGGCGATTGTCGAACCCTCGTCGATGCGTTCAATCATCCAGTTGGCCGGCCGGGTGCGCCGGCATCGGCCGGAAGCCTACGCGCCCACCAACTTGTTGCTGCTCGATACCAACATCCTGCATCTGACCACCGGTATGAGCCAGCCGGCTTTCCTGCGCCCCGGCTTCGAGTCGTCCAATCCGGCGGCCAGAAACTTCCGGCTCCTGAGCCATCGTCTGGCCGAACTGCTGACACCGGAGCAATTGAAAACCATCGACGCTTCCAGCCGCATTCGCGAGCGTGACGTGGTTAACCCGACCGGCAATCTGGTCGATCTCGAACATGCTCGTTTGCGCGAACTGATGCAGGCGCCGTCATCCGGACAAACTCCGCTCAGCCTGCCTGTGCCCTTGTGGTGGACGACCGGCGCGCACCTCAGCGGCTACCTGCAGCGCCGCGATCCATTCCGCCAGGACAAGCTGGGCCGACAACGCTACGGCCTGCTCCCGGACGAGGATGGGGAGATTGGTTTCTATCGCTTTGGCGACGACGGCAAGCCGGTTGCGGTCGACAACCTCCTGCATCGAATTTCCCTGGAGCCAGGTGCCGGCCTGGGCTTTTGGGGCGAGCCGGATTACCCGGCGGCGCTGGCGAGTCTGGCCGAGCGTCTGGACATGGAAGTGCGTGAGTGCGCGGAGAAATTCGGCGGGCTGGATTTGCCGTTGAAGTCTGTAGAGGGTGGGCTAAGGGTGGATGAAGACTGGTGGTACTGCTCAGCCTTGGGGTTCTGGCAGAAGAAATAACAGACGGGGCATTTAGTAGCTTAGCCCCGTCCCGAAGATGCTGCCTATCCGGCAGTTGGTAACGTAGTAGCTTTCACGTAACTACTTTTTCTGAGCTGCTTATCTCCAGCAGTGTTCGCATTATCTCAGGTTGCAGGACTATACACATGCGTAGATGTTAACTTCTTTCTCGAAATTACTTGGTTGACTATTTTTGTTTGCCTGATACTCTGTGGCTTGGGTGAACAGCGGATGGCCTGCCAGCCACCCGCTGTTCGGTGCAAAAACCATCTCTTGGTCGAGCCCAATCGCAGGGTCAGTTGCGTTAAGGAGGGGAATCCGGTGCGTAGCAACCATCACGCCTTATTAGGCGTTCCGGCCCCCCAGTGATTTTTGCTGGGGGGCATTGTACGGCAGTCTTTGTTTTGATCCCATGAAGGAGAACGAGCTTGTGAACATGACTTCCAATAGCCCGCCTAGTGCGGATAGTGTGAAACAGGTAATCCTTTCATTTCTGCAAGAGCGTCTTCAGCCCAAGCTGGAAAAGCTCAAACCGGAAGAGGATGAGCAGCGGCAAGCCTTGCTGCAGGATTACCTGCCGGCAAACTGGATCCCCGATGCCGCCCGGCGAGTGGGCCAGATTCAGCAAGTCACCCATGCCCTGAAATTCACCCACCCCGATGCGCGCGGTTCCAGTCTGAGCGTTGCCGGCAATCCGGCGGTCGGTGAAGAAATCGTCGGTACGCATACGGTGGCCCAGCGCTTGGCACCGGATGTGGTCGGTAATGCGGCGGCGCTGGATGTGTATAAATTTCTCCGCCTTTCAGTGGGTGGAAAAACCATCCTGGACCTTGCCACAACGGCTGATCCTGCTCTGGCTGCGGCGTTTTCCGATGATGCCGATCTGGCGAAAACGTGGATGGCGGCATTTGCGTCGCTGACCGAAGCCAAGGGGCAGCCGGCTTCCAACAAGCTGGCCAAGCAAGTGTATTGGCCGGTTGAAGGCCGAAACTATCACCTGCTCGCTCCCTTGTTCCCGACCTCGCTGGTCCACGGTTTGTGGAAGCGAATCCGCGAGGATCGCTTTTCCGACGAGGCCAAGGCGGCGCGGGATGCGAGACGCAACGGGCTTGCCCATCCGCACGGTTACTGCGAATACCCGAATGTGGCGATTCAGAACTTCGGGGGCACCAAGCCGCAGAACATCAGCCAACTGAACAGCGAGCGCTATGGGGAGAACTACCTCTTGCCTTCGCTGCCGCCGAGCTGGAAATCCGCCGAGGTTCGTGCGCCGCTTGCAGTCAACAGCGTTTTTGACGGCATTTTCGGTGGGCGGAAACAGGTAGATGAACTTGTTACAGCCCTGCTGAAATTTTTGGTCAGCGTCGAGCATGCCGGGACCAACATCCGCATCCGCGACAAGCGGGCCGAACTGGCCGGCTTGATCCGCGACGAGACCCTCCAATACGCCGCCGAGTTGCGGCAATTGGCGCCGGGCTGGAGCGCATCGCCGGAATGCCTGCTCAATAGCGCCGAGCAATGCTGGCTGGACCCGGAGCGGGCTGAGCAGGACAGCGATTTCGCCAGCTTGCGGCAACGTGGCGACTGGCAGGACGAAATCTGCCGGCGCTTCGGCAACTGGCTGAACGCCCGCCTGACGACACCCAACACGCCGATGGGGGCAGTTGAGGCGGCGCACTGGCGTGACGTTCTGGACGAGGAAATGCGCTTGATGCGCGATGAGGTGGCCGACGATGAGTGATGTCTTTGCCTTGGTTCTGTTGCCGCATCTCAAGGTACAGAACGCCAATGCCATCTCCGGGCCGTTGACCTGGGGCTTCCCTTCGCCGACCGCCTTTGCCGGGTTTGCGCATGCGCTGGAACGCAAGTTTGCGGCTGAGCTGGATGAAGGCTTTGCCGGGGTGGGCATCATCTGCCATCACTTTGAACCGCAGGTTTTCCAACCGCCGGGGCGTCGAACCCAGGTATTCCGCTTGACCCGCAACCCGGTCGGCAAGGATGGCGGCACGCTGGCACTGGTCGAAGAAGGCCGCGCCCACATGGAAGTCAGCCTGGTTATCGCTGTCAGGGACTACAAGTCCGAAGGCGACGGCAGAGACCTGGCCGAACGGCTGCATCACGCCGCCCAGGGCATGCGCTTGGCTGGCGGCAGCCTGCTGCACCAGGAGGGGAAACGCTATCAGGCCCAATGGTGGCCGCTGGCTGGCGATGTCGAGGGCGACGCCAGGATATTCCGCCGCCTGCGCCGTCGCCTGTTGCCAGGTTTTGCGCTGGTTCAGCGGGACGACTTGCTGGCTGACCATCTCGCGGAAATGCGGGCGACACAGCCGGATAGCAATACCCTCGACGCCTTGCTCGATCTTTCGCGCCTTAACATCGAGCCGGTCGTCAGCCAAGCGGACGAGCACGATGCGCCGGTGAAATGGGAAATCCGCCGCAAGCCCGGCTGGCTGGTGCCGCTGCCCATCGGCTATGCCGGCATTTCGCCGCTTTACGCGCCGGGCGAGGTGGAAAACGCCCGCGACGCCGCCACGCCTTTCCGCTTTGTTGAAAGTCTTTACTCGCTGGGCGAGTGGGTTAGTCCACATCGGCTCAATGACCTGAGCCAACTGCTGTGGACGCAGGAAACCGACGCCGCCAACGGCATTTATCGCTGCATCAATCGCTATTCCGAATCGCTTGCCAACTTCAAGGAGCAACAAAATGGCTAAAACCGACCTGAAAACCGCTTCCGTCCTCGCTTTTGAACGCAAGCTCGATCCTTCCGACGCGCTTTTCAGCGCCGGGAAATGGGGTGACCGTAGCAATGGCGAAAAATGGGTGACCGTTACCGTGCGCGAGAAATCCGTGCGCGGCACGATCTCCAATCGGCTTGCCACCAAGGACCAGGACCCGGCCAAGCTTGATGCCTCGATCCAGTCGCCGAATTTGCAGACAGTCGATGTGGCAACCCTGCCCAACGATGCCGATACGCTGCGCGTGCGCTTTACCCTGCGTATCCTGGGCGGTGCCGGAACGCCTTCCGCCTGCAACAACGCCGATTACCAGATCAAGCTGCAAGGCACGGTGCAGCAATACGCCAAGGAGGTCGGTTTTGCCGAATTGGCGCGGCGCTATGCCAGCAACCTGGCTAACGGCCGTTTTCTGTGGCGCAACCGCATGGGCGCGGAACAGGTCGAAGTCCAGGTTCGCCAACTGGCACAGGGCGAAGCCGCGCAAAGCTGGACTTTCGATGCACTGGGATTCTCGCTGCGCGATTTTTCGTCGGATAGCTCGGCGCTGAGCGAGTTGTCCAAGGTGATCGAGCAGGGTCTGGCCGGGCAAACGCACGCCTTGCTGGAAATCGTTGCCTACGTGCGGGTCGGCGATGGGCAGGAGGTTTATCCCTCGCAGGAGCTGATTCTCGACCGGGGCGACAAGAAGGGCCAAAAGAGCAAGACGCTCTACGTCGTGGGCGACGTCGCCGGCATCCATAGCCAGAAAATCGGCAATGCCCTGCGCACCATCGATACCTGGTACCCGGCGGATGAAGAGAACGGGAGCATCGGCCCGATTGCGGTTGAGCCGTATGGTTCGGTGACTTCGCAAGGCAAGGCCTACCGTCAGCCGAAGCAGAAGGCTGATTTCTACAATCTGCTCGATGATTGGGTGCTGAAAGACAAAGCGCCGGAAGCCGGTAATCAGCATTACGTGATGGCAACCCTGATTCGCGGCGGTGTCTTTGGCGAAAAGGACTGAGGCATGGATTCCTACATCGAACTCCAGCTATTGCCGGACCCGGAGTTTCCTGCCAACACGCTGATGAATGCGCTGTTCGCCAAGCTGCACCGAGGTTTGGTCAGCAATGGGGAAGGGCGGATCGGGGTTAGCTTTCCCGATGTCGAGCAGAAAGGTTTCGGCCTGGGGGCTCGGCTGCGCTTGCATGGGACGGCGCCCGATCTTGAGCGGCTGATGGCGGCCAACTGGCTACAGGGGATGCGTGATCATCTTTCCTGTTGTCCGCTCAGTTCGGTTCCCGCGAACGCGGCTTACCGGGTTGTGCAGCGCGTGCAGGCCAAAAGCAGCCCGGAACGGGAGCGGCGGCGCTTGATCGCGCGCAAGGGAATCAGCGTTGAAGCAGCAGTTCAGGCGATTCCGGATAGTGCCGCCGAGATGCTTCACTTGCCTTACGTACTACTCACCAGCCAAAGCACGCAGCAGCAGTTCCGCTTGTTTGTCGAGCATCTTCCTGTGCAGAAAGATGCTGTACGGGGGACGTTCAGTGCTTACGGGCTGAGTTCTACCGCGACTGTGCCCTGGTTTTAGACCCTTTTTCGGGGGGTGAAATATCCCCCTGAAAAATCAATGGGTTGGTTGGGTGTGTGAGATTTTGGTTTTTGCGGCTGAAATTGGAATATTTCTTTAAAAATTAGATTGGTAGGTTAAATTTTTTGTACGTCACTGCCGGATAGGCAGCTCAGAAAAGGCGATCCGCTGCCCAGACCGCCCCGGCATCCGTCACTGCCGGATAGGCAGCTCAGAAATGTTGCCCATGGACATCGTCACCCTGACCGATCGTCACTGCCGGATAGGCAGCTCAGAAATCCACCCCACCCACAAACGCCCGCGGCCCCGCCGTCACTGCCGGATAGGCAGCTCAGAAAGTACGCGTGCAGGAATGGTTCGCACAAACCCCCGTCACTGCCGGATAGGCAGCTCAGAAAAGCATTTCCCTGGTGCAGCCCTGGACCGGGCCCGTCACTGCCGGATAGGCAGCTCAGAAAACGGCCCGGCGAACATCGGCGCCATCTACATGCGTCACTGCCGGATAGGCAGCTCAGAAAACACCGAACGCCCAGGCGAGCCAGGGGAGCTTCGTCACTGCCGGATAGGCAGCTCAGAAAAGCTCGACATCGGCCGCATCGAGCAGGCCAACCGTCACTGCCGGATAGGCAGCTCAGAAAATCCAGGTCCGGCAGAAGATGATCACCGCAAACGTCACTGCCGGATAGGCAGCTCAGAAATCGATGATCTGCGCCGCCTTTAGCAGCGCCTGCGTCACTGCCGGATAGGCAGCTCAGAAATGGTCGAGCGGACGAAGGAAGCGCCGGCCAAGCGTCACTGCCGGATAGGCAGCTCAGAAACCGGGGTTATTGCGCGCCGGTCGTCTGCCGCACGTCACTGCCGGATAGGCAGCTCAGAAATGCGCCGGGATGGCTGCGCCGCTGGTCTGGGGCGTCACTGCCGGATAGGCAGCTCAGAAAATGAAGGATCATCAGATCGCATCGATCAAGTCCGTCACTGCCGGATAGGCAGCTCAGAAAAATCCGGCGGGCGGCATTCGCGATGTAGGATTCGTCACTGCCGGATAGGCAGCTCAGAAAAAAAGACACCTCTCTTAAAACTCTCTTAAAACCGTCACTGCCGGATAGGCAGCTCAGAAAAAGAGATTGCCAGGATGCACGCCGAAGCCCACCGTCACTGCCGGATAGGCAGCTCAGAAAGCCCAGGTCATGCACCAGCGCCATGGCCTTTGCGTCACTGCCGGATAGGCAGCTCAGAAATACAACATCGGCGACGCCGCCTTTTGCCGGTCCGTCACTGCCGGATAGGCAGCTCAGAAAATGGTGGCACCGGTAGATATTCACCCACCCCTCGTCACTGCCGGATAGGCAGCTCAGAAAGGGAAGCCATGCGCCAGAAAATCGGCAGATACCGTCACTGCCGGATAGGCAGCTCAGAAATTGGCCTGCGCCGGCGACTGCCAGACCTGGCCCGTCACTGCCGGATAGGCAGCTCAGAAATCCGTGCCGCTTGAGATACACCTCAAGCGCTTCGTCACTGCCGGATAGGCAGCTCAGAAATGGTGATGTGCCGACCATCGGCTTTGGCACCACGTCACTGCCGGATAGGCAGCTCAGAAAGCCAGCCTGGACGCCATCTCCGACCACGGCTCCGTCACTGCCGGATAGGCAGCTCAGAAACTATCCAGCGCGTTGAGTCAAGCCTTGAAGCTCGTCACTGCCGGATAGGCAGCTCAGAAAGATACCGAAGCGGTCGTGGAGTGTCGCCTGCCCGTCACTGCCGGATAGGCAGCTCAGAAAAGATCGCGCTCGATCACCCGGTCATCGATCCCCGTCACTGCCGGATAGGCAGCTCAGAAATATCTTCCCGGTGAAATCGACACCTGAATTACCCGTCACTGCCGGATAGGCAGCTCAGAAAAAGAAGGCGCGGGCACTCTTGGGTGTTGGGCCCGTCACTGCCGGATAGGCAGCTCAGAAAACCCGAGCCGCGCGGGTGCGGGGTCCGCTCTGCGTCACTGCCGGATAGGCAGCTCAGAAAAGAGCGCCTGGCCGAAGCCTACGTCAAGCATGCGTCACTGCCGGATAGGCAGCTCAGAAATGGAGTGCGGCGAGCAGGTGTATTCAAAGAAACGTCACTGCCGGATAGGCAGCTCAGAAAAGCTCGACATCGGCCGCATCGAGCAGGCCAACCGTCACTGCCGGATAGGCAGCTCAGAAAAGCGCCTTCAGGTTGTCGCTGCCGTCGCGGTACGTCACTGCCGGATAGGCAGCTCAGAAAAGGGATTAAACATGCACATGCAGCCTGATCTGCGTCACTGCCGGATAGGCAGCTCAGAAAAACTCACGCGGCGTCGGCAGCTGCGCGGCGCCCGTCACTGCCGGATAGGCAGCTCAGAAATGACTGCGATCCGTTATCGTCTTGCCTTCATCCGTCACTGCCGGATAGGCAGCTCAGAAACAGGTTTCCCAGTAGGAGCCGTCCCAACCTTCCGTCACTGCCGGATAGGCAGCTCAGAAATGAAGGTGCGCGGCGGCTTGACCACGAAGACTCGTCACTGCCGGATAGGCAGCTCAGAAAACGGAAACGCGGATGGCCGGCGCCTGGCTGCTCGTCACTGCCGGATAGGCAGCTCAGAAAGCCGCTCAGTCGGCTCACTTCCAGCGTTACGCCGTCACTGCCGGATAGGCAGCTCAGAAAAAAGAACTGGACCAGAACGCTTACTGGGACTTCGTCACTGCCGGATAGGCAGCTCAGAAAGGGTTGGTACCGCGCGGAATCCAGCCGGCGGCCGTCACTGCCGGATAGGCAGCTCAGAAAAGTGAGCGTCGCGTTTTGGTAGGCGACCAGCTCGTCACTGCCGGATAGGCAGCTCAGAAATCTACCAGCCTTCGTGCGGCAACACGGTTTATCGTCACTGCCGGATAGGCAGCTCAGAAAAGCACCGTCTTCGGCGTGTAGGCGTCGCCATCCGTCACTGCCGGATAGGCAGCTCAGAAAAGGATGCGCAGGTCGTCGCCGTCGACCACAAACGTCACTGCCGGATAGGCAGCTCAGAAATACCAGCAAATGCGCGACATGGAAACATTCTACGTCACTGCCGGATAGGCAGCTCAGAAAACGGTCCGTCGTAGGTGCGCGCGTCGCGCTCCCGTCACTGCCGGATAGGCAGCTCAGAAAAAACGTTGTCGGCGTTGACTGTGTAACCCCATCGTCACTGCCGGATAGGCAGCTCAGAAAGCGCAATGCCTCAACGACCTCATACCAACCGCCGTCACTGCCGGATAGGCAGCTCAGAAAGATAGTGACAAGCTATTGCCGGAGATCTTCAGCGTCACTGCCGGATAGGCAGCTCAGAAACACCGCATCGCGCGCGCCGCGGTCGATCCGCCCGTCACTGCCGGATAGGCAGCTCAGAAATACGTCCACATCGTTTCCCTGGCCGAAGCCATCGTCACTGCCGGATAGGCAGGTCAGAAAAAGAACTCGGAACTCCTTTCCTGACGCACTATCGTCACTGCCGGATAGGCAGCTCAGAAAGTGGTGACGCTGACGGCGCGCCACAAGGGCACCGTCACTGCCGGATAGGCAGCTCAGAAATTCACCGCGCCAGCGACCGCCATAGCTGATCACGTCACTGCCGGATAGGCAGCTCAGAAAACACGGTGCCGCTCGATCGGCAGACCGGGCAGCGTCACTGCCGGATAGGCAGCTCAGAAAACTCCAGGCGGTCGATGATGCGGTTGTCGTTGCGTCACTGCCGGATAGGCAGCTCAGAAATGGCGCTCGATGGCCATGGCGACGATTTCCTGCGTCACTGCCGGATAGGCAGCTCAGAAATTCGAGCGCGGCCTTGATTGCAGAGTTCGCTCCGTCACTGCCGGATAGGCAGCTCAGAAATGGCGCTGCGACTGCGCGCTCATTATGTCCGACGTCACTGCCGGATAGGCAGCTCAGAAAACAGCATGCCGATCTTCATCGGCGTGATCCAGCGTCACTGCCGGATAGGCAGCTCAGAAAGGCCCGCAGCACTTCGAATTCGAGCTTGTAGCCGTCACTGCCGGATAGGCAGCTCAGAAAAGCGCCGACTTTTACGGAGAACGGAATGAACACGTCACTGCCGGATAGGCAGCTCAGAAAATCCTCCTCGAACGCCACCGCGACTACGACGCCGTCACTGCCGGATAGGCAGCTCAGAAAAGCGACACTTCGGCAAAGGACATGTCGGCGAGCGTCACTGCCGGATAGGCAGCTCAGAAATTTAGCGAGATCCCGGACGCACTGCGCTACCCCGTCACTGCCGGATAGGCAGCTCAGAAATCATTCACTAGTCGATTAAACCCTTTTCTAAACCTTGCTTCCTGAATCGGTGCAGAGCATCCCCGCGGTTTCCTCAAAACTCCAGTCAGTAGTACCCATGTGCGATAGAACGGATGCTGAGGATTTCACCGGGAAATCTGTGGCTCTGAACACAGGGGAATCTTTGAAAGGTGGTGCATGCGGCGTTTCGATGCGGATAAGCCGACCTCATTGCGTTCGAATAGGCGCTCATGAACTCGGCAAACCGTTCGCCGGTGAGAGGGGGCGAAATCACCGATTGCTGGGGCAAAGTTAGTCTGGAGCAAATTCATCAAATCGCCTCATGTTTTCCGGTGGTTGGCGATCCTTGCACGGGCCTTGGCGATGGATTCGTCGAAATCTATGGCCTCCATCTCACCTCGCTCGTATGCATCACCCCGTCGCTCCGCCTCTTCAATCCAGGTTGCGAGGATTTCGTCGTCTTCGTCGAAGCTGCTGAGGAGGCGTTCTACCAGTCTTACACGGTCGGCGCGCACCAGTTGCAAGGCGGCGGCTTCGATGTTTTCAGGGGAAAAATCGGTCATGGCGCACGTCCCCTTGCTTGCTTCAAGCGATACCAGGAGGTTCCGCAACTCGATAATGATTTGTTCGGTGGGTAGAGTTTCGACATCGTCGGCATCGAGTTGGGCGACCTGTTTGGGGGGAAGCGACATCTTGAATCCTCCGTTCCGGTGTATTTTGGATTGTAGGAAAGTTTTTTCTCAATTGCTTGGCCATGAGCGGATCAGCCTTTGCTCCTCCCATTCCTTTTCGCACTTTCGTGCCGGTGCCACTGCCCCCCGTGCCAGCCCACCCCCCAATGCGGTAGGCTACGCCTCCTGTCTTTTTTGCTTGCCGGAGTGACCGATGTCTGCCTTGTTTGCCCCCTTGTCCCTGCGTAGCGTGACTTTGCCCAACCGCATCGGCATGCCGCCGATGTGTCAGTACTCGGCGCTTGAGGGGCGGGCGGGGGATTGGCATTTGCAGCATTATGCAAGCCGGGCGGTGGGTGGGGCCGGGCTGGTGATCGTCGAGGCTAGCGCGGTGTTGCCGGAAGGGCGGATCAGCCCGGGCGATCTTGGTTTGTGGGATGAGGCGCAGATTGCGCCGCTGGCGCGTATTGCCGAGGCGATTGCCGGCCAGGGGGCGGTGCCGGCGATTCAGTTGGCGCATGCCGGGCGTAAGGCGAGTGTGGGCCTGGGGTGGGAGCCGCAACGGACGTTGACGGCGGACGAGGGTGGCTGGGTGGCGCTAGCGCCGTCGGCGGTGGCTTTCGAGGGTTACGCGGCGCCGCAGGCGCTGGATGCGGCGGGCATCGCCGGGGTGATCGAGGCTTTTGCGGCGGCGGCCCGGCGGGCGCTGGCGGCGGGTTTCAAGGTGGTGGAGATTCACGCTGCCCACGGTTACCTGTTGCACCAGTTCCTGTCGCCCTTGAGCAATTTGCGCGAGGACGATTACGGCGGCAGTTTTGCCAATCGCACCCGCTTGACGCGCGAGGTGGTCGCCGCCGTGCGCGCGGTGTGGCCGGCGGATTTGCCGGTGTTGATCCGCCTGTCGGCGACCGACTGGGTGGATGGCGGTTGGGATGCCGAGCAGACGGTGGCCCTGTGCCGCTTGCTGAAGGTGGACGGCGTGGACCTGGTGGATGTGTCTTCCGGCGGTTTGCTGGCAAGCGCCAGGATTCCCGCCGGGCCGGGGTTCCAGGTGCCGTTTGCGGCGCGCATTCGTGCCGAGGCCGGTTTGCCGGTGGCGGCGGTGGGCTTGATTACCGAGCCGGCGGAGGCCGAGGCGATTGTCGCCGCGGGTGAGGCCGACCTGGTGCTGGTCGGCCGCGAGATATTGCGCAATCCCTATTGGCCGATGCAGGCGGCGCAGGCGCTGGGTGTTGCGGCGGCGTGGCCGGCGCAGTATCTGCGGGCCTTGCCGCCGGGAACGCTGCGCCGGCTGGCCGGCGCCTAGCGGAACTCGAAGGCTTCCTGGTGGAAGTCCCCGGCGCCCAGGCCGTGCTTGCGGAAGACGCGGGCCAGGGCTTCGCCCCAGGCTTTGGGGCCGCAGAACCAGACGCTGCTGCCGGCGGCCTTGCTGCCGGCGATTTCTTCCGCGCTGAAGGGGCCGTCGCGGTCGCTGAGCCGGCGATGCAGGCGCACGCCGGTGCGGGCGCAGAGGCTGTCGAGCGTTTCCGGGAAGTTGCCGCTGCCGGTGCTTGAGTAGTAGAGATCGACATCGGCCCGCTCACCGCGCTCGGCCAGTTCCTGCAGCCGGGCGAGGAAGGGGGTGATGCCGATGCCGCCGGCGATCCAGATTTGCGGTGCGTCTGCCTGCGCCGCGTTGGCGGCGAAATCGAAATGCCCGTAGGGGCCTTCAAGGCGTACGGCCTGGCCGGTGGCGATGCGTTCCGGCAGCTTGGCGGTGAAGTCGCCGAGCGCCTTGATCGCCAGCGTCAGTCGCCCGTCGGCTGGGTTCCAAGCGGAGGCGATGGTGAACGGGTGGGCGCCTTCGCCGCGTATGCCGAAATCGACAAACAGGAATTGCCCGGCGCGGTGGCCCGGCCACGCCGGCTGCTCGGTGCGGCAGACGATTTCGCAGACCTGGCCAGCGGCCTGACGGATGCTTTCGATGCGGGCCGGATACTGGCGCTTGCGGCCGATTCGGCCGGCCAGCGAGAGCAGGGCCGGGATCACGCCGAGTGCGCCGACGGCCAGCGTGGCCCAGGCCAGCGGGGTTTGCCAGAAGTCCTTGGGCATCAGCAGCAGGCCGTGGAAGGCGCCGCCCAGGAAGAGCAGGCCAAAGCTCTTGTGAACGAGGCGGAAGGCGCGGTAGGGAATGCGCCGGATCAGGGCGACCACGACCAGCGCCATCAGGATGTAGCCGGCCCATTCGCCGACATCCTTGGCCAGGTCGATCCAGAAATCGGCTTGTTTCGGTCCGCGCGGCCGGTTCGACGCGGCGATCAGGCCGGCCTTGACCAGCTTCTTGGGCAGCCATTCGAGTTGCCAGTGGAGCAGGACCAGAATGCCGGCGCCGATGCCGATGTTCTTGTGCAGGCGGTAGAGCTTGTCCAGCCCGCCGAAGCGGGCTTCCAGCCAGGGCGCGCGGGTGGCGAGCAGCATTCCGGCGCTCATCCACCACAGGGCGACGATGCCGGAAAGCAGGATCAGGTTGCGTCGCCAGAACCACAGGTCGGATTGTTCGGCGGCGAGCAGGTCGGGCAGGGCGAAGACGGCCCAGAGGCCGAGCGGGATGAGGGCGAGCAGGAGGAGCGGGCGTTTCATGATGAATCCTTTTTTTTGTGATGACAGAAGTTTACGCCAGTGCCGCGCCGAAAGTTCCCGGATCAGGGTTTCAGGTTGTAAGCAAATGCAAGGAATATGGGCAAGAGCACCTGATGGCAAGGATTTTCTGTGGCCTTCATAGTCATTTGGCATGTATGATTTCGGAATCTTTTTGCTTTCCTTTCCTTGGAGCTTTCAATGTCCTACAAAAGACCCACATTCCAGACAACCTGGCAGAAATTCATCGAGATCCAAGCCGACGGCACGCTTGCCGCCGTGGGCAAGAAAATCGGCGGCAAGGTGGAGGAGAACATCGAACTCGGCCTGACCGACCCGAAGGCCGGTTTCACCAATGGCTGCGCAATCCGCATGAGTTATTGCCTCAACCATGCCGGCGTGCGCATCACCCGCGGGGTGTGGAAAACGGTTTCCGGGGCCGACGGCCGGCAGTATATTTATCGCGTTGCCGACCTGATCCGTTTCCTCAAGCATGCTTTCGGCGCCCCCGACAAAACCGTGAAGAGCCCGACCATGGCCGATTTTGCCGACATGCAGGGGATCCTTGTGTTCGGCGTCGAGTGGATGGATGCCACCGGTCACGCCACCTTGTGGAACGGTCGGGCGTGTTCGGATCACTGTCATTTCCCCATCGCCAAGGAGGCGTCGATATGGTTGCTCGATTGAAGCATTTGCTGCCGCTGGTGCTGCTGGCCGGGTTTTCTGCGGCCTGCCACAGCGAGGCGACGGTGCGCCGGGATTACACGCCGGTCGAGTACCTGAAGAACTACGCGCTTGCTTCCTGCCTTGCCGATGGCTACCAGAGCGCCGACGCCGTAGCCACGGCGAACGGCTACAAGGAACTGGGCAGCCTGGACATCGAGGCCTACAACACGGCGGCGGTGCTTGGCCGGCAGTTCCTGGCGCGCGAGTATCCGAGCCAGAACGGTGCGGAGCTGGTCCTGATGAAATGCGTGGATCTTTACCACAGCAAGGAACTCGCGACCCTGGCGCGGCGCTACGCGAAAGGCAGGCGCTGATCCCCGGTGGTAACTCGCGCGTAACGCCCTTGTAACAAGCCCCCCATAGACTTCCGGCATTTGCCCGGGGGCTTTCGATGAAACCAGCATTCCGTTACCTGCCGCTGGCCTTGGCGGTTCAGGCCTTGTTCCTTCCGCCGGCTTATTCGGCCAGCTTCAACATCGCCGGCGGCAGCACGGTCACTAGCGGACAGACGCTGGCCGCTGGCGAAAGCGGTACGGTTGCCGCCAACGGCAGCCTTGCCACCGCCGGCAGCACGGTAGCGGTGACGGTGGGTAGCGGCAGCATCTCGCTGAACAACAGCGGCACCATCAACCAGACAGGTAGCGGAAGAACCATCGATGCCAACACCGGCACGCCGGTGTTGAGCATTGTCAATAATGCGGGCGGCGTGCTTTCGGCCAGCGGCAATGTCGTCATCCGCCTCAACCGTAACGCCGGCAGCTACCTGATCGACAATCAGGGAAGCATTACCCAGGTCGGCACCAGCATCGGCGGTGAACGGGCGATCAAGGCCGATGCGGCTTACACCTCGACCAACAACCGCATCATCAACGGCGCGCCGGGCAACACTCAGGCCCTGATCAGTTCGACCGGCAACGATGCGCTGCGTCTGGGCAGCAATTTCACGCTGACCAACTACGGCATCATCCGTTCGACCGGCGCGGTCAATACCAGTTGCCCGGCGTATATCGGTGCCGGCTGCGTGCGGGATTATTCGGCGGCGGACGGTGTTGCCGTCGAAGACGGCCGTGGCAACGTCGCCATCATCAACTACGGGACCATCGTCGGCCCGCGCCATGGTGTCGATGGTGGCGATCCGGTAGCGGCAGCAGCCGATCCCGACCTGGTCGGCATCGATCGTCTGGTGGTGACTTCGACCGGGCCGAACGGCGTCACCTTCGACAAGGTGGTCGGCGCGCTGACCACGTCCGGGGTCAAGATCGACAACCCGGTGGTGATCAATCAGTCAGGCGGCGTCATCACCGGCAACAACGGTTCGGGCGTCGGCCTGGACGGGCACGGCGTGGTCATCAACCATGGCAGCATCAGCGGCAATTACGCCGGGGCGGGCAAGGTATATGACCACGAAGGTCTGGGCCTGACGACCAGCAACGGCGACGGCGACGGGGTCGACATCGACGGCGTGGCCTATGTCGAGAACTGGGGCAGTATTCGCGGAACCGGCGCCGGTGGCCTTGATTCCGGTGGTAATCCCAACGGGGCGGACGGCATCGCCGCCGGTGGCGGCACCATCGTCAACCATGTTGGCGCCACGATCTACGGCCAGTCGAAGGGCATCCTGATCGACGACGGTGCGAGCGGCACCGCTTTTGCGGGCGGACGCGGCACGGCGACGGCCCTGCCGGCTGCGGCACGCATCTTCAACGAGGGCGGCATCGTTGGCGACAAGAAGACGGCTATCGGCCTGGTCGGCAATTTCGACGATCTCCTGAGCAATGAAGCCACCGGTACGATCGTGGGCGGCGCCGACTCGGCGCGTGTCGACGAAGCCGCCGGGACTACGCCCGGGGCGGCCGTCCAGATGGGTGGCGGGGCCGATATCCTGATCAACCGTGGCCGGATTGAGGGCCGTAACGGTCTGGCCATCGACATGGGGGCCGGCGACGACGTCCTCAAGCTGTTCAATGGTGGCGGTAGCGGCGTGGTGATCGGCAGCATCAGCGGCGGGGCCGGTGTCGATACCCTGGAGACCGGGGGCGAGCAGCGCTTTACCAGCACCGTCCTGAGCGGTTTCGAGCGCTTCGTCGTGCGCGACGGGACAACGGTTTTCGAATACAGCCTGGGTAACGTCGCGTCGTTGCAGGTTGATGCCGGCGCCAGCCTGCAGATCAACGGCGATGTTGCGCTGTCCGGCAATGTCGGCATCGACGGCAGCTTCCGCCGGAACAGTGGCGCCCCGCTGCGCAATATTCCGGTCGCCGGCAATTTGTCGCTGGGGCCGACGTCGTCGGTGGAAATGGCCTTGGGGCAGGGCAACGCCAGCGACCGATTCACCGTTGGTGGCACCAGCACGCTTGCGGCGAGTGCGGTGATTCGGCCGGTACCGCTCACCTACGTTGCCAATGGCGCCCAGTTCACGCTGGTTCAGGGGGGCGTTTCGACGCTGCCATCGCTGGCCGGCAATGCCGATTCGGCGACCGTGTCCTATGCCTTGAGCCGGGTCGGCAATGACCTGGTGCTGACCGCCAGCCGCAAGGCGAGCATGGCCTCGCTGGCCGGCGAGGGGGCCGCTGAATTCGCTAGCGCGCTGGAGGCGCTGGGGCAAAGTGGCAGTTCAACGGCCAGCCCGCTGCTGGCAGCGCTGGATGGTCTGGGTTCGCCGGCCGCTTTCCGGCAGGCGTTGGCGCAACTGGCGCCGCTTCGTTCGGGGGCGGGCTTCCAGTCCAGCCAGATGGCTTCGGGCATGCTCCAGTCGACGCTCGGAAATCGCGGGGCTTCGGTACGCGCCGGTCGTGGCGGTGCCGCCGGCGAAACGGCGAGCGGTCGCTTCTGGGTGGAAGCCCTGGGCGCTCAAGGCCGACAGTCGGCACACGCCGATGTCGGCGGCTATCGCTCGGTCGCCGGCGGGCTTGCCTTTGGTGTCGAAACAGATGTTTCCGGGCGCGACCTGGTCGGTTTTTCCGGTGCTTACACTCGCGCCCGAGCCAATGGCAGCGCCCAGGCGAACGGCGACGATCTGCGCGTCGATGGCTACCACCTCGGCGCATACTTCAGCCGCGTCGATGAGGCATTGACGCTGGATGCCTCGGTGCTTGCCGCTTACAGCAGCTACGACAGCCGGCGGCGGGTGACTTTCCCGGGCTTTACTGCCGATCTGCGTGGCGATTACCACGGCAAGGGGGTCAGCGGGCGTTTCGAGGCGGGTTTCCCGTTTGCGCTGGCTGCCGGCTGGTCGGGGCGCTGGCTGGTCGGGGCGCGTGCGGCCTACCTGGCGACCGATGCCTATACCGAAAAGGGCAATGCCGCGGTAGCCCTGCGCGTGCGCGATGGCAGCGCCGCCTCATTGCAGTCGGTGCTTGGCCTGAGCTTGAGCCGGCAGCTGTCGGCGGCGGATCAGTTCAACTTGGCGCTCCGTTACCTGCACGAATTTGCCGACACTCCGGAGATCAAGGCCAGTTTGAACAACGGCGGTCCGGTATTCAGGATCGACGAGATCAAGCCCAAGCGCGACGCTTTGCAACTCGGTTTCGCCTACCGTCGCATCGTCGGCGATGGGGTGAGCGTCGCCATCGGCTACGACGGCGAGTTCAAGTCGGATTACCGGCTGCACCAATTGACTGCACGCGCACTCTGGCAGTTCTGATTCGCTGACGCCGCCGCCTGGCGGCGTCGGCAGGCTTACTTGCGCAGCTTGGCGAAGGCGTTGGCCATGGCGTTGCCGGCCGGCGGTGGGGCGTTGTGGCGGGCCTGCTGTTTCGACAGCGGGGCACCGCGCTGGCTGCCGCCGTCGTGTTTCTTCGGCTCGTCGCCCATGCGCATGGTGAGCGCGATGCGCTGACGGGCGAGGTCGACTTCGAGCACCTTCACTTTTACCACCTGGCCGGCCTTGACGATGGTGTGCGGGTCCTTGACGAAGGTATTGGACAGCGCCGAGACATGGACCAGGCCGTCCTGGTGCACGCCGATGTCGACGAAGGCGCCGAAAGCGGCGACGTTGGTGACCACGCCTTCGAGGATCATGCCCGGGCGCAGGTCCTTCACTTCCTCGACGCCGTCGGCGAAGGTCGCCGTCTTGAACTCGGGGCGCGGGTCGCGGCCGGGTTTTTCCAGCTCGCGGAAGATGTCCTGCACGGTCGGCAGGCCGAAGCGTTCGTCGGTGTACTTGGCCGGGTTGAGGCCCTTGAGCGCCTGGCTGTTGCCGAGCAGTTCCTTGATCGGCTTCTTCAGGTCGACGATGATCTTCTCGACCAGCGGATAGGCTTCCGGGTGCACGGAAGAGGCGTCGAGCGGGTTGTCGCCGTTGGGCACGCGCAGGAAGCCTGCCGCCTGTTCGAAAGTCTTGTCGCCGAGGCGCGGCACCTTCTTCAGTTCGTCGCGCGACTTGAAGGCGCCGTGGGCGTCGCGGTAGCTGACGATGTTGGCGGCCAGGCTGGCATTCAGCCCGGAAATGCGGGTCAGCAGCGGCACCGAGGCGGTGTTCACATCGACGCCGACCGCATTGACGCAGTCCTCGACCACGGCATCGAGGTTCTTCGCCAGCTTGGATTGCGACACGTCATGTTGATACTGGCCGACGCCGATCGACTTCGGTTCGATCTTCACCAGTTCGGCGAGCGGGTCCTGCAGGCGGCGGGCAATCGACACCGCGCCGCGGATCGATACGTCGAGGTCGGGGAATTCCTTGGCCGCCAGTTCCGAGGCCGAATAGACCGAGGCGCCGGCTTCCGAGACGACAATCTTCTGCAGCCGCGCTTCCGGGTACTTCTTCATGACGTCCTGCACCAGCTTGTCGGTCTCGCGGCTGGCCGTGCCGTTGCCGATGGCGACCAGGGTCACGCCGTGCGTCGAGGCCAGGCGGGCGATGGTCGAGATCGAGCCGCCCCAGTCGTTGCGCGGTTCGTGCGGGTAGATGGTGGCGGTGTCGAGCAGCTTGCCGGTGGCGTCGACGACGGCGATCTTGCAGCCGGTGCGGATGCCCGGGTCGATGCCCATGGTCACGTGCTGGCCGGCCGGCGCGGCGAGTAGCAGGTCCTTCAGGTTCTTGCCGAAGATGCGGATCGCTTCTTCCTCGGCGCGCTCGCGCAGTTCGTTGACCAGTTCCAGTTCAAGGTGGGTATAGACCTTGACCTTCCAGGTCCAGCGCACGGTGTCCTGCAGCCATTTGTCGGCCGGGCGGTTCTGGTGCTTGATGCCGAAACGGGCGGCGATGCGCTGCTCGCACGGGTTGGTGCCGGGCTTGACGGCGTCTTCGTTCAGTTCGGAATCGAGCACCAGGGCGACGTTGAGGAAGCCCTCATTGCGCCCGCGCAAGAGCGCCAGCGCGCGGTGCGAGGGCATGTCGACGATGGATTCGGCGAAGTCGAACCAGTCGCGGAACTTGGCGCCTTCGGTTTCCTTGCCTTCGACCACGGTCGATTTGAGCAGGCCGTGTTCCTTCAGGTAGTCGCGCAGCGTCTGCAAGAGTTGCGCGTCTTCGGCGAACTTTTCCATCAGGATCTGGCGGGCACCGTCGAGCACCGCCTTGGTGTCGGCGAAACCGGCGTCGGCGTTGAGGTATTTCTCGGCTTCGTCTTCCGGCGTCAGTTCGGGGTTTTCCAGCAGGCCGAGCGCCAGCGGTTCGATGCCGGCTTCGCGGGCGATCTGCGCCTTGGTCCGGCGCTTCTGCTTGTACGGCAGGTAGAGGTCTTCCAGGCGTTGCTTCGTTTCGGCGTTTTCGATCTCGTTGCGCAGTTCCGGCGTCAGCTTGCCCTGTTCCTCGATGCTGGCGAGCACCGCGCCGCGGCGGTCTTCGAGCTCGCGCAGGTAGCCGAGGCGTTCTTCCAGCGTGCGCAGTTGCGTGTCATCAAGTTCGCCGGTGACTTCCTTGCGGTAGCGGGCGATGAAGGGCACGGTGGCGCCTTCGTCGAGCAGCTGGACGGCAGCCTTGACCTGGGCCGGGCGGACGTTGAGTTCGAGGGCAATGCGGTGTTCGATGGGAGCGAGCATGGGTGCGGCAGTGCAGCAAAAAAGGGGGTGAATAATGCGCAATCCACACTGAAATTACAACTCTTGTGCGACTGGTGTAGGATGCTGCGTATTAGCATTCCAACGACAGAGGAGGATATTCATGCAAGTTCAGACTTACCTGTTTGGTGCCATCGACGTTGCCCCGGAAAAGGTCATCACCTTCCCGAAAGGCCTGATCGCTTTCGAAGACAAGACCCGCTTCATGCTGGCTCACGAAGAAGACAAGGGCGCGCCGGCCAGCTTCACCCTGCAATCGCTGGATGACCCGGAACTGGCTTTCCAGATCATGGATCCGGCCTCTCTGGGCTTCAGCTACGAGCTCGAACTGAGCGACGAGGAAGATGCCCTGTTGCAGTCGCCGGCTCCGGAAGATGCGGCCGTGATGCTGATCCTGTACAAGAAGGAAGGCGAGGGCGCCGGCATCGCGCCGAGCCTGCGCGCACCGCTCATCATCAACCTGAAGGCACGCGTCGGCCTGCAGAAGTTGCTGGTCCAGGTAGCCACCAACGTGACCTTGTCGAATCTGGTGAACAAGGTCTGATCGCGCACTGATCGATACCGGCCGACCTGCGGGTCGGCCTTTTTTTTTAATCTGTCGCCGCGATTGCCGCTGTGAACGGCGTTTCAAACGCTTGTCGTGGTAATACGCCATTGTCAATGTTTGCCGCTCCGGGTATGCTTTTGGACTAATTTTGCCCCCGAGCACCGCCCCATGCTGTCCGATCTCCTGAACAATCTGTTTTCCAGCGACACGCGCCTGTACTCGCTGGCCTGGCGTGACGAGGACATGCCGCAGATGGAGGTGGAGTGCTGGTGGGGGCAGGAATCGCTGTCGGGCGGTTTCGAGTACGTGATCGACCTGTTGTCGCCGGATGCCGGCCTCGACATCGGCCGTTTTGCCGGACGCGCGCTCAGCCTGTCGTGCCGGCTGGCCGACGGCTCGCCCGCGGTGCGCAGCGGCTTCGTGCGCTGGGCGATGCAGACCGACGCCGACGGCGGCTTCGGTCGTTACCGGGTGGTGATCGTGCCGTGGCTCTGGCTGACCACGCGCGGCGCGCACAACCGGGTATTCCAGGAACGCACGGTGATTGAGATCGTCGAA
>Ga0209794_1001004_pt1 | contig 27188 bp, 25 predicted proteins | sample EBPBio232013_DNA_FD_185869 | JGI IMG/M metagenome (GOLD analysis project Ga0209794, IMG submission 185869) | Wastewater treatment Type I Accumulibacter community from EBPR Bioreactor in Madison, WI, USA - Reactor 1_5/23/2013_ DNA (SPAdes)... | ecosystem: Engineered > Bioreactor > EBPR >... | reverse complement strand
GACCTGACGATGATTGCCGACGGCAAGACCATCAGCAACCTGATTAACGCCGATGAGGTGAAGAAGCTGGATGACGGCCTGAAATCGCGCGGCATTCCGCTGCTGGCGGTCGCGCGTATGCAGCCATGGCTGATTTCCTCCTTCATCGCCCTGCCCGCCTGCGAAACGAAGCGCAAGAACAGCGGCACCGTGTTCCTCGACAAGAAGCTGGCGCTTGATGCCAAGGCGGAAGGCCGTGAGGTTCTGGGTCTTGAAACCATGGCCGAACAGCTTCAGGCCATGGCCGATCTGCCGATCGAATTCCATATTCGCGGCCTGATCGAAACACTCGCCCTTGGCGACCGCATGACCGACATTTTTGAAACGATGACGGCGCTCTATCTGGAAGGAAAGGTGGGCGAGATCATGCCGATGATCAAGGCCGCCACACCCGACACGACCGGCGATGGCGAAGGCTACACCGCCTTCGAGGAGCGTCTGATCCGCGACCGCAACCATGTCATGGCCGAGCGCGCCGCCCCGATCCTGACCAAGGGGAATGTATTTATCGCCGTCGGTGCGCTGCACCTGCCGGGCGAGGAAGGCGTTGTCGCGCTCCTGCAGAAGCAGGGCTTCAAGGTCACGCCGGTCAATTGATCCTCAGGCCAGGCGCGCCACGGCCTTCAGCATGGTTCGAACGATCATGTGATGAAACGGCGTCACGAAGAAGATGTAGATCCGCCCGACAAGATTATGCCGGTCCACCAGCGTAGAAACGCTCAAGATCTGGCCGGTTTGCGTGGATTTGATATCCACCACGATCCGAAAATCCAGATGCCAGTCATCAAAGCCGAGAACGACCTGATCCGGATTGTCTAAGATGACCGGAAAACCGCCCGTCTCTCCCTCCATGCGTCCGGCACTCTTCAAACCGAACAAACCGACGAGCGCATTGCGCATCGCCATCAGCCGTTGCGCCCATACGGGCGGGCGCGCGAAAATGCGCCGGGCCACCTCTTTCGCCGTCATGGCCTGCCCGTCGAGCTGAATACTGTAGCTGTCGACCCAATTGGCATTGGGCAGTGCAGGATGCGGCAGGGAGAGCGCTTCGGCGCGGATCAGCATCATGTCATGCCATTAAAAAAGACCACCCCGGACGACGGCTAAGGCGCGTCACCGGGGTGGCCATGTTTGACACTTCGCAATTTCTTTCACGCCGCGGCCCGGTGAGCAACGGCGCAAATCCGCACAGTGGGCTTAGACGCCGCGCGTCATGCGCGCCATCACATTCGTCTTGAAATAGAACTGTTGCGCCAGCGCGCCGATGACATGCAGCGCGATCAGGACAATCATCAGGCCCTTCAGCGGACCGACATGCGGGAAGTGCAGGAAGTCGAGGCCGAGATACTTGAAGCCAATGCCCGTAAGCGGCATGCCCAGCAGCGTGACGTAAATCAGCCCATGGGTGATCGTTGCCAGAAGTTGCAGCGCCTTGGGCTCACCTTCCGGGGCTGCCGGGGCACCCTGCGTAAAGCGCAGAATAAGCCGCAGAACCGTAAAGGCGAGGATCGCAAAACCGGCAAAGAAATGCGACTGGATGAAGACAATCGCCCAACCGGCGACCTCGGTACCGGCATCGCGCGCCTCTTCGGCAGCTTCGAAACCACTGGCGGCGATAAACTGCCAGGCAATAAGCAGAACGGTCAGCCAGTGCAGCGCGCGCTGGGCGACGGAAAAATTGACAGGCGCTTGGGAGGAAACGGCCATAGTCTTATCCTTCGTCAAATATTCAACAAAAACAACGGTCCCACAAACGTAAAAGACCGCGCCCTGACAAGCAAGGCGCGGCCCGAACATAACAGGAATTTAATGTTTCTTACATGTGGATCGGCTTGAAGAAGGTGGCGAGCGCCGCTTCCTTCACCGCTTCCGACATGGTCGGGTGGGCGTGGCAGGTACGGCCGAGGTCTTCCGACGAACCGCCGAACTCCATCAGCACAGCCGCTTCGTGGATCATTTCGCCAGCGCCGAAGCCGATGATGTGAACGCCGAGCACGCGGTCGGTTTCCTTATCGGCCAGAACCTTGACGAAACCATCCGTCACCTGCATGGCACGCGCGCGGCCATTGGCGGTGAACGGGAACTTGCCGGCCTTGTAGGCAATGCCCGCAGCCTTCAGTTCTTCTTCGGTCTTGCCGACGGAAGCCACTTCCGGCTGCGTGTAAACGACGCCCGGAATGACATCATAGTTCACATGGCCATGCTGACCGACGAGGATTTCGGCCAGCGCCACACCTTCGTCTTCCGCCTTGTGGGCGAGCATCGGACCCTTGACCACATCGCCGATGGCGTAAATGCCGGGAACGTTGGTCTTGAAGTGACCGTCGATTTCGACACGGCCACGGTTGTCGAGGGCAACGCCCACGGCTTCCAGACCAAGGCCTTCGGTGTAGGGCTTGCGGCCCGTCGAAACGAGAACGATATCGGCTTCCAGCACCTGCGCTTCGCCGCCAGCCACCGGCTCGAACGTCACCTTGGCACCCGTTGCGGTCTTTTCAACGCCCGTCACCTTGGCCGAGAGGTTGAACTCGAGGCCCTGCTTGGCCAGAAGCTTCTGGGCCTGCTTGGAGAGATCGCCATCCATACCGCCGAGGATCTTGTCGAGATACTCGATAACGGTGACCTTGGCGCCGAGACGCGACCAGACCGAGCCAAGCTCAAGGCCGATCACACCGCCGCCAACGACGATCATCTTTTCCGGAACCTTCTTGAGCGCGATGGCACCCGTCGAGGACACGATCGTCTCTTCGTCGATGGTCACGGCAACGCCCGGAATACCGGCAATGTCGGAACCCGTGGCAATCACGATGTTCTTGGTTTCGAGAACCTGCTCTTCGCCCTTGTCGTTGACCACGGCGACCTTGCCAGCAGCGACAATCTTGCCGAGGCCGGTGAAGCTGTCGATCTTGTTCTTCTTGAACAGGAAGCCGACGCCATCGACATTCGCCTTCACCACGCCGTCCTTGTGCGCCATCAGCTTGTCGATGTTGAGCGTCGGAGCGCCCACTTCAACGCCGAGCGAATCGAGGCCGTGCGCCACATGGGCGAAGGTTTCCGAAGCGTGCAGCAGAGCCTTGGAGGGAATGCAGCCGACGTTAAGGCACGTACCGCCAAGCGTGGCGCGCTTTTCAACAACGGCGACCTTGAGGCCGAGCTGGGCAGCCTTCACCGCGCAGACATAACCGCCGGGGCCGGAGCCGATGACAACAACATCATAAGCCATGTTATTTTCCTGTTCCTTTGAAGCCGCCAAGCGGCATGTCCCTGAATTCTGATGAGGCCTGACGAGAGGCTGCCGCAGCGCTTAAAACACGATGGCGGCAAACATGATGATCAGCGATGCCAAGGCAACGCCCCATGCGATGGACCGGAGACCGGGAACGCCGGAAAGATAGGCGGGCAGATAGACAATCCGCGCCGCAAACCACACCAGCGCCGCCGTAAATCCCCATCCCGAGGGATCTCCGGTCACAGCCAGTCCAAAGCACAGCGCCAGAAAGGCGGGATAGGTCTCGCGAAAATTCGCGCTGGCCCGTTCCGCCCGTCCGGCGATCACGCCTGTGGGCTTCTGTCCACCATCGCGGGGGCTGGTGTTCCACTTGGCACCCAGTTCCCGCGTGGCGGTAAAACCCTGCGTCAGGATATAAACCACAAGAAGGGGAACGCTCCACGCGGCAATCATCGCAAAATCGGTGGCGGCTGCGGTGAGCGTTTCCATGTTCAATCCTTAGAGATCGAGAACCAGACGTTCCGGATCTTCCAGGCTTTCCTTGACGCGCACGAGGAAGGTCACGGCTTCCTTGCCGTCCACGATGCGGTGGTCGTAGGAAAGGGCAAGATACATCATCGGACGGATGACGATCTGGCCGCCGACAACAACCGGACGCTCCTGGATCTTGTGCATGCCGAGAATGCCCGACTGCGGCGCATTGAGGATCGGCGAGGACATCAGCGAGCCATAAACGCCACCATTGGTGATGGTGAAGGTGCCGCCCTGCATGTCAGCCATCGACAGCGAACCGTCACGGGCAGCCTTGGCCAGACGTGCCAGTTCCTTTTCGACTTCAGCGATCGAGCGCTGATCAGCATCGCGGATCACCGGAACGACCAGACCCTTGTCGGTGCCAACGGCCATGCCGACGTGAGCGAAGTTCTTGTAGATGATGTCCGTGCCGTCAATTTCGGCGTTAACAGCCGGAAGTTCCTTCAGCGCGTAGGTCACGGCCTTCGTGAAGAAACCCATGAAGCCGAGCTTCACGCCATGCTTCTTTTCGAACAGGTCCTTGTAACGGTTACGCAGAGCCATGACAGCCGACATGTCCACCTCGTTATAGGTGGTCAGCATGGCGGCGGTGTTCTGGGCGTCCTTGAGGCGCTTGGCAATGGTCTGGCGAAGACGCGTCATCTTCACGCGCTCTTCGCGCGAAGCGTCGTCGGCAGCAACCGGCGCACGCGGGGCAGCAGCCGGGGCCGGAGCGGCAGCCGCAGCCGGGCCCTTGGCGATGGCCGCGAGAACGTCGCCCTTCAGCACCTGGCCACGCTTGCCGGAACCATCGACATCAGCGGTGGAAAGACCGGCATCGGCAGCGACCTTGGCGGCAGCGGGCGACGGCGGAACGGCAGCAGCAACCGGGGCGGCAGCGGCCGGAGCCGGGGCAGCGGCGGGCGCAGCAGCCGGAGCGGCGACGGCGCCAGCAGCACCTTCGGCGATCTGGCCGAGCAGGGCAGCAAGGCCGACGGTTTCGCCAGCAGCCGCAACGATTTCGGTCAGAACACCAGAAACCGGCGACGGGACTTCAACCGTCACCTTGTCGGTTTCGAGTTCAACGAGCGGCTCATCGGCCTTGACGGTGTCGCCAACCTTCTTGAACCAGGTGCCGACAGTGGCTTCGCTGACGGATTCGCCAAGCGTGGGAACGCGGATTTCGGTAGCCATGATTTTAATTCCGTTTGATCAGATCTTGTTTCTGTCTAGGGGGACGGGAAGGGGGCATCAGCCCCCCAGAGCGTCCTCGAGGAAGGCAGCGAGCTGCGCCAGATGCTTGGACATGAGGCCCGTCGCCGGAGACGCTGCAGCCGAACGGCCCGTATAGCGGACCTTCTGGTACTTGGCGTCGATGTGGGCCAGAACCCACTCCAGATACGGGTCGATGAACGACCATGCACCCATGTTCTTCGGCTCTTCCTGGCACCACACCATTTCCGCATTGCGGAAGCGCGACAGCAGGTTGATCAGCGCCTTGGCCGGGAACGGATAGAGCTGTTCGACGCGCAGCAGGTAGATGTCGTCGATACCGCGCTTTTCACGCTCTTCAAGCAGGTCGTAATAGACCTTGCCGGTGCACATGACGACGCGACGGATCTTGGCGTCCTTTACCAGCTTGATCGGGCCGTCCTTCTGGAACTCGGCATCATCCCACAGCAGGCGGTGGAAGTTGCTTTCGCCAGCCATATCCGAAAGGCTCGAAACGGCACGCTTGTGGCGCAGCAGAGACTTCGGCGTCATCAGGATAAGCGGCTTTCGGAAGTCTCGCTTCACCTGACGGCGCAGGATGTGGAAGTAGTTGGCCGGCGTCGTGCAGTTGGCAACCTGCATGTTGTCTTCAGCGCAGAGCTGGAGGAAACGCTCCAGACGAGCCGAGGAGTGTTCCGGACCCTGACCTTCAAAGCCATGCGGCAGAAGGCAGACGAGACCGGACATGCGAAGCCACTTGCGTTCACCCGACGAGATGAACTGGTCGAACACGACCTGCGCACCGTTGGCGAAGTCGCCGAACTGGGCTTCCCACATGGTCAGCGCGTTGGGGCGCGTCAACGAGTAGCCATATTCGAAACCAAGCACGGCTTCTTCGGAGAGCATCGAGTTGATGACCTCGTACTTGCCCTGCCCCGGAGCCAGATTGGCAAGCGGAACGTAACGCATTTCGGTGTTCTGATCGTAGAGCACCGAGTGACGCTGCGAGAAGGTGCCGCGTTCGCAATCCTGACCGGACAGACGAACCTTGTGGCCTTCCGTCACCAGCGTACCGAAAGCCATGGCTTCGGCCATCGCCCAGTCGAGACCTTCGCCGGTTTCGATCATCTGTGCACGACCATCCATGAAACGACGGATGGTGCGGTGTGCTTCAAAACCTTCCGGAATTTCCGAAAGCTTGCGACCGATTTCCTTCAGGGTCTTCATCGGCACAGCCGTCTTGCCGCGACGGTTTTCGTCGGACGAGTCGGCAGCGCGCAGACCGGACCATTCGCCATCCAGCCAGTCAGCCTTGTTCGGCTTGTAGGCCTGGCCGGCTTCGAATTCGGTTTCCAGATGCGCGCGCCATTCGGCCTTCATCGCTTCGAATTCGCCCTCGGTGATGAGACCTTCGCCGATCAGACGCTCTGCATAGATCTGGCTCACGGTCTTGTGGGCGCGAATGACCTTGTACATCTTCGGCTGCGTGAAGCTCGGCTCATCGCCTTCGTTATGGCCGAAGCGACGGTAACAGAACATGTCCACAACCACCGGCTTATGGAACTTCATGCGGAATTCGGTAGCAACCTTGGCCGCGAAGACCACGGCTTCCGGATCGTCACCGTTGACGTGCAGGATCGGCGCTTCGATCATCTTGGCAACGTCGGACGGGTACGGCGACGAGCGCGACCAGGCCGGGTTCGTCGTGAAGCCGATCTGGTTGTTGATGATAACGTGCATCGTACCGGCAACGCGGTGACCGCGCAGACCCGACAGGCCGAGAATTTCAGCCACGACGCCCTGACCGGCAAAGGCCGCATCGCCATGGATCAGCAACGGCAGAACCTTGGAGCGTTCCTTGAGCGGGATGATGTCGTTTTCCCAGATCTTGGCGCGCAGGTCCTGCTTGGCGCGGGCCTTGCCCATGACAACCGGGTTGACGATTTCAAGATGCGACGGGTTGGCGACGAGCGACAGGTGAACGTCGTTGCCGTCAAACGAACGGTCAGACGAAGCGCCCAGATGGTACTTCACGTCGCCCGAACCTTCGACTTCATCCGGCTTGAACGAACCGCCCTTGAACTCGTGGAACACGGCGCGGTGCGGCTTGCCCATCACGTTCGTCAAAACGTTCAGACGACCGCGGTGCGCCATGCCGAAGATGATTTCTTCAAGACCGTCCTGGCCACCGCGCTTGATGATCTGCTCAAGCGCCGGGATCAGCGATTCACCGCCATCAAGGCCGAAGCGCTTGGTGCCCTTGAACTTCACGTCGAGGAACTGCTCGTAGCCTTCGGCTTCGATCAGCTTCTGCAGGATGGCCTTCTTGCCGTTCGGCGTAAAGAACACACCCTTGTCCGGACCTTCAATGCGTTCCTGAATCCAGGACTTCTCTTCCGGGTTCGAGATGTGCATGAATTCGACGCCGAGCGTCGAGCAATAGGTGCGCTTCAGAATATCGAGCATTTCGCGGATCGTGGCATATTCCAGACCCAGAACGTGATCGATGAAGATCTTGCGATCATAGTCAGCTTCGGTGAAGCCGTAAGCCGTCGGCGAAAGCTCGTTGTAGTCATCAACCGGAACGGCAATGCCGAGCGGGTCGAGCTGCGCATGCAGGTGACCGCGCATGCGATAGGCACGGATCATCATGATGGCGCGCACGGAATCGCGCGTGGCCTGCAGCACTTCGGCTTCGGAGATCGCCTTGCCGGCTTCCTCGGCTTTGGCCTTGACCTTCTTTTCGACAACCTTCTCGACCGGACCCCAGTTCCCGTCAAGCGCCGAAACAAGATCGCCGCCTTCGGCAATCGGCCAGTTGTCGCGGCGCCAGGATGCACCCTTGGCGGCCTTCTTCACATCATCCGGGTTCTCTTCCAGCGCCTTGAAAAAGGACTGCCATTCGGGAGAAACGGAAGACGGGTTTTCCTCGTAACGGGCATAAAGCTGCTCGATATAGGCAGCGTTGGCACCATCGAGGAAGGACGTCATTTGAAATTGTTCGTTTGTTTCTTGCCTTGCCATGATGAATCGCTAGCGTATCCGCCGGCCTCCTGACTTCGTGTGACCGGGTCCCGTGCGTCCGGCCTTTCCGCATTGATGGGGCTGCAGCCGTTGCCGGTTACAGCCCATTCTTGTTCTTGTATGCCTGCATGCGTTGACAGGCAGGTCCTTCCGGACCGGCCCAAACTTCAAAAATTCCCTGCGACCTCAGCCCTTGAGGACCTCGACCAGCGTCGTACCCAACCGCGCGGGCGACGGCGAAACACGAATGCCTGCCGACTCCATCGCTGCAATCTTGTCTTCCGCTCCGCCCTTGCCACCGGAAATGACAGCACCGGCATGGCCCATCGTGCGACCGGCGGGTGCCGTGCGGCCCGCAATGAAGCCGACCATGGGCTTCTTGCGACCACGCTTGGCCTCGTCCTTCAGGAACTGGGCCGCGTCTTCTTCTGCCGAGCCGCCGATTTCACCGATCATGATGATCGATTCCGTCGCCGGGTCAGCCAGAAACATTTCAAGCACGTCGATGAATTCCGTACCCTTGACCGGGTCACCGCCAATGCCGACCGCCGTCGTCTGGCCAAGACCCTGCTGCGTGGTCTGGAACACGGCCTCATAGGTGAGCGTGCCCGAACGCGACAGAACGCCGACCGAACCCTTGCGGAAAATATTGCCCGGCATGATGCCGATCTTGCACTCGCCCGGCGTCAACAGGCCGGGGCAGTTCGGACCGATCAGGCGCGAGGCGGACTTGTCGAGGCGGGCCTTGACCTTGATCATGTCAGCGACCGGAATGCCTTCCGTGATGCAGACGATCAGCGGCACTTCGGCATCAATCGCCTCGATGATGGCCGATGCGGCGAACTTCGGCGGCACATAGATGACCGATGCATCGGCATCCGTCTTGGCGCGCGCTTCCGCCACGGTATCGAAAATCGGCAATTCCATGCCGCTGTCGACAATGCCGGAATCCCACTTCGTGCCACCCTTGCCGGGCGTCACGCCACCCACCATACGGGTGCCGTAAAGCATGGCCTGCTGGGTGTGGAAGGTGCCGTTCTTGCCGGTAATGCCCTGGCAGATAACTTTGGTCTCGCGGTTCACAAGGATCGACATCGCTCAACTCCCCTTGACCGCGGCAACGATCTTGCGCGCCGCATCATCGAGATCGTCGGCCGGAATGACGTTCAGGCCCGACTCTGCGATGATCTTCTTGCCCAGATCGACATTCGTGCCTTCGAGACGAACGACGAGCGGAACCTTGAGGCCCACTTCCGTGACCGCCGCCAGAATACCCTCGGCAATGACATCACACTTCATGATGCCACCGAAAATATTGACCAGAATGCCCTGAACGGCAGGGTCAGCCGTAATGATCTTGAAGGCCGCCGTGACCTTCTCCTTGCTCGCACCACCGCCCACATCGAGGAAGTTGGCAGGTTCGGCACCGTAAAGCTTGATGATGTCCATCGTGGCCATCGCCAGCCCGGCCCCGTTCACCATGCAGCCGATGTTGCCATCAAGTGCCACATAAGCGAGGTCGAACTTGGAAGCCTCGATTTCCTTGTCGTCTTCTTCCGTCAGATCGCGAAGCTCGAGAAGCTCCGGATGACGAAACAGCGCATTGCCGTCAATGCTGACCTTCGCATCGAGAACGCGCAGATTTCCGTCGGTCAGGACGACCAGCGGATTAACCTCGAGAAGGCTCATATCCTTCTCGACAAAGGCCTTGTAGAGCATGGGAAACAGCAGCGATGCCGCCCCGCGCGCCACACCTTCAAGCTCAAGCGCATCGGACAAGCGCGCCACATCTTCACCCGTTACACCCTTGTCCGGGTCAATGCCGAGCGAAATGATCTTCTCCGGCGTCTCTTCAGCCACCGCTTCAATATCCATGCCGCCTTCGGTGGAAACCACGAAGGCGACACGGCCAATGCTGCGGTCGACCAGAAGGGAGAGATAAAGCTCCCGTGCAATGCTCGCACCATCCTCGAGATAGAGGCGGTTGACCTGCTTTCCGGCCGGGCCGGTCTGCTTGGTCACAAGCGTGTTGCCGAGCATATCCTTCACGTTGGCGACGACATCGTCAATCGACGTCACCACCCGCACGCCACCCTTCGCGTCCGGGCCAAGTTCCTTGAACTTGCCCTTGCCGCGACCACCGGCGTGAATCTGACTCTTCACCACATAGACGGGACCGGGAAGCTGCCTTGCGGCGGCCTCGGCCTCGTCTGCCCTGAAGATGGCAACACCCGCCGCAACGGGTGCTCCATAACTCTTCAGAAGGGCCTTCGCCTGATATTCGTGAATGTTCACGGAGCCACTCCTCCCTTGGCCGTGACCGCCTTACTTCAGCGCCGGCTGGATGCCGATGCAAGCGTCGCAAAGACCCTTGACGGCAGCAACCGACTTGTCGAAGCCGGCCTTGTCGGTTTCATCGAGTTCGATTTCGACGACGCGCTCAACACCTTCAGCGCCGATCACAACCGGAACGCCGACATACATGTCCTTCACGCCATACTGACCGTCGAGGTAAGCAGCGCAGGGCAGAACGCGCTTCTTGTCCTTGAGGTAGGATTCAGCCATTTCAATGGCCGAAGCAGCCGGAGCGTAGAAAGCCGAGCCGGTCTTCAGCAGGCCAACGATTTCAGCGCCACCGTTACGGGTGCGGTCGATGATCTGGTCAAGCTTCTCCTGCGTGGTCCAGCCCATCTTGACGAGGTCGGGAAGCGGGATGCCGGCAACGGTGGAGTAGCGAGCGAGCGGCACCATGGTGTCGCCGTGGCCGCCGAGCACGAATGCCGTCACGTCCTGAACCGAAACGTTGAACTCTTCAGAGAGGAAGAGGCGGAAACGGGCGCCATCGAGAACGCCAGCCATGCCGACGACCTTGTTGGCCGGAAGGCCCGAGAATTTCTGCAGGGCCCAGACCATCGCGTCGAGCGGGTTGGTGATGCAGATCACGAAAGCGTTCGGAGCGTACTTGGCGATACCGGCGCCAACCTGTTCCATGACCTTGAGGTTGATGCCCAGGAGGTCGTCGCGGCTCATGCCCGGCTTGCGCGGCACGCCAGCGGTGACGATGCAGACATCGGCGCCTTCAATGGCGGCGTAGTCGGAAGCGCCCGTGAACTTGGCGTTGAAGCCGTCAACCGGCGAGGACTGGGCGATATCGAGGCCCTTGCCCTGCGGCACGCCATCGTTGATGTCGAACAGGACGACGTCGCCCAGTTCCTTGAGACCAGCCAGGTGAGCCAGCGTACCGCCGATCATGCCAGAGCCAATAAGTGCAATTTTGTTACGCGCCATCGAAGCGTCTCCTCTCGATTAAGAACCCCGTGCGGGGCCCTGATGCCAAGCATTCCCGGCACCGGCATTAAACTTAATGGAGGAAAATATCAACTGATTATTTTGGCGTGAACAATTACAAACACTTAAGTCAATATTTTCTTACGTAAACGTAAGATTTTTCGTCATGGAAAGTTCACAGTCCACGCTTCTCGCGGTGCAGCGCGAGATAGTCCGCGCTCCGCATTTCGAACAGGCGCGAGATCGTTCGATCGAACTCGAAGCCTTCCGTTCCCTTCCGCTCGACAAGAAGCTCTTCCGGCATCTTTTCACCAGAGGCGAAAAGGCGCACCGAATTGTCGTAAAGCGTATCAATCAGGATGATGAAACGCTTGGTCTCATTCCGTTTGGCCGGGCTGAGACAAGGGATGTTTTCAACAAATACGGTATCGAAGCGATGCGCAATTGCCAGATAGTCTGAAGCCCCTAGCGGCACTTCGCACAGGGAAGCAAAACTGAAGCGCGCCGCGCGTCCGCAGGCCAGCGGCACATCGATCTGCCGCCCCTTCATCGGAATATGGGTCGGCTCACTGTCCTCGCCACCCGTCACGCGGCTCCAGGCCGCGTCCATCGCCGCATCGGCCTTTGTCCCCAGCGGCGTCACATAGACCGGCAGGCTGTCGAGCTTTTCCATGCGGTAATCGGTCGGCGAATCCAGCGTCGTGACCGTGACATATTGCTTGAGCAAGCCGATAAACGGCAGGAAGAGCCCGCGGTTCAGCCCGTTGAAATAGAGATTGTCCGGCTCGACATTCGAGGTCGCCACCAGAATGCAGCCATGAGCAAACAGTTCGGTGAAGAGGCGCGACAGGATCATCGCATCGGCGATATCCGTCACCGTGAACTCATCGAAGCACAAAAGTTCGGCTTCGGCGCGGATCGAGGCGGCCACCGGCGGCACCGGATCGGCCTGTTTCGTTTCACCGGCTTTGAAGCGCTGGCGCTGCGCATGAATGCGCGCATGCACATCGGCCATGAACTCATGAAAATGGGCGCGCCGCTTGCTTTCGACCGGCGCCATCTTGAAGAACATATCCATCAGCATGGTCTTGCCGCGACCAACGCTGCCATAGACGTAAAGCCCCTTGGCGGCCTCGGCCTTCTTGTTCTTGCTGAACAGCCAGCCAAGCGCGCTTCGCTTTTGCGCCGGAACCCGCGCCCGCATTTCATCCAGAATGCGGTCCAGATGCCCCGCCACCGCGAACTGCGCCGCATCCGCCTGCAGGCTGCCGGAATCGGTCAGCGCCTTCAGTTGCGCACTGACACCGGGAGACAGATCATCGGGCATGGACATGGCGTTTCATCCGTGCCGGACCACGGGGTGCGCCCGGCCTTGTCAGGAAGCAGGGCAATTGCCCCGCAAAGGGTTATGGGAAGGAGCGGTTGCGTTCCGGACCCCGAACGCCACCGCTATCGTGTGAATCCATGTCGCGCCAATGTGGGCGGCGGTATTGCGACAACGGCATGCGAGACATCAAAGCGCGAAAGCGTGAGAGCCAATCGGAAAGATCGCGTCACGCTTTAGCGGCTGAGACTGATAGAACCGCCCGAGGAGAGTGAACCGTCATACCGCGTGTCGCCCGACTTGTAGAGCGTGGCAATCGGGCTTCCCGAAAGGTCCTTCAAAACGACCTGCTTGCCGGAGACTTCCCACGAACGCATCGTGGTCAGAGCGCCCACGCAGCCGCGCGTGCCGCCACGCGAACCGCTGCCGAGGTTGGTCAGCGTCAGGAACATGTCGCAGCTTGCGCCATTGTTCGACACCTTCCAATTGCCGATCATCCCCTCCTTGCGCACATCAAGGGCTGTGGCAGGCGGAGCGCTCATGGCAGGCGTGGCCGAGGCCATCTGCGGTGCCGTGGGGAACTGGCCGGGCTGGGTGGGCGCAACGCCCGTCGGAGAGGACGGCGGCGGCAAGGCGCCCGACTGCACACCACCGACCGGCTGCGCCTCAAGCGGAGCAAGGTTGGAGCCGGAGCTGCTGAAACCGTCGCTTGTGGTGCGCTGGCACCCGGCAAGCGTAAGGACAATGGCGGCTGCCGTAGCGACGTGTCTCACCTGCATTCACAAACTCCCTGGACCTGAATTTTCGCGATACCCGAACCGCACCCGCAATTTTGCGACGCAGACCTCGCCTATCCTGAAATCATGGCGGAATTATCTTAATATTTGCAGGTCGATCAAGTGCGCACCGCAACACCTTGTTGCATTTTGGCACAGATTGTGACCGAGACGACAAAAAGCGGAAATTCGCAGGCGGCGGATGGGTCATCGACGCCGCAATCAGACCCTGGCCGATGGCAAAATCTAAAAGTTCCAGCCGCTCTGCGTGATTCGCGGTCTGGAAGGGTTCCGGCGCGCCCCATGGACGCGCCGGAAACAGTATCAGTCGCGTTAGACGCGGCGCTCGACCATCATCTTCTTGATTTCGGCGATGGCCTTTGCCGGGTTCAGACCCTTCGGGCAGGTCTGCGCGCAGTTCATGATCGTGTGGCAACGATAAAGACGGAAGGGGTCTTCAAGGTTGTCGAGACGTTCGCCCTTGGCTTCGTCGCGGCTGTCGATCAGCCAGCGATAGGCCTGCAGCAGAACAGCCGGACCGAGGTAACGGTCGCCGTTCCACCAGTAGCTCGGGCACGACGTCGAACAGCAGGCGCAGAGAATGCACTCATAAAGGCCGTCAAGCTTGAGACGGTCTTCGTGGCTCTGCTTCCATTCCTTGGCCGGCGTCGGGGAAACCGTCTTCAGCCAGGGTTCGATCGAGCGATGCTGGGCGTAGAACTGCGTCAGATCCGGAACAAGATCCTTCACCACCGGCATATGCGGCAGCGGGTAGATCTTAACGGTGCCGCTCACTTCGTCCATGCCCTTGGTGCAGGCCAGCGTGTTCGTACCGTCGATGTTCATGGCGCAGGAGCCGCAAATGCCTTCACGGCAGGAACGGCGCAGCGTCAGGGTCGGGTCGACCTTGTTCTTGATGTAGAGGAGGGCGTCCAGAACCATCGGGCCGCAATCGTCCACATCGACGTAATAGGTATCGATGCGGGGATTCTGGCCGTCATCCGGATTCCAGCGATAGATGCGGAGTTCGCGGACGTTCTTGGCACCGGCCGGCTTCGGCCAGACCTTGCCTTCCTTGATTTGGGAGTTCTTCGGGAGAGCGAGTTCAACCATGTCGATTTCTCCTCAAATCAATAGACGCGGGCCTTGGGGGCGATCTTGTAGGGATCGATCCCGTCGGCGATGAGGTCGGTATGGACCGGGCGGTAGTCGAGCTTGACGTCGCCCGCTTCCGAAACCCAGGCCAGCGTGTGCTTGCGCCAGTTCTCGTCGTCACGACCGGCAAACGGACCACTGGTGTAGTCCTCGCGGGCATGCGAACCACGGCTTTCCTTGCGGGCCTCGGCGCCGAACACCGTGGTGATGGCGTTGGGCATGAGGTTGTGCAGTTCGAGCGTTTCGACGAGATCGGAGTTCCAGACCATCGAGCGGTCGGAAACCTTGACGTCCGGCAGTTCCTTCCAGATGGCGGAGAGGCGGCGGCAGCCGGACTCAAGCGCTTCCTGGGTGCGGAACACGGCGGCGTCTTCCTGCATGGCGCGCTGCATCTTGTCACGCAGCACGGCGGTCGGCGTCTGGCCATTGGCATGACGCAGGCTGTCGAAACGGGCCATGATCTTGTCGCAGGCAGCGACGTTCAGAGCCGGGATCGGTTCGTTCTTGTCGATGACCTGACCGGCGCGGATAGCCGCGGCGCGACCGAAGACCACGAGGTCGATCAGCGAGTTGGAACCGAGGCGGTTTGCACCGTGCACCGAGGCGCAACCGGCTTCACCCACTGCCATCAGGCCGGGCGCGACGCGTTCCGGGTTCTGGCTGTCGGCGTTGAGCACTTCGCCCCAATAGTTGGTCGGAATGCCGCCCATGTTGTAGTGAACGGTCGGCAGAACCGGGATCGGCTCGCGCGTCACGTCCACACCGGCGAAGATCTTCGCGCTTTCCGAGATACCCGGCAGGCGCTCGTGCAGAACAGCCGGATCCAGGTGGTCGAGGTGCAGGAAGATGTGGTCCTTGTTCTTGCCAACGCCACGGCCTTCGCGGATTTCAAGCGTCATGCAGCGCGAGACAACGTCACGCGAGGCAAGGTCCTTGGCCGACGGAGCGTAACGCTCCATGAAGCGCTCGCCTTCGGAGTTGACGAGATAACCGCCTTCGCCGCGTGCGCCTTCGGTGATCAGACAGCCAGCGCCGTAGATACCTGTCGGGTGGAACTGAACGAACTCCATATCCTGCAGCGGCAGGCCGGCGCGCGAGATCATACCGCCGCCGTCACCCGTGCAGGTGTGGGCAGAGGTGGCCGAGAAGTAGGCGCGACCATAACCACCCGTGGCGAGAACCACCATCTTGGCGGTGAAGCGATGGATCGTGCCGTCTTCGAGGTTCCAAGCAACGACACCCGTGCAACGGCCGTCATCGGACATGATGAGGTCGAGCGCGAAGTACTCGATGAAGAACTCGGCATTGTTGCGCAGCGACTGGCCATAAAGCGTGTGCAGAATGGCGTGGCCGGTACGGTCGGCAGCAGCGCAGGTGCGCTGAACCGGCGGGCCGTCGCCGTAGTTCTGCATGTGACCGCCGAACGGACGCTGGTAGATCTTGCCTTCCTCGTTACGCGAGAACGGCACGCCATAATGTTCCAGCTCATAGACAGCCTTCGGGGCTTCCATGGCCAGATACTGCATGGCGTCAACGTCGCCGAGCCAGTCGGAACCCTTCACGGTATCGTAAAGGTGCCACTGCCAGCAGTCCGGCGTCATGTTGGTCAGCGAGGCGGCAATACCGCCCTGAGCTGCAACGGTGTGGGAACGGGTCGGGAAGACCTTGGTGATGCAAGCGGTCTTGAAGCCCTGCTCGGCCATGCCGAGCGTTGCACGAAGACCGGCGCCGCCGGCGCCAACGACAACCACGTCATAGGAATGATCGACGTAGGTGTAGGCCTTGCCATTCTGGGCGGGTGAAACAACGGGAGCCATAGCGGTTTATCCTGCGAATGCGATCTTCAGGATGGCGAAGAGACAGAGCCCGGCCACGAAGACAACAAAAAACGTGTTCAGCATCAGGAGAGCGACCTTGCGCCACTCCACGTGGATATAGTCCTCGATGATGACCTGCATCCCGAGCTTCATGTGAATGAGACCCGAGATCACCACGAGACCCATGATCACAGCAATGATCGGGTTGTGGAGGGCTGCGATGACTTCCGCGTGCGGCGCACCGCCGTACTTGATGAGGAAGATCACGAAGAAGAGCATGAGCGGCACGTTGGCAACGGCCGTCACGCGCTGACGCCAGAAATGATCGGTTCCGCTCTTGGACGAACCGAGGCCCCGGACTTTACCGAGAGGTGTACGCATATCGGACATGAGAATCCCCCCTCACCAGACGATGTAGCCGACAACCCAGACCAGAATGGTCAGGCTGACAGAACCAACAACCGTAGCCTTGGCAAGCTTCGTGGCAAAGTGCTTCTCGAAGCCGTGGCCCGAATCCCAGATGAAGTGGCGGAAGCCGCCAAGCATGTGGTGCAGCAGGGCCCACGTGTAGCCGAACAGGATCAGCTTGCCGATAAAAGTGCCCATGGCCCACTGGACCCAGGCGTAATAATCATCGCCGGAGGCAGCTGCGACCAGCCACCAGGCCACGAGCAGCGTGCCGAAATAAAGCGCGCCGCCGGTAATGCGATGCACGATCGATGCAACCATCGTCGGAATCGGCTTGTAGATTTGAAGATGCGGCGACAAAGGCCGATTATGTGATACGTTCGCCATCAGAACCTCGCGGCGTTGCAATTCGCTTCGATTTTCGGGCATTCCTCCCGGCGATACATCCCCGGATAAACCATGTATCGCGTCAATGGCGACCTTTAGAACATCAAAGGACGCCTCGACAAGCAATATGTTTCTATCGCACTGAATTTAATCGATTGGCGTTCAAGCGCTTGTACTTATTGCCTAGGCAAAAGGCAGGAATACGCGAATCGTCCAAGCTTTAAATCGCCGCAAAAGACCCCCGCTTGCATCAGGCACCTTCTCACGGTTAAGATTTGGTTATCAAAACGGGCTCCGACACAAGAAGAAGAGCAAAGTTTTTGGCCGGGAGACATGTCATGCGAAATCCATGGATAGCAATGGTTGGCTTTTGCGCGGTCTGCCTGTCCGCGACCACTCTGATGGCGGACGAAGCCTACCGGGGTCGCGATTTCATCGGCGGCAACGGCCTGCCCTCGGTCACGCCCTGGGGCGATACCTATGTCGGTGCGGCATCTTCCGCGACCATTCCCGGCAACGGAACCTTTTTCTATATCAAAAACGTTCAGCCTGCGCGTTATGCGCCATCGCCGCGCGTTCGCACGGTCACCGCCACGACATCCGATTGCGCCTGGGAAATGGGCGTCTGCGTCATTCGCCGCGATCGCTGATTATCGGAAGCGCCAGACCGTGGTGCGCTTCACCTCGGTGTCTTCCAGTGCCCGCGTCACCGGCACCTCATAGGTGGCAAGACAGTCGAGCCGGTCCTTCGGTCGATAGGCACGGCCCGGATCACCGACAAGAACCAGCGCTCCACGCACCGCAAGCTGGCTGAGCCAGGGAACAAGTGCGGCGGAAAAATCCGCGTCATAGAAAACATCACCGGCCAGAACGACATCCCATCCGTCATCGCGACCGATCAGGTTCTCTCCCTGGAAATCAACCGACACGCCGTTCTCCGCCGCATTGAGCCGGACGGCCTCGCCCGCGAACGGGTCGATATCCGCCCCGGTCACCTGCGCTGCTCCGGCCATCATCGCGGCAATCGCCACCAGTCCCGAGCCGGTCGCGAAATCCAGAACCCGCCTGCCTTCCACCATCTCAGGATGATCGAGCACGTAACGGGCCAGCCCCTGCCCGCCCGCCCAGGCAAAGGCCCAGAATGGCGGCGGCAGGCCGATTTCCTGAAGCTCTTCTTCCGTCTTCAGCCACAAATCATGCGCTTCACTCGCCAGATGCAGCCGGATTTCCGGCACATGCGGCGGGCGCATCAGGCTGGTATTGGCCAGAATAAACGCCCGGCGATACTTCATCGCTGCCGTCCGACATAGCGAATGATGGCCACGACGCTCGCCGTTGCCAGGGCCGCAAGAATGAGAGCGTACCAGAACCCGCCCGCTGAACTCTCAAAAGGCAGGTCATGCGTATTCATGCCGAAAAGCCCCGTCACCAGTGTGGCCGGGAGGAAGAGAGCCGAAAGCACGGAGAGAATGAAAAGCTGGCGGTTGGTTTCCGCACTCGCCAAGGCATCGATTTCTTCACGGATGAGGCGCGCCCGCGCCTGAAGATCGCGCACCTCGCCATCAAGCCCTTCAAGCGAAAGAAGGAGCCGCCCGGCTTCCGAAGCCGCCACCGCCGCCGGTGTTTCGGGCGCATCGGCGGCAAACATCGTCAGCCGCCGCATGAGCGACCGCATCGGTGCGACTTCGCGGTGAAGACGCAACAGCGTGCGTCGCATGCGGGCCACACCATAGTCACCCGCATCCCGCAGGCCCGCAATCACCGCATCCTCGACATCATCGAAGCGGTCGGCAAAGCTCTCGATATGGTCGGATGAGGCATCGGCGAATGTATCGCCCAGAAGACCGATCAGCATGGCCGGGTGCTTCACGGCCCGCCCGGACACAAGGCTGCGCTTGACCTTGTCCACGCAAAGCAGCGGGTGGCGCCGCACGGAAATCACCAGCCTGCCGCTGAAGGCAAGCCTGAGCCGCGAGGGCTCAAAACCGGCATTCCGATCGAATTCCGTCTCGAAATCCGAAAGCACCAGCGCGAAAGCCTCCGGCGTTCCGGCAAGAGCATGGCGATCTTCATCGTCAAGCAGCAGCGTGCGAACGTCTTCAGGAAGACCGGACTGCCGGGCGATGAAATTCTGCGAGCGCATGTCGGACAGATTGAAATGCAGCCAGAGCCAGCCGTCGCTCCCCGGCAGAGCTTCGAGAGCGGCATCCGCATCGTTGATCATGCGACCGCGCCCGTCGGCATCAAAGGAGAGCGCGAAGATCAGTCCGCCAATCCAGGAAGCGCGCGCTTCTGTCAGACCATCCACTTTGCTGGCTTCCGTCACACGCGTCTCCAAAGCCGCCCGCTATTGCGGCGAAAGCGGCGGGTTTTCCAGCCCACCCATGCGGCAGACTTCGAAATATTCCTCTTCCGTCACCGGCTGCACCGAAAGGCGCATGGAGGTGACGAGCGACATTTTAGCAAGCGACGGCGTTTCCTTGACGGTCTTCAAGGTCACCGGCTTCGGCACGTCACAGACCGCGCGAATATCCACGCAGTCCCAGCGGGCATCCCCTTCCGCCGTTGAATCCGGATGGGAAAGTGCGCAGACCTCGACGATCCCGACCACTTCGAGCCCCTCGTTGGAGTGGTAGAAGAAGCCCTTGTCGCCAATCTTCATGGCCCGCATGTTATTGCGCGCCAGATAGTTGCGAACGCCGGTCCATTCTTCACCGACCTCACCCTTGGCTTTTTGCTGTTCCCAGGACCACTTGAACGGTTCGGATTTGAAGAGCCAGTAATTCGCCATCATTAAGCTTCCGGATTCTTGAACACCCAGTTCCACGGGCGAACCGTCACATCCGTGAAAAGTCCGGCCTTGGCATAGGGGTCTTCAGCCGCCAGTGCCGTTGCCGCGTCAAGGCTTTCGGCCTTGATGATGACCATCGAGCCGACCGGCTTGCCATCATCACCGAGGAAGGGACCAGCCGCCTTGAGGGTTCCGGCGGCATCAAGACCGTTCAGCCATTCCACATGCGCGGGGCGCGTGGACATGCGCAGTTCGAGATGACCGGGCTTGTCGTTGCACAGAATTGTGAACAGCATGAGACACTCCTGTTTGGGCCTGTTTCAGGGATTGGCTTCGGTGGTGATCGGTCGCGACATCAGCATTTCGATGGCCGCGGGAATATCAAGCGTGCCGTCAATAATGGCGGCCACCGCGTTGGTAATCGGCATGCGCACGTGCCGCCCTTCAGCAAGGCGCGCCGCCACGGTCGCGGCAAACGCGCCCTCAACCAGCGAACCGCGCGAAAAATCCATCGGCTCGCCGCGCCCGAGCGAAATGCCGAAGCGCAGGTTGCGCGACTGGTGGCTGGTGCCGGTGAGCACCAGATCGCCAAGCCCGGAAAGCCCCATCACCGTTTCGCCGCTGCCGCCCATGGCCGCCACGAAGCGCGCCATTTCGGCAAGACCACGCGCAATCAACGCCGCCCGCGCTGACTCGCCAAGCCCCGCGCCTTCGACAATACCGCAGGCAATGGCCAGCACGTTCTTCAGCGCCCCGCCAAGCTGCACACCGATGCGGTCGCCAGAGGCATAAAGCCGGAAGGTCGGGCCCGAGAGAAGACGCGCCAGACGCGCCGCTTCGTCAAGGTCGCTGGCTGCCAGCGCCATCGCTGTCGGCAGACCTTTGGCAATATCGGCAGCAAAGCCGGGACCGGAAAGCACCGCCACCGGATGGCCGGGCAACTCGGCCTCGATCACCTCGGTCAAAAGCCGCGACGAGGCCCGGTCGATCCCCTTGGCGCACGTCACGATGGTCGCTGTCTTGGAAAGATAAGGCCCGTATTGGCGAGCGGCTTCGGCCTGTGCCTGTGACGGCATGACAAACAGCACGGTCCGCGCCGTTTCGAGCACCGTTAAATCGGCGGAGAAGTTCAGCGCCTCGGGCAACGTAATGCCCGGCAGCGCTTCTTCATGCACGCGACTGGTCGCGAGATCTGCCATCAGCGAGGCGTTACGACCGAGAAGAATGACCTCACCACGACCGGCAGAGGCGATCACCGCAGCGAGCGCGGTGCCAAAAGCCCCGGCCCCGATGACAACGATCCGTTCCGCTCCACTCATGCCTTGGCCCCCCTCTTGCCATAACCGACGACGGCCTTGGCATCCTCATCCAGCGGCCAGCGCGAACGCGGCGCAACATCGAGGCTGTCGGCAGGCAGACCGGCGGCCATGCGCTCCAACCCGGCCCAGGCAATCATCACCGCATTATCCGTGCAAAGCCGGATGGGCGGGGCCACAAAATCAAAGCGGTGCTTGTCGCAAAGTTCGGTCAACGTCTGGCGTAGCACCTTGTTGGCGGCAACACCCCCTGCCACCACCAGCGCCGGACGCTGTGATAGACCCGGAAACTGCGTCTGGAACCGCTTCAGGCCACGTCCGATCCGCTCCGAAAGCGTGCGCGAAACGGCCCGCTGGAAGGAGGCGCAGATATCGGCAATGTCCTGATCGCTGACCGGCTGAAGCCCTTCCGCCGCCTGCCGCACGGCCGTCTTCAGGCCGGAAAAGGAGAAGTCGAGCCGCGCCTCACCCACCATGGGACGCGGAAAGACAAAGCGTTCCGGGTTGCCGTGAAGGGCTGCCGCTTCCACCGCCGGGCCGCCGGGATAGCCAAGCCCTAAAAGCTTCGCCGTTTTGTCGAAGGCCTCGCCCAGCGCATCGTCAATGGTCGTGCCCCAGCGCTCGTAATCGCCAACGCCCTTGACCAGCACAAGCTGCGTGTGACCGCCGGAAACGAGCAGCATCAGGAAGGGGAATTCGAGATGGTCGGTCAGCCGCGCCGTCAGCGCATGACCTTCGAGATGGTTGACTGCATAAAGTGGCTTGCCGGTGGCCCGCGCCAGCGCCTTTCCGGTCATCAGTCCGACAATCAGCCCGCCGATGAGGCCCGGCCCCGCCGTCGCGGCAATCGCATCCACCTCGGAAAGCGACATATTCGCGCGGGAAAGGGCCTCGGCAATCAACCCGTCCAGAGCCTCCACATGGGCACGTGCCGCAATTTCCGGAACCACGCCCCCATAAAGGCTGTGCTCGTCCAGCTGCGAAAACACCACTTCGCCAAGGATTTCGCCGCGCCCATCCGCATGGCGCGCCAAAACAGCGGCCGCCGTTTCATCGCAGCTTGTCTCGATTCCGAGGATGCGCAGGGGCTTGCTCATGGATTGTCTTCAATGGTTGCGGTGGCGCCAAAAGCTGGCTACGGAAGTTCCGGTAACAACGGATTGACGCGGATGCAAACAAAACCTTTCAGGATCGGAACGCGCGGTTCGCCGCTGGCACTGGCTCAGGCCTATGAAACGCGTGACCGGCTGATAGCCGCCCATGGTCTCAACGAGGCGATGTTTGAAATCGTCGTGCTGTCGACCACCGGCGACCGCATCACCGACCGCGCCCTTTCGGAAATCGGGGGCAAGGGCCTGTTCACCCAGGAACTGGAAGACGGGCTTCTCTCCGGCGATCTCGATTTCGCCGTCCACTCCTCCAAGGACATGCCGACGGTTCTGCCGGAAGGCCTTTATCTGTCCACCTACCTGCCGCGCGAAGATGTGCGCGACGCCTTTGTCGGACGCACCGCCCCCACCTTGATGGAATTGCCGCAAGGAGCCACCATCGGCTCGTCGTCGCTGCGCCGTCAGGCCCTTATCCGCAGGCTGCGCCCGGACATCAATGTCGTCATCTTCCGGGGCCTTGTCGACACGCGCCTGCGCAAGTTGAACGAGGGACAGGTGGATGCCACACTTCTCGCCTATGCCGGCCTTCGCCGTCTGGGTCGTGAGGATGTGCCGACCGCCCTTCTCGATCCGCGCGATTTTCCGCCCGCACCGGCACAAGGTGCCATCTGCATCGAAAGCCGCATCGGCGACACCCGCGTCAATGATCTTTTGGCCGCGATCAACGACCGCGATACGTTTGATGCGGTCTCCTGCGAGCGCGCCTTTCTGGCGACGCTGGATGGCTCCTGCCGCACGCCGATTGCCGGCTACGCCCAGATCGATGGCGACACGCTGACCTTCCACGGCATGATCCTCACGCCGGATGGCACCAAGGCCCACGAGGTGGAACTGACCGGCCCGCGCCTCAAGGCAACCGAGATCGGGGCAAGAGCGGGCGAAATGGTCAAGGAGGCCGCTGGCCCCGGCTTCTTCGAAGGCTGGACCTGAACCCAACCACAAGGATGGAACCGATGCGTGTGCTGGTGACGCGAGCAAGCCCTTCAGCGGAAAAGACCGCTGCCAAGCTTGCCGCGCTCGGTCACACCCCGGTTCTTTTGCCGCTGGCCCGCGCCATCCATGATCAAGCGGCGATCAAGGCGGCCCTTGAGAACGCCAAAGGTGCCTTCGTCATCACCAGCGCCGAAGCGCTGCGTGGCCTTGAAAACAGTCCTGAAACGCCCTTTCAACGTCGCCTTTATGCCGTGGGCGAAGCAACCGCCAAGGCCGCCCGCGCTGCCGGTTTTACCGATGTGCACGCGGCTGAAGGCACCGGCCTTTCGCTCGCCGCCCTGATTGCAGGTGACTTCGCCAGCACCCCCCACATCGCGCCGCTGACCTATATGGCGGGATCGCCGCGATCACCCGATCTGGAAGCGGTCCTTGCCGCAGAAAACATCCCCATGGATGTGATCGAGGCTTACCGCATGGACGCCATCGAGCCGGACAAATCCGCGCTGCATGCCCTGCTGGAAAACCCGCCGCAAGCCGTTCTTCTCTATTCACAGGAAAGCGCCCAGCGCTTTTTCCGGCTTTCCTCCGTATTTGAACAACCCGACAGATTTTCCCGCACCCTGTTCATCTGCATCAGCGCCAAGGCGGCATCGGCTGTACCGCCGCATTTCTCGCCGTTGATCCGCATAGCCGAAGCACCGGATGAGGCCTCTCTTCTGAAGCTTCTCGCCCATCCTTCGTCGCAAAATTGATCCAGCCCCTTTCCTTCGCCAGATTCCCTGACTAGGTTTCAACGTAAGAGGAACGGTCGCTGGCCCGCGCAATCGGTGCGGGACAAGCGGCGTGCAAGATGAGGAAGTCACGATGGTATCGGAAAAATCGCCCCGCCGTTCCAGAGCCGGAAAAACCGGCCCTACTGCTGAACCGGCATCGTCGGTCGAACCGGACAACATCGAGGCTGTGGTCGAAGAGGTCACCACGGAAACTGTGGCCGATGAAAGCACAGCGCCCATCATCGAAGGCGCTGTCATCGAAGGAAGCGAAAGCCCAGCACCGATCCTGGAAGAGGAAAAGGCAGACGAACTCGCCAGCGCCGAGGTGATGGCTGAAGAAAAGCCGGCAGAAGAAGAAGCCCCTGCCGTGGCCCCTGCTCCCGCCCCTGCACCGGCAGCCGCCACCCCCCAGAAATCGGGAACGTCCCTTTCCGGCGCGCTGGCTGCAGGCATTCTGGGCGGCCTCGTTTCACTGGCCGGTGCCGGTGCCATGCAATATGCCGGTTACCTGCCGTCGGTCGGCGCCACATCGACCAGCCTTTCCGGCAGCAGCGATGGCGCCGGCGCGACGCAAGCCGAAATCGCCGCCCTCAAGGCGAAAATCGAAACGCTGGCGATCACCCCGCCCGCCATTGACATCAAGGCCTTTGAAAAGCGCCTGGCCGCGCTTGAGGCCGCCCCGGCCCCGTCTTCGGGTGGCAACGCGGCCGATGTGGCTCCGATTGCCGAAAAGCTGGCGGCTGTCGAGGCGGAACTTGCCCGCATTCAGGGCATTTTCGCCAATAGCGATGAGAAGCAGCAGTCCATGCAGACAAGCCTGCTCGACCGCCTGCAAAGCGTCGAGGCCGAGGTGAAGGACCCCAAGCAGAAGAATGCGGTCGCGCGTGCCATTGCCGCTTCGGGCCTGAAGGCCGCGATTGATCGCGGTGGCAGCTTTGTCACCGAACTGGAAACCTATGCGGGCGTCGCCGGGGATGATCCGGGCGTTGCAAGCCTCAAGACCTACGCGGAAAAGGGTGTGCCGACCCGCGCCGAACTGGTGGCCGATTTCCCCGCCTCTGCCGACGCCGTGCTTTCGGCGCTGAACAAGCCTGATCCCAATCAGGGCATCGGCGAACGCCTGTGGTCGAGCGCGCTTTCGCTCGTCAAGGTCCGCCCGGTGGGCCAGGTTGAAGGCGAAACCCCCGCCGCCTTTATTGCCCGCTCCGAACAGGCCCTGAAATCCGGTGATTTCGAAACGGCATTGGCCGAATGGAACAAGCTGCCCGAGGAAGGCCGCGCTGCGGCCCCCGCCTATGGCGCGGCCCTGACGGCCCGCATCGAAATCGACAAGCTGGTGGGCGCAACCCTCAAGGACGCCGTCATCGGCGCTGCCGGAAACTGAAGGCGGAGGAGACACCATGATCAAGTTACTCGGCTACGCCGTTATTGTTCTGGCCATCGGCTTCGGCTTCTCCTGGCTGGCGGATCGTCCCGGCATGCTTTCCATCGTCTGGCAGGGCCAGTTGATCGAAATGAGCCTGATGGTTGCCGCCAGCATTCTGGCCAGCACCATCGCCGTGCTTTTCATCGGCTGGTGGCTGCTGCGCACCATCTGGACCTCGCCGCATTCGGTGCGCCGCTATTTCCGCGCCCGCAAGCGCGACCGTGGCTATCAGGCCCTTTCGACCGGCCTGATTGCTGCAGGTGCCGGCAATGCCCTTCTGGCCCGCAAGATGGCAGCGCGTTCGCGCGGTCTGCTGCGCGCCGATCAGGAGCCGTTGATCCTGCTTCTCGATGCGCAGGCCGCTCTGGCCGAAGGCCGCTACGACGACGCCCGCGCCAAATATGAGGCCATGGCCAACGATCCGGAAACGCGCGAACTCGGCCTTCGCGGTCTCTATGTCGAGGCGCGCCGTCTGGGGGCCAATGAAGCGGCCCGCCAATATGCCGAAAAGGCCGCCGAAGCCGCGCCCTATCTGCCCTGGGCCGCCGAAGCGACGCTTGAATATCATGCCCAGTCCGGCCGCTGGCAGGCCGCCCTTGATCTTCTTGATCGCCAGAAGGCCGCCCATGTGCTGCCCAAGGGCGAGGCAAGCCGATTGAAGGCTGTGCTGCTTTCGGCGCGTGCGGGTGAGGTTCTGGAGAAAGACCCGGCGCTCGCCCGCGATCTGGCAACGCAGGCGCTGAAGCTTGAAAAGAGCTTCGTGCCCGCAGCCCTCATCGCCGCCGAAGGCTATCTGCGCGAAAACAACCTGCGCAAGGCGGCCTCTGTGCTGGAACAGGTCTGGAAGCTTGATCCCAACCCGCAGATTGCCGAGCTATACGTGCGTGCTCGGGGCGGGGACAGCGCCGCTGACCGCCTGAAGCGGGCCGAGCGCTTGCAATCGCTGCGCCCGAACCATGTGGAATCCCTGATTGCGGTGGCAGGCGCTGCCCTTTCCACCCGCGACTTTGCCAAGGCCCGCGAAAAGGCCGAGGCCGCTGCCCGCATTGAACCACGCGAAGGCGTCTTCCTGCTTTTGGCCGATATCGAGGAAGCCGACACGGGCGATGCAGGCCGCATCCGCCACTGGATGGCGCAGGCCTTGAAAGCCCCGCGCGATCCGGCCTGGGTTGCCGAAGGCACCGTTTCTGACAAATGGCTGCCCGTCTCGCCGGTCACCGGCAAACTGGATGCTTTCGTCTGGAAAATGCCCTTCGGCCAGATCGCCGGCCCGGTGGAAGAAGGAAGCCTCGCCCGCGCCGAGGAAGCCTTTGCAACGCTGCCGCCCGTGGATGTGAAAGCGAAGGCGGAACCGGCTGCAGCCGCAGCCGCACCGGCTTCATCCCCGAACACCGAAAAAGAACCGCTGATCATCCGGCCCGATCCGGTGCTGGAGCCTGCGGCGTCCACCGCCGTTCCCGACAAGAAGCTCGGCGTTGTTCCCTTCTTCGGCCATGCGCCGGATGATCCGGGCGTCAAGCAGACCATGGCTGCCGATCCGCATGTGGCACCCGATAGCCCCGCACCCGTGAAGGTCATCACCCCCACACCGCCCCAGCCGGTCAAGAC
>Ga0209794_1001003_pt1 | contig 27188 bp, 28 predicted proteins | sample EBPBio232013_DNA_FD_185869 | JGI IMG/M metagenome (GOLD analysis project Ga0209794, IMG submission 185869) | Wastewater treatment Type I Accumulibacter community from EBPR Bioreactor in Madison, WI, USA - Reactor 1_5/23/2013_ DNA (SPAdes)... | ecosystem: Engineered > Bioreactor > EBPR >... | reverse complement strand
GGACAACGCCTACGGCCAGTTGACGGCGCGCGTGGCCGAGCAATGGCAGGCGCTGACGCGGCAGGACCAGGAGCGCCGCGAGCTGATCGCCACCGTCTCGCACGACCTGCGCACGCCGCTGGCCTCGCTGCACGGCTACCTGGAGACGCTGCTGCTGAAGGACGCCGTGCTCGATGACGCGCAACGCCGGCGTTATCTGCAGGTCGCGCTCGACCAGAGCCGGCGCCTGGGCGCGCTGACGCAAAGCCTGTTCGAATTGGCGCGGCTGGAATACGGCTTCGTGCAGCCGCAGGCCGAGGCCTTCTCGATGGTCGACCTGGTGCAGGACGTGTTCCAGAAGCACGAGCTGCGCGCCCAGGCGCGCGGCGTGGCGCTGCGCGCCGCGTTCCCGCCGGGGCTGCCGCCGGTGCGCGCCGACCTCGGGCTGATCGAGCGCGTGCTGGACAACCTGCTCGACAACGCGCTGCGCCACACGCCCGAAGGCGGCAGCGTCGAGGTGGCGCTCAGCTGCGGCGCGCCGGCGGCCGACACGCTGCAGGTGAGCATCAGCGACAGCGGCCCCGGCATTGCGCCGGCGCTGCGCGAGGGCCTGTTCCAGCGCCCCTTCACGGTGGGCGGCGCGCGCCGCGGCGGCGGGCTGGGGCTGCGCATCGTGCACCGCATCCTCGAACTGCACGGCCAGCCGGTCGCGCTGGTCGACCAGCCCGGCCGCGGCGCGTGCCTGCGCTTCGCGCTGCCGGTGGACGGCCGACTTGAAGCTGCGGCAACCACGCGACCCGGCGCTAGACTCGAAGCACCATGAGCACCAACTTTCCCGCCGACGTCTACACCGAGCCGTCGCCGCTCGACGTCAACACCCTGGCCAACCTGGGGCCGCTGCGCCGCATGGCCGGCATCTGGGAAGGCCAGCGCGGGCTGGACGTCAAGCCCAAGGCCGACGGCCCGCGCAAGCAGGCCTACGTGGAGCGCATCGAGCTGCAACCGATCGACCCGCAGACCAACGGCCCGCAGCTCTACTACGGGCTGCGCTACCACGCGCACATCACCAAGCCCGACCAGGTGAAGACCTACCACGAGCAGGTGGGCTACTGGCTGTGGGAGCCGGCCACCGGCACCGTCGTCCTCACGCTGACCATCCCGCGCGGCATGACGGCCATGGCCGGCGGCAAGACCACGGCCGACGCCAACGAGTTCGAGCTGGTCGCCACCGAAGGCCTGGCCGACTGGGGCATCTGCTCGGCGCCGTTCCTGCTGTACGCCTTCAAGACCACCGAGTTCCGCATCAAGGTGAGCTTCAACGACGACGGCACCTGGCGCTACGAGGAAGACACCGTGCTCGCGATCCACGGCCTCAGCGAGCCGTTCCACCACACCGACGTGAACCTGCTGCACAAGGTGGGCGAGCCGACGCCGAATCCGCTGGCGCGGTAAGGGGGCGAGCCCAAGCGACGACGGCGCCCGCTCAGGCGGAGATGCCGACGGTGAGCGTGGCAACGAAGCCGTCGGCGACGCTGCCGGTGACGGTCGCCAACTGCAGCGCCGCGCTGTCGTTGCCGAACACGTTGTCGCTGGCCAGTGAAACTCCCTTGAAGGCCGAGGCGCTGGACGCGTAGCCGCTGGCGCCGGCGTAGACGGTGCTGCAGGCGGCGGACGGCAAGGCGATCTGCGAGGTCTTGACGGCGTTGACCCCGGTCGAGGCCACGCCCAGGCTTGGATACACCTCGAAGTGGATGTGCGGCCAGCGGCCGCTGTAGCAGCCGGGAAAGATCGTCGTGAAGCTGACGGCGCCCAGGCTGTCGCTCACCTGGACGCCGCGCAGGTAGTTCTGCAGCGGCAGCGTGTACAGCGAGTACTTGCCGTCCTGGTCGCAATGCCACACGTAGACGGCGTAGCCATTCAACGTCGTGCACACCGCTGCCGTGTTGACGAGGTTGAGGGTGAGGGTCAGCGGCACGCCGGCCGCCGTGCCGGAGGCGCTGCCGAAGCTGCTGCGGATGTCGCGACGCACGATGCCGGACAGCGCCAGCGCGTTGACGACGTGCCCGTTGCTCGAGTTGGTGCCATCGGCGGGATAGGGGCCGCCGGTTTCGCTCGGGATGGTCGAACAGCCGCTCGGCGAGGGGCTGGGGGACGGCGCAGGAGATGGTGCAGGCGACGGCGAAGGCGAAGGGCTGGGCGCGCTCGGCGGGCCGGACATGCCGGGCCGCGGGGCTGCGGTGAGTGCACCGCTGACCACGGGAAGTCCGGTGGCCGCCGCGAAGCCGGCCAGGGTGCGAAGCGCGCGGCGGCGGCGTTCGAGGGCAGCGATCCGGTCGAGGTCGGCCTTCAAGCCTTCGTGGGGGTGCTCGTCGTGGTGCATGAGGGGTTCCTGTGGCGGGTCGTCCGCAGGAGCCATCGTCGGCACGCCGAATGTCAGCGGTGTATGGGCTTCGTCTCCAGGTCGACACAGTCTTCGTCACGGCCTTCGGCGCGCCGTTTGCCGTCGTCGCACCTTGAAACAATGACCCTCAAGGCAGGTTCTCCCGAAGAATCACCTGGCTGCGCGTGGCTTCGACGCCGGACAAGGCGTCGCGCCCATCGCGCAGGTTCGCAAAGATGCGCACGCAGTTCATCACCGCGGACTGCGGACTCTGGTTGATCACCGCGTCCATCGTGCCGTCGACCAGCAGCGCCCGGGTGTCCGGCGTCAGGCCGTGGCCGATGAAGACGACGCGCCGCTGCAGGTTGCTTTCTCGCAAGGCGCGTCCGATGCCTTCGGCGCCGCTGCCGATGTTGTAGATCGCCGCCAGGTCGGGGTGCTGCTCGAGCAGCGCGCGCGTCTGGCGGTAGTTGGTGCGCTCGTCGTCGTAGCCCTCGCGCAGGCCGACGATCTGCATCTGCGGGTACTGCTCGGCGAACAGCTGCAGGAAGCCGGCCTCGCGATCCATGTGCGCGTGGTAGCTGAGCGAGCCGGCGATCATCACCACCTTCGCGCGCTGGGTCGCGCCGACGAAGCGCGCGATCAGATAGGCCGCGGTGCGCCCGGCCGCGCGGTTGTCGAGCCCGACATAGCCGACGCAGCGCGAGTTCGGCAGGTCCGACACCAGTGCCACGGCCGGCACGCCATGCTCGGCCAAGGCGTGCACGGCCGCGCGCACTTCCGGGTGCTCGAGTGCCATGAAGGCCACGCCGCCGCAACCGCGTCCGCGGCGACGCAGCGCCTGCGCCAGCGAGCGCGGGTCGAAGCTGGGCACGAAGGCGACGCGACAGCGCACGTTCAACGGCGCCCAGTCGTCGTCCGAGTACTGCACGCGGTCGCCGAGCATGCGCAGGTAGCGGCTGCCGCCCGCCGGCAGCACGAACAACACCGGCAACGGCCGCTGGGACAGCAGCGCCCGCAACTCGGCGCGCGGCAGGTAGTGCAATTCATCGGCGGCGCGCAGCACGCGCTCGGCCGTGGCGGCGCGTACGCCGCTGCGGCGATGCAGCACGCGGTCGACCGTGGCCGTGGACACGCCGGCGCGCGACGCCACGTCGTTGACGTTCGGCAAGCTGCGTTTCATCGGCGCTCCCGCTGGGGCGGACGGCTCCATCAAAAGCCATCATCGAGCGCATTGTGTCGCGGCGTGCCGTCCGCCTATCGTCAACTTGCCGGGCGCTCGAACCCGCACCCTGACCGACAAGGAGACTGAAATGACGCAACCGACCTGCGTGACGCGCCGCAGCCTGCTGCGCGGCCTGTCCGCATTGCCTGCCGCCGGGATTGCCGGCATCGCCGGCAGCTGGCCGCGGCTGGCCCATGCGGCGCCCGAGTTCAGTTGGAAGTACGGCAACAACCTGCCCGTCACGCACCCGCTCAACGTGCGGGCGCAGGAGGTGGCCGCGCGCATCGCCGCGGAGAGCAAGGGCCGCATGGAGATCAAGGTGTTTCCGAACAACCAACTGGGCGGCGACACCGACATGGTGTCGCAGGTACGCTCGGGCGGCTTGGAGATCTTCAATCCGGGCACGATGGTCATTGCGACGCTGGCGCCGATCAGCGCCATCACCGCGGTCGGCTTCGCGTTCTCGAACTACGACCAGGTCTGGAAGGCCGTCGACGGCAAGCTGGGCGACCACGTTCGCGCCGCGTTCGCGAAGGTCGGCCTGCATACGTTCGAGAAGATGTGGGACAACGGCTTTCGCCAGATCACCTCCAGCACCAAGCCGGTGGCGAGCGCGGCGGAGATGGCCGGCATGAAGATCCGGGTGCCGGTCAGCCCGATGGGCATCTCGATGTTCAAGGCCTTGTTGGCCGCGCCGGCCAGCCTGCAGTTCAGCGAGGTCTATTCCGCACTGCAGACCAAGGTGGTCGATGCCCAGGAGAACCCGCTGGCGATCATTCAGACCGCCAAGCTCTACGAGGTGCAGAAGTTCTGCTCGATGACCAACCACAGTTGGGACGGCTATCACATCGTCGTCAACGGACGGGCATGGCGCGGGCTGCCGGACGACCTGAAGGCCATCGTCTCGCGCGCCTTCAACGACGGCGCGCTGCAGCAACGCGACGACCTGCGCAAGCTCAACGCATCGCTGCAAGCCGACCTGGCCTCGAAAGGCATGAGCTTCAACGCGCCGGCGTCCGACAGCTTCCGCGCGCAGTTGCAGAAGGCGGGCTACTACGCCGAGTGGAAGGAAAAGTTCGGCGCCGAGGCCTGGGCCCTGCTCGAAGCGACCGCCGGCAAGGTGTCGTGACATGAACGTGGGCCGCGCCGAGGCGAGCGATCTGCCCTTCCCTGGCGCGGCCGCCGGAAGCTGGCCAAGCGTGCTGGCCGGCATCGACCGCTGGGTGGGCATCGTGACCGAAGTTCCGGTCGCGATGCTCGTGCTGGCCGACATCGTCGTGCTGTTCGTCGGCGTGGTGGCGCGGTACCTGTTCCACGCGCCCATCGTCTGGTCCGACGAGCTGGCAAGCATCATCTTCCTGTGGATGTCGATGCTGGGCGCGGTGGTCGCGCTGCGCCGCGGCGAGCACATGCGCATGACGGCCTTCGTCGCCAAGGCGTCGCCCGAACGCCGCGCCTTCCTCGACGTGCTCGCCATCGCGGCGCCGTTGGCGTTCTTGCTGTTGATCGCGCACCCGGCCTTCGACTACGCGGTCGAGGAAGCGGTCATCGTGACGCCGGCGCTCGAGATCAGCAATGCCTGGCGTGCGTCGGCGCTGCCGGTCGGCGTCGGCTTGATGCTGCTGGTGAGCCTGCTTCGGCTGCTGCGAACGGGCTCGCCGGCGCGCGCGGCCAAGGCCGTTGCGCTCGTCGCGGCGCTTTGCGCGGCGTTCTGGCTGCTCGGTCCGCTGCTGCTGCCGCTGGGCAAGTGGAACCTGGTCATCTTCTTCGCCGGCGTGGTGGGCGCCTGCGTGCTCGCCGGCGTGCCGATCGCCTTCTCGTTCGCACTGGCGACCTTCGGCTTCCTGGCGCTGACGACGAAGACGCCGCTGCTGGTGCTGGTGGGGCGCATGGACGAGGGCATGTCGCACCTGATCCTGCTGGCGGTGCCGCTGTTCGTGTTCCTCGGCATGCTGATCGAGATGACCGGCATGGCGCGCGCGATGGTGCAGTTCCTCGCCAGCCTGCTCGGGCACGTGCGCGGCGGCCTCAACTACGTCCTCATCGGCGGCATGTATCTCGTGTCAGGGATCTCCGGCTCGAAGGCCGCCGACATGGCCGCCATTGCGCCCGTGCTGTTCCCCGAGATGAAGAAAAGAGGCGCGAAGCCCGGCGACCTGGTGGCGCTGCTGTCGACCACCGGCGCGCAGACCGAAACCATCCCGCCGTCGATCGTGCTGATCACGATCGGCTCGGTCACCGGCGTGTCGATCGCTGCGCTGTTCACGGGCGGAATGCTGCCGGGCGTCGTGCTGGGCATCGCGCTGTGCGCGGTGGTCTGGTGGCGCTACCGCGAAGAGGACCTGACCGGCGTGACGCGCGCCAGCGGCCGGGCCATCTGGCGAGCCTTGGTCTACGCCGCGCCCGCAGTCGCGCTGCCCTTCGTCATCCGCGCCGCGGTGGTGGAAGGGGTCGCCACGGCGACCGAAGTCTCGACGATCGGCATCGCCTACTCGGGCCTTGCCGGCTTGTTGATCTACCGGCAGTTCGACTGCAAGCGGCTGCTGCCGATGCTGATCGACACCGCCGTGCTGTCGGGCGCCATCATCTTCATCATCGGCGCCGCCACCGGGATGGCCTGGGCGCTGACGCAGTCGGGCTTCGCGCAGGACCTGGCAGCGGCGATGAAGGCCGTACCCGGCGGCGCCGCCGGCTTCATGGCCGTCTCGATCGTGGCGTTCGTCGTGCTGGGCAGCGTGCTCGAAGGCATTCCGGCGATCGTGCTGTTCGGTCCGCTGATGTTCCCGATCGCGCGCGCCGTCGGCATCCACGAGGTGCACTACGCGATGGTCGTCGTGCTGGCCATGGGCCTGGGCCTGTTTGCGCCGCCGTTCGGCGTCGGCTACTACGCCGCGTGCGCCATCGGCCGGGTCGATCCGGTCGAAGGCATGCGGCCGATCGGCGGTTACCTGGTCGCGCTGGCGATCGGCCTGGTCGCCGTCGCCGCGGTGCCCTGGTTTTCGACCGGCTTTCTCAAATAGCAGCCGCATTCAAGAGGATGGCATGAGCAGATTCTTCGGCGAGATCCGCCAGGTGGCGTACCTCGTGCCCGACATCGAGGCGGCGATGGACTACTGGTCGCGGGTGCTCGGCGTCGGACCGTGGTACTACAACGCCAAGGTGCCGATCCGCAACTACACCTACCGCGGCGAGCGCTACGAACCGCACAACTCGGTGGCGTTGGCCAATGCCGGCGGCCTGCAGCTCGAACTGCTGCAGACGCGCAACGACGTGCCGTCGATGTACCGCGACTTCATGCGTGCAGGCCATGCCGGCGCGCAGCACGTCGCCTACTGGACCGAAGCCTTCGATGCCGACCTGCAGCGCGCCGAGGCCGCCGGCTTCACCGTGTGCATGAGCGGCGAAGTGGGCGAGAACGGCCGCTTCGTCTACTTCGACGACCGCGCCGGCGGCCCTCCGGGCACGACGATCGAGTTGTCGGAAGTCGCCGGGCCGAAGGGCCGCCTGTTCAAGCTGATCCGCGAGGCCGCGCAAGGCTGGGACGGCGAGGACCCGGTGCGCCCCTTCCCCGACCTGGGCAAGCTGTGAGCCGGTGGTCATGAGCGAGCGCTATCGCGCCACCTACCTGATCGAGACGCCGCTGGACCCCGCGAAGGTCGCCGAGGTGATGGCCGGCGAACAGTCGTGCGGCACCTTCACGCGCGTCGAGGGCGAGACCGACGCGCTGCGCGAACGCGCGCGCGCCACCGTCGTGCGCATCGACGAACTCGGCAGCGTCGATGCGCCCAGCCTGCCCAACGCCTGGCTCACGCGCCAGCGGCGCGGCGGCCCCTACCGGCGGGCGCGCGTGCAACTCGCCTTCCCGAGCGCCAACGTCGGCGCCAACCTCGCGACCTTGGCGGCGACCGTTGCGGGCAACCTCTACGACCTGGGCGAAGTGACCGGCCTGCGCCTGGAGCGGCTGGCGCTGCCGGCCGCCCATCGCCGCCGCTTCGAGCGGCCGCGCCAGGGCATCGTGGGCACACGCGCGGCCACCGGCGTCGCCGAAGGCGCGCTGGTGGGAACGATCCTCAAGCCCAACGTCGGCCTGTCCGCTGCCGACACGGCCGCGCTGGTGGCGCGGCTGTGCGCCGCGGGCGTCGACTTCATCAAGGACGACGAGGTCTGTGCCGACCCGGCGCACGCCCCGCTGGCCGAGCGCGTGCCGGCGGTGATGGCCGTCGTGCGCGCGCACCGCGAGCGCACCGGCAAGCCCGTGATGGTGGCCTTCAACGTCAGCGACGAGACCGACGCGATGCGGCGCCACGCCGACCTGATCGAGCGCGAAGGCGGCAGCTGCGCGATGGTCAGCCTCAACTGGTGCGGCTTGTCCGCGGTGCAGACGCTGCGCCGCCACACGCCGCTGGCGCTGCACGGCCATCGCAACGGGTTCGGTGCGCTGGCGCGCCACCCGCTGCTGGGCATGGGCTTCCAGGCCTACCAGACGCTGTGGCGGCTGTCCGGCGTCGACCATTTGCACGTGCACGGGCTGCAGGGCAAGTTCTCGCAGGCGGACGATGAAGTCGTCGAGTCGGCGCGCGACTGCTACACGCCGCTGGCCGAGGGCATCGACGACGCGGTGATGCCGGCGTTCTCGTCGGGTCAGTGGGCCGGCACCGTGCCCATCACCTGGCAGGCGGTCGGCCGCGACGACCTGCTGTTCATGGCCGGCGGCGGCATCCTCGCGCACCCGGGCGGCCCGGCCGCGGGCGTCACCAGCATCCGCCAGGCCTGGGCCGCCGCGCGCGCCGGCCACCGCCTCGACGACGCGGCGCGCGACGCGCCCGAGCTGGCCGCGGCGCTGCGCTTCTTCGGCAAGGCGTGATCGGGCGATGAACGCGTCGCCCGCGCTGCTGTACTACGGCGACGACTTCACCGGGGCGACCGACGCGCTGGCCACCGCCAGGCGCGCCGGGCTGCGCAGCCTGCTGCTGCTCGAAGTGCCGGACGAGGCGCGCCTGCGGTCGATCGGCGAGCACGACTGCCTGGGCATCGCGGGCTCGGCGCGCTCGATGACGCCGGCCGAGATGCGCGACGAACTGGCGCCGGTGGCCGCGCTGGCGCGCCGCCTGCGCCCGCGCGTGCTGCACTACAAGACCTGCTCGACCTTCGACAGCGCGCCCGCCGTCGGCAACATCGGCGAGGCGGTGCGCGTGTTGCAGCCCGCCACCGGCAACGATGCCCTCGCCATCGTCGGCGGCCAGCCGAACCTCGGCCGCTACTGCCTCTTCGGGCATCTGTTCGCGGCCGCGGGCACCGGCGGCAACGTGTTCCGGCTCGACCGCCATCCGACGATGAGCCGTCATCCGGTGACGCCCATGTACGAGTCGGACCTGCGCGCGCATCTTGCCGCGCAGCAACTGCGCAACATCGGCCTCGTGCCGTGGACGCTGTATGCCGCCGGCGACGCCGCGCTCGCCGCGCATGCGCGGGCCGAGCGCGACGCCGGCCGGCCGATGCTGCTGTGGGACGTTGCCGAGCCGGCCCATCTGCTGGCCCTCGGACGCCGGCTGCTGGCCGAGTCGGCCGCGTCGGCCGAGACTGCCGGGTCTGCCGAGTCGGCTGATCGCGGCCTGCTCGCGGTCGGCCCGAGCAGCGTCACCGAGGCCGTTGCCGGCGCGCTGCGCGGGACCGCCAGCGCTTGCATCGACGCGCCCGGCGGCATCGCGGCCGCGAACGGCCCCGTGCTCGCGCTGGCCGGCAGCTTGTCGCCGATCACCGCGCGCCAGGTGGCCGGCGCCCGGTCGTTCGATGTCGTGCGACTGGATGCCGAACGCCTCGTCGAGGCCGACGGCGGCTACCGAAGCGGTGCGGCGCGCGACCTCGCGGCGCGGCTGGGCGCAGGACGGCATGCACTCGCCTGCACCGTGCCGCCCGGCGGCGCGCGCGCGCCGGTGGCTTCGCGCACGCTGGCCCACGCGGGCGGGCTACTGCTCGCTGAAGTGCTGCAGCTCACGCCGGTCAAGCGCATCGGCGTCGCCGGCGGCGACACCTCGAGCCACGCCGTCCAGGCGCTCGACGCCTGGGGCCTGAGCTTCGCCGGGCTGGTCGCGCCCGGCGCGCCGTTGTGCACGCTGCGCAGCGCGTCACCCGTGCTGGATGGCGTGCAGTTGATGCTCAAGGGCGGCCAGATGGGCGGCGACGACATCTTCGAGCGATTGGTCGCCGGCACGAAGTAGTGGCAAGCCTGGCGCTGCGCGAGTGTCAAGCCGCCGGTGACCGCCGCGCCGTGAGCCCAGTGCGAAAGCATGCGGCGAACCGGCCCTGGCGCGCCATGGCGGGCGCGGCGATCACATGCGTCGGGCCAGCCGCGCGAAAAGCCGTTCGGCGTTGCCGCGGTCGATGGCGTGCCGCTGCATCGGGTCCAGTGCAAACCGGTCCAGCAGGCCGGTGAAGTGCAGCGAGCGCGCCTTGGGGGCATACGGCCAATCGCTGCCGAAGGTGATCCTCGCCGGGTCGGCGAACGCCAGCAGCGACGGCAGCGCGTACGGGCTGCTCGTCAGCGCGGTGTCGAACCAGTAGCGCCGCAGCCGCGCAATGCCGGTTTCGATGCTGCCGTCCGGTGCGCAAATGCGCGCGATGCGCTCCGCTGCATAGGGCACGAAGCCGCCGCCGTGCGACAGGATGATCTTCAGATCCGGATAGCGGTCCAGCCAGCCGGCGCGCGCCATGTTGATCGCCGCGCGCGTGGTGTCGAGCAGGAAGTCGGCCGCGAACGGCGGGATGCCCGGCAGCGGTGGCGCCGGCAGTTCCGACGGGTGCACGAAGATCACCGCCTGGCGCCGGTTCAGCTCCGCCATCAGCGGTTCAATCGTCGCATCGCCCAGGTAGGTGCCGCGAACGTTGGTCAGCAGCACCACGCCGTCGGCCTTCAGCGTGTCGAAGGCGTACGAGAGTTCGGCCAGCGCCCCGTCGATGTCCGGCAGCGTCAGGGTGGCGAAGAAGCCGAAGCGACCGGGATGCTGGGAGACCACGGCGGCGGCGAACTCGTTGACCTCGCGCGCGACGCGGCGTGCCTGGGCATCGTCCCCAAGGTGCACGCCTGGCGTCGAGACCGAGAGGATGCCTGCGTCGATGCCACCCGCCTCCATCAATTCGAGCGCGCCTTCGGCGCTCCACTGCGGGATCGGCAGACCGCCGGCCGTGATGCCGTGCCGTTCAAGCCACGTTGCGTAGGCCGGCGGAACGATGTGCTGGTGCGTATCGATGCGTGCGTGCATGGCAAGTCCTGCGTCTCTACTCTGGTTGCAGGCCGGCGCGTTCGGCCGCGCTGGCCCATAGCTTCTTCTCGCGGGCGAGGAACGCGCGCGCATCGGCAACGCTGCCGCCCACCGGGTAGTTCTGGGTGGTCTGCAGCTTCTGCACCAGCGCCGGCGATTGCAGGGCCTTGCCGACCGCGGCGTTGAGCGCCTGCACGCGTGCTGCCGGCGTGCCCTTCCCGGCGAAGAGCATGAACCAGCCCGTCAATTCGAGACCACGCACGGTGTCCTTGGCCAGCGGCAGGTTCTCCAGCCCTGGCAAGACCTTGGTCGACGTGACCGCAAGCGCCTTGAGGCGGCCCGACTTGACCAGCGGCAGCAGCGGCGCAATGCCGTCGACCGAGACGACCGAGTCACCGCCGACGACGGCCTGGATGGCCTGGCCGCTGCCGCTCATCGGCACGTTGTTGAACTGCACGCCGGCCATCTGCCCGAGCAGCACGCCGGCCAGATGCGGAATCGATCCCCGCGAGGTGCTGCCGAGCGCCACCGAGTCGGGCCTGGCCTTGGCCATCGCGATCGCCTCGGCCAGTGTGTGGGGACCCTTGGCCGCACTGGCCACGAACAGCATCGGCGTCTCGGCGACAACGGCCACCGGTTCGAAGTCGGATGCGAGGTCGTACTTCGCCGCGCGGTAGGTGAGCGGCGTGATCGTCGCCACCGCGGCGTGCGCGAACAGCAGCGTGTTCGACCCGCTGGCGGCGGCCGTTTTCGCCGCCATCACGGCGACGATGCCGCCGGCACCCGGCTTGTTGTCGATGATGATCGTCTGGCCCAGTTGCGGGCCCAGCTCGTCGGCGAGCAATCGTGCGGCGATGTCGGGCGCGCTGCCGGCGGGGGCCGGGACGATCATCGTCAGCGGCCCCGGGTTTGGTGCCGCGGCCGCCACGCCGCCGGGCCCCAGCGCCAAGGCGAGCAGCGCGGCCGGCAGCCAGTGCCTGGCGGTACGAAGCATGCGTGTCTCCTTCGTCGTCGAATCCTGAAGGCGCCAGCTTAGGCAAGAGGTCGTCTTTCGAATACGGCAAGAGACCGACATCTAAAATCCACGACATGGATATCAGGGCCATCGACCTGAACCTGCTGCCGGTGCTGGATGCGCTGCTGCGACATCGCAGCGCCACCCTCGCGGCGCGCGAGCTCGACATGAGCCAGTCGGCACTCAGCACGGCCCTGGGGCGACTGCGCAGCCTGCTCGGCGACCCGTTGTTCGTGCGCACCGGTCGCGGCCTGCACCCGACGGCACGGGCGAGTGCGCTGGCCGAGCCGGTGGCCGAGATCATCGAACGCGTGCGCGACCGCGTGCTGCAGAGCGAGTCATTCGAGCCGACGACGTCGACGCGCGAGTTCCGTATCGCGCATTCCGACGTCGGTGCCTACGTGATGTGGCCGCGGATCGTTCGCGCCGTCCATGCCCGGGCATCACGAGTACGGCTGGAGCTGCGCACGCCGCGCCAAGAAGACATCGCGCCCGCTCTGGGCGAAGGGCAGATCGACCTGGCGATCGGCAGCTTTCCGCGCCTGCCCGAATCGCTCTTCCAGCAACGGCTGTTCGACCGCAGCAACGTCGGTCTCGTCGCCAAGGGACACCGGCTCATCGGGCGCAGGCTGACCCTTCGTGCGTTCGCCGCGGTGCCGCAGATCGTCGTGCGTGGAACGTCGGGCATCCAGGAGCGGGTCGACGAACAACTGGCCCGGCATGGACTGCGCCGCGACGACTGCATCGAGCTGCCGTCCTACCTGATGATTCCCCCGCTGCTCGAGGTCGGGGGCCGTCTCGCCGTCCTGCCCGGGCAGCTCGCCGAGGCATTCGCACGGCACGGTCATTTCGTCGGTCTGGAACTTCCGTTCACGCTGCCGCCGAGTGTCATTCGCATGCATTGGCATCGCCGCTTCAACGACGATGCGGGCAGCCGGTGGCTGCGCCAGGTCATTGCCGCCGAACTGCGTTCCGGACCAGGCGAGTGAGCGTCGAGCTTGCGCTGCAGCACGCGTGAGGCCCGCTCCAAGGCTCCAAGGCCCGGTGCGTCTTTGGCGACATGCGTCTGCTCGGCCACCGCGCGACCATGGTTCGCACGGCATCGAAGAGACTGCCGCCGCTGCGCTGTGCTTCGGCGACGGCAGAATGGCCCGCTCGACGCCATTCACCCTGACAAGAGCCCGCATGCGACAGACCACGCTGCCCGACGGCACCCCGCTGCCCGTGCTGGGCCTGGGCACCTGGCGGCTGGGCGAAGACGCGGGCAGGCGGCGGGACGAGATCCGCACCCTGCATGCCGCCATCGCGATGGGCTACCGGCTCATCGACACCGCCGAGATGTATGGCGACGGTGGCGCCGAGCAGGTGGTGGGGCAGGCCGTGGCCGATGCCGTGCGTGCCGGCGACGTGGACCGCGGGGCGCTGTACGTGGTCAGCAAGGTCTACCCGCACAACGCCAGCCGGCGCGGCACGGTGGCGGCGTGCGAGCGCAGCCTGAAGCGCCTGGGGCTGGACCACATCGACCTGTACCTGCTGCACTGGCGCGGCAGCCACCCGCTGCAGGACACGGCGGCGGCCATGCAGGCGCTGGTGGCGGCCGGCAAGATCCGCCACTGGGGCGTCAGCAACTTCGACGTCGATGACCTGCAGGCATTGGCAGCGCTGCTGAACCAAGGTGAGCCCGGGGCCCCGGGCTGCGCCACCAACCAGGTGTATTACTCGCTGGGCGAGCGCGGCCCCGAGTTCAGCCTGCTGCCCTGGATGCGCGAACGGCAAATGCCGCTGATGGCCTACAGCCCCATCGACCAAGGTGCGCTGGCTGCCGATCCAGCACTGGCCGCGATCGCCCAGCCGCGTGGCCTGACGGCCGCCCAGGTGGCGCTGGCCTGGATCAGCAGCCAACCAGGCGTGCTGGCCATTGCCAAGGCGGGCACGCTGCAGCACTTGCAGCAGAACCTGGCAGCCAGCGCCGTCGAACTGGACGCCGCCGAGCGGCAGGCCATCGAGACGCGCTTTCCGCGGCCGCGGCGCAAGACGCCGCTGGCCATGATCTGAGGGGCTTGAAGCTGCGCCTGCTCGAGCCTGCAGGCCAGGCCCACGACGACCGCTGCCGAGTTCAGGCGATGAGGGCTCGCGCGCCGGGGGAGGCGCCGTCGGATTTGCGCCAGACGAGCGTGAAGTTGTTGGCCGGCATCGGCACGGCCTCCTCCAGCGAAAGGCCTGCATCGGCGGCGACTTCCGCCACCTGGTCGATGTCGCGCACGCCCCAGAGCGGATTCCTTGCGCGCAGGCTCGCGTCGAACGCTTCGTTGCTCTGCGACGTATGCGCGCCGCCGCGCAGGTAGGGGCCGTAGGTCACCAGCACGCCGCCGGCGGGCAGGATGCTGCCGGCGCCCGCCATCAGCGCGAGCGTGGCTTCCCATGGCGAGATGTGGATCACGTTGATGCACACGACGGCATCGGCCGCGGTCACGGGCCAGAGGCACTTCGTGACGTCGATGGCCAGGGGCGGCCTGACGTTCGACCGCATGCCTGCGGCCGCCCAGGCCTCGATGGACGCATGCCGCTCCACGTCCATTTCGCTGGGCTGGAAAACGAGGGCCGGCAAAGCCTTGGCGAAGTGCGCCACGTGCTGCCCGGTGCCGCTGCCAATCTCGAGCACGAGGCCGCGTGGCGGCAATACGCGCGCGAGCACCTCGAGGATCGCTTGCTTGTTGCGCTCGGCCGAGGGAGCGGTTTCGCGTGCGTCCATGCGGCGATGGTAGGCGGTCTGCAGTCGTGCCCGCCGCCTCGATCGCCCTGTCGGCTGCCCGCCGCTGCGTGCCAACGGGCCGGGCCGACGACAACAAGCGAGCTATCGTCCGGTACCACCGGTGCGCACAAATGAAAACGCAACGCCGAGGCCTCGGCCTCGGCCTCGGCCTCGGCCGCGGGCTGATTGGTGGGCAGTGCAGGGTTCGAACCTGCGACCCCTGCCGTGTGAAGGCATCGTATATTTGTTTTCGGCTGTTCGTCGATGTCCGATTTACCTATGAAGATGGTTCGCGGGGACGCTAGAATGTTCGCCTAGGTTTTCCCCACTTTTCCCCACTCGTTCATGGCGAACATCACCAAGGTCTCCGACCGGGCGAGCCTCAAGCCACGGTCCGAACCGTACTGGCTAAAGCTGTCAACCGGCGCTTACATCGGGTTCCGCCGGATGACGGCCACGTCGATCGGCACGTGGATCGCGTATTGGCGCGACGCGGCGACTGGGAAGAAGACGAAGGCCAGCCTCGGCGACTTCGAGCACCTGCCGCCGTCCGAGCGATACGACGCGGCGCGCAAAGCGGCCGACGAGTGGTTTGATGGCCGCGCCGCCGGGATACGCACCGACGTGGGCACGGTGCGCGATGCCTGCGTGGCATACGTCGAGCACCTGCGCGCGCGCGGCAATGGGCCGGCGAACGATGCGCTGGGCCGGCTAGAGCGCCGTGTGATCGGGCGCGAGAAGGCCAGCCGGAAGCAGCCACTGAAGGCAAACCCGCTCGCCGCGTTGAAGCTCGATAGCTTGAGGCTGCACCACTTGAAGAAGTGGCGTGCCGGCCTGCCGCAGGCCACCCGGGCCGAGAAGGCATCCTCGCAGCGCGACCTGAACACCCTGAAGGCCGTTCTCAACTTCGCCCGCGGCGAGCAGATGGTTTCAAGCGATGAAGCGTGGAGCACGCTGCCAGGCTTCGACAACATCGGCGCCGGCAACACGGCGCGCGAGTACCTGACCGTCCAGCAGCGACGCCAGTTGCTCGATGCTTGCGAGCCCGCATTGCGCGACCTGTTGGAGGGCTTGGCGTTGCTCGGCGCTCGGCCGATTGAACTGGCCCGCGCCACCGTGGCCGACTACGACGCTCACAGCGCCACGCTGTCGCTGTGGAGCATGAAGGGCAAGCCTGCCATCAAGCGCGTGCGCAGCGTGCCCCTGAAGGCCCTTCCCGGCGCCTTGGCGCTGGTGCAGCGGCTGGCAAAGGCGAAGCTGCCCGGGGCGCCGCTGTGGACCCGTGCCGATGGCTTGGCGTGGCAGCACAGCGACCATGATGAACTCGTGCGCGCTGCGGCGCTGGCCGCAGGTATGCCCGGCGTGACTGCGTACGCCTTGCGCCATGCGTTCATCACCGATGCCGTGAGTAGCGGCGCACCGATTGACGTGGTGGGCCGAGTGGTCGGCACGTCGGCCGCGATGATCGAAAAGACGTACGGCAAGCTCGTGCAGGAGCACGCTATCCAGGCCTTCGCCGGCATGGCGAAGCAGGCACTTTGAACCGCCGCCCGGCCGGCTGCCGGGCACCGTGGCCGCTGCGGACCAGCGGCAACAAGGCGGGCCCGCGAGGCGCTACGAACACCGCGCGGGCCCTAACCACAACGATGGAAGGACCATCAATCATGGCTAACAAGATTGTCCACGCACCGGCGCCGCGGGCCGCCGGCCGCCGACCCTGGCGCACATACACCCCCCTCGCGAAGATCTACATGCAGCCCTGCCGCAGCGACGACATGCTCGACTACTTCCTCGGCACCAAGGATGCGCTGGTCGCGGCCGGGCTCGCGCCCGCTGAGTTGTTCCCTGGTGAACCGGGGCTGCCGAAGTGCAGCGTCACGCTCATGCCGAAAGGCGCGCCCACCGGAAACGGGCGCGTCTGCACGCCGGGACGGCTGACCCTCAGAAGGCGGGCGAAAGGCCAGTTTCTTGCCGAACTGGTTCCGGTCGCCGACGAGTTGGCGAAGCGGCGCGCACGAGTCGCAACCGAGCGCGAGACGCCGGCGGCGGCCGGCGGCGAAGCCTTGAAAACCGCCATTCAGCTGCTGGGGCATGCAGAAGTCCTGCATCGCGTGCAAGGCTACATCAACGTGATTCACGGAGTTGCGCCAGTACCGCGCCGTGACGGCAGGCCGTCGCGCGATTGCTCGCACCTGCGCCTCGTGTGGTCTGCTGCCTGATCTTGTTCGCCCCCGGCTGCGCCGGCCGGCGGAAACGCGGGACACCTTCACCCGCTGCCGGGGGCGCCCAATGAAGGGCACCACGAAGGGGGTGCGCATGGCGAAGACGCCGAAGACTCGCAAGGGCGAGACGATCCTGCCCGACCGCCTGGCGCGAGCAGCGCCATACGATGACGTTCTCGCCCTGCCCGCGCAAGAGCAGTACGAAGCAGCCATCGCACGGAGGGACCGGCTCCGGCAGCACCCAGACCACGCCGCCAAGGAGGTGTTGATGGCGGCATTGCGGGCGACGCTCGCGCGCCCGGAGGTACGGGCATCCATCACGACCGGACGCCTGGTGTACCTGTTTGAGGAGGTCGTTACCGGCTTCGTGCCCGGCGAGTCCGTCTTGGAGGTCCTAGAGCCCCTGCACGCCTTCCTGTCGTCTCGCTACGGCGGCGGGCGCCCGCGAAAGGTTGACCATGAGAAAGTGCTGCGCAGGCGATCCGCGCTCGAAGCGGCGTGGCACCCAACGCCAACGCAGGAAGTAGCGCGGGAGGCTGGCACGTCCGAGCGCAACGTGCAAAAAATCTTAGCGAAGGCCAGGAAGAAAAAACCCGGTTAGTTCGGGGCGCAGGGGTCTGATTCGTTCGTTTTCAACCGCCACCAATTGGCGAAAGGCGAACGATGAACGACTCACCCAAGAACGCTGGCAGCGCGCCGCAAGCGACCTACACGGTTCCGCAGTTCTGCGATGCGCACAACGTCAGTCGGACGCATCTTTACCAGTTGCTGAAGGACGGCGCCGGGCCGGCCTTGATGAAGGTCGGCCGTAGGACCCTCATCAGCGTTGAGGCCGCAGCCGCCTGGCGCCGCGACATGGAGGCAGCCACCGCGGCGGAGGCCGCGCAGTGAGCGCCGCCAAGGGCTTTCATGAGCGCGCGGCCCGCGCGGCGCTCGCAGGTTGGCAGCTCTGGCGCAGCGACGCCGACGACGGCCACGTGCGCTTTTTCGCGGCTCGCTGGGGCCAGGTCCGCGTCCTGGCCGACCTTGCCGAAGTCGACCGGTTCCTCGCACAGGTGGGCGCGACATGACCCGGCGCAAGATCAGGCCCGAACACGGAGCAAGCGTAACGCCCGACATGAGTCTTCGGGACGTAGCTTGTGCGCTTGGCGTTTCAACGTCGGAGTTGGGCAGGTGGAGGGCTTTGGCCGCGCTGCCGAACGACGTGTTCGAGCGCCGGTTGAAGATCGCGCAGAGCGCCTACACCAGCACCGGCCGGCTGGTAACTGCCGAATCAGTTCTACGTGCTGAAGAACCCGTCCCGGCGCGGGGACGGGTCGAGCGATGGAAGTCGCTTTGGCGCGGCATGAGCGAACAGGAGCGGTGCCGCGCGCGGGCATGGCTGCTGAAGGCTGGGGGCGCCGCCTGATGCCGCTCGACCTCAACGACGTGGAAGCGGCGCGCCGCTCCGGCGTTGCGCTGGACGCGATCAGCGCGGCCCAGCGCCAGCACGCCCGGGAGCATCGCCGACCGGCTGCGCTGACGGCACGCGAGGCCCTGGCCGCGCTCGAGTTCGAGGCGCTACTGGTGCTGGTGGCCGCCGGCAATCTGCGCAACGGCGAGCCGCTGTGCGACGACGACTTCGAGCGGCTGGCGCTGGCCCAGCGTCGCATTCAGACGCTCGTCGACGAGGTCAATCGATGAGTGCGTCGCTGGCTGAAGTCGCGCAGGCCAAGCTCGACGCGCAAGCTCGGGCACGAGCAACGAATGTTGCTTCGGCGCAGCCGCGCTTCGAGGTGCTCGACGCCGCTGCGCTGTTGAAACAGGAGATCAAGCCAGTGAACTACTGCGTGCCCGGATGGATTCCTGAAGGCCTGCTAGTGCTGGCGGCGGCGCCGAAAGTGGGCAAATCCACCTTGATCCTGCAGATCGCGGTTTGCAAGGCCGCAGGCCTTCCCTTCTGGGGTGCGGACGTGCCGAAGGGCAAGGTGTTGATGATCGACCTGGAGACGAACGAGCGCCGGCTGCGCCGCAAGCTGGAGTCGGCCGGCGCCACCAGCCTGGAGCCGGGGCGCCTGCTGTATGCGACCGATTGGCCGCGCGGCATGGCTGGCATCAACCGCATCGCCGAGTTGCTCGACGCCGAGCCTGAGATTAGCCTGGTGATCGTCGACACGCTGCAGAGATTCCGCGACAGCAGCAAAGGCGGGCAGAACGCCTATGCCGCCGACTACGATGCGATGGCACCTCTTCAGAAGTTATGTCGCGATCGCTCGGGTCTGGCTATCGTTGTCGTGCATCACAAGCGCAAGGCGGCCAGTGATGACCCCATCGATAGCCTGAACGGCAGCGCCGCCATTGCTGGTGCGGCAGACGGAATCTGGATCATCACCCGCAAGGGTGGCGACTACATCCTGAACGTGCAGGCCAGGGACTGGGAGCGCGACGAGGACGAGTTCCGCATCGAGCGCGATGCCGGGCAGTGGCGCTTGGTGAACGGGCCGCGATTCACGCCGAATGAAGCGGCGGTTCTCAAGCTGCTGGAGGTTGGCGGCGGTATGACGGGGCCTCAGCTCGGCGAGGCGCTGGGGGTGCATCGCACGAGTGCGCATGAGCGGCTGAAGCGCATGCAAGCCCGCGGCCTGATCCTCTTCCGCGATGGCGCATGGCAGATCTCTGTGTGAACCCCTACCACCCCTACAAAGAAAGTAGCCCCTACAGCCCCTACGGCCCCTACGGCCCCTACGGTAGGGGTGGTAGGGGTGGTAGGGGCGTAGGGGTGGCTAGTTCCGCCAGGTCTGCTTGAACTCTTGATCGAACCACGATTCCACGTCATAGGAGACCGAGGTGGTCGTTCGAAACTCCAAGTACGCCGAGTAGTTGGCCCGCACCCACGAATGGAAGGCTTCGAAGGACGGAGCAACGGCTGGATCGGGCGTGATTCCCTGAGCCCGCGCCCACTGGTGGCAAAGCTGTCGAATTGCCTTCTCGGCCTCACCCTTTTTCATTTCGAGTCCTCGTTTCTGCGTCTGGCCAATGTAAGCGACGCTCCCGAACGCATGAACCCTTCGCTAGCTAACGCCTTTACTGATCGCCATTGTCCGCCGCTGTTCTTTCTTCGCGCAGCACGTTGACCTTCATGGTTAGGACTGCTACATCACCGACCCATCTTCACAATGGGCGCTTCCTGATGAGCCTCTCTGCGATCCGCGAATCCCGTGCCGCCAAGGTGGCCGACATGCGTGCCTTGCTGGCGAAAGCCGATGCCGAGCAGCGCAACCTGGCAGCCGATGAGCAAGCGCGCTTCGGCGCGCTGAAGGCCGAGGTCACCGGGCTTGAAGAGCAAGAGGCGCGCGCGCAGTTTCTGGCCGATGCCGAGCGCCGCATGCTGGGCACGCCCGCTGACGGCGAGCAGCGCGACCGCGCCACGCTGGAGGGCCGCGTGTCGCTGTTGCGCATGCTGCAAGCGCAGACCGAGCAACGCGCGCTGACGGGCGCCGAAGCCGAGTTCCACGCCGAGGCCGAGCGCCGCACCGGCCGCAAGGCGCAGGGCGCCTACGTGCCCATGTCCTTGCTCGAAACCCGCGTCAACACCACGACGAGCGCGGCGGCGACCGTGGGCACCGACCTTCGTGCCGACCAGTTCATCAGCCCTCTGCGCGCCGCACTGCTGGCCCGGCGCCTGGGCGTGCGGGTGCTCTCTGGCCTGCAGGGCAACGTATCGGTGCCGCGTCAGACCGGATCGCACACGGTGGGATGGGTGGCCGAGAACAGCGCCGTCCCCGACAGCGACATTGCCACCAACTCGCTGAGCCTGACCCCCAGGCACGCGGGCGGCGTCACCGAGATGTCGCGCCAGCTCATCCAGCAGTCGAGCCCCGACATCGAGCAACTGGTGCGCGACGATCTGGCGTTCATGGTCGCCCGGGCCGTCGACTCGGCGCTGATCGTCGGCGGCGGCGCGAACGAGCCCGTCGGCGTGCTGTCCACCGCGGGCATCCAGACGGCGAGCCTTGCTACGCTGAGCTGGGCCAACGCGCTGGACATGATGAAGAAGGTCGAGTCCGAGAACGCTGCATCGGCTTCGACCTGCTGGCTCGGCTCGCCCGAGGTCAAGGCCAAGCTCGCCGGCACGCTCAAGGTGACGGGCGATGCCGGGGGCGGCTTCCTCCTCGCCGGCGGCCGCATGGCCGAGCTGCAGGCCTACTTCACGACGCAGATTCCGCGCAAGACCGGCTCGCCCGACAAGCTGCGCTTGATCCTCGGCGACTGGTCGCAAGTCATGCTCGGCGTCTGGTCCGAGCTCGACCTCCTCGTCAACCCGTTCGAGGGCGCGGCCTACGCCCGCGGCGGCGTCAAGGTGCGCGCGATGGCCACGGTCGACATCGGCGTGCGCCAGCCGAAGGCTTTCGTTCACGCCGAAGACCTCGCGCTGTGACGCTCGAAGTTCGCACGGCTACCGGCCTGGCGCTGCCCTCACCGGGCAGGCTCGTCGGCCATGCGGCCGTGTTCGATTCGCCGGCCGACCTGGGCCAGTTCGTGGAGGTTGTACGCCCCGGCGCGTTCACCCGCAGCCTGCGACAACCCGGCGCCATCACGGCGCTGTACGACCACGAGCGGCGCAGCATACTCGGGAGAGTGTCGGCCGGCACCCTGCGACTGCACGAGGACGCGCGTGGACTGGCTTTCGAGGTTGACCTGCCCGACACCACTGTGGGCCGTGACTTGGCCGTGCTGGTGCAGCGTGGTGACGTGGCTGGTTGCTCGTTCGGCTTCATAGTCCCGCCAGGCGGTGACCGCTGGGAGAGCCGCGCCGACAAGCCGCTGCGCGAACTGCGCGGCGTCGATCTGCACGAGATCACCATCACGTCGGCGCCGGCCTACGCCGACACGGCGGTGGCGATTCGCAGCATGCCCCGCCGCGACGCCGATGCGCTGCGCCTGCATCGTCTGTGGTTCGAGACCGTATGAGCGTCCTCGACCGCATGCTCGGCTTCGTCGGCCTGGAGCGCCGCACCGCGTCAGCCGATCCGTACTGGAGCAACTTCGCCGCGTTGCGCGGCGGCGCCATCACGCCCCGCAGCGCGGAGAGCGTGTCCGCGGTCTACGCCTGCGTGTCGGCCATCAGCGAGACCATCGCCTCGCTGCCGCTGATCCTGTTCCGGCGCACCGAGGACGACGGCCGCGAGCGCGCGAAGGATCATCCGCTGTACCGCGTCCTACACGAGGCGCCGAACCCGCAGCAGACCGCGCTGGAGTTCCGCGAGCTGATGCAGGCCTCGGTGTTGCTGCGCGGCAATGCCTTCGCCGAAATCGTGCGCGGCTACGACGGCCAGGCGCGCGCGCTGCTGCCGCTGCATGCCGATCGCGTGCAGGTGCTGAAGCTGGACGGCGGCCGGCTCGGCTACGACGTTCACGACGACCGCGGCCAGCGCCGCCGCCTGCTGCAGGAAGAGATCTTCCATCTGCGCCACCGCAGCGCCGACGGCGTGCTCGGCGTGAGCCCGATCGCAGCCGCCCGCGAGGTCGTCGAGCTGGCCATCGCCGAGCGCGAGCACGGCACGGCGACCTTTCGCAACGGCACCAAGGCGACCGGCGTCCTCCGGTTCCCCGGAAAGCTCTCGGTGCAGCAGCGCGAAGCCATCGCGCAGAGCTGGTCGAGCCAGCACGCGGGCGCGCACAACCACGGCCGGACGCCGATCCTCGAAGAGGGTGTGGACTACACGCCGGTGTCGATGACGCTCGAAGATGCCGAGTGGATCGGCGCGCGAGCGTTCAGTGTCGAAGAGATCTGCCGCTTGTTCCGCGTGCCGCCTACCGTCGTCGGCGACCTGCGGCACGGCAACTACAGCAACAGTGTCGAGATGGCCCGCCAGTTCGCCACACTGACCTTGCGCCGCTACCTGACCATGTGGGAACAGGCCATCGGCCGTTGCCTGCTGACTGAGGCCGGCCGCCGGATCTACTTCGCCGAGCACAGCGTCGAGGGCCTGTTGCGCGGCGACAGCCTGACCCGCGCGCAGTTCTACGAACGCGCCATCGCTGATGGCTGGATGAGCGCCGACGAGGTGCGACGCCTGGAGAACCTGCCAGCAAGGATGCCCGGTGTCTAAGCCACGCCTGAAGACCCTGCAGCCGCTGGTCAAGCCGCTGCCGCCGCTCGTCAAGCCGCTGCGCAAGCCCCGCGCAAAGCGCTCTGGCCGCGATGCCGACCCGCGCCGCACCCTTGCCCTCAACACGGCCGCTTGGCAGCGCCTGCGGGCTTCTGTGCTCGCTGGCGAGCCCTTGTGCCGCGCGTGCAAGGCGCGCGGTGTCGTCGAGCCTGCTACCGACGTGGATCACGTCAACGGCGATCCGAGCGACAACAGCCGCGCCAATCTGCAGCCGCTGTGCCATGCCTGCCACTCGCGCAAGACCGCGGCCGACCACGGCAAGAGCGTGACGCAGGGCTGCGACGCCAACGGGATGCCGCTCGATCCGGCGCATCCGTGGAACGCAGGAATCGCCAGCAACCGAGAGCGCTAGACCGACCGGTCCCCCGCGTTTCACTGCCATCTGCCCAAAAATGAGGCACCCATGAAGTCCACGCCGCGCCGCAAGCCTTCCACCTCTGCCGCCGCCGCCGTGCAGGCCGCGCAGAACGTCGCACAAGGCCCGATCGCGCCGCCGCAATACGTGAGCCTGCCCGAGCCATGCCGGCCGTTCTGGGATGCCGTGATGACCAGCCGGCCGCGCGATACGTGGACCGACTCCGACCTGGTGCTGGCTGCCAACCTGGCCCGCACGCAGCACGCAATCGAGGCGGCGCCGGTCGGCTCTGATGAGCACGCCAAGTTGACCCGCCTGGCGATGGCCCTCGCTCGCGCCGTGGCCGTGCATCCGACTGCCACCGTGGGCCGGGCTGCCGACATGGTGAACGCGGCCACGGCCGAGCGCGAGGCCCGCCAAGAACACGACGATCTGATCCCGACGCTGCGCGTGGTGCGATGACCCGCGCCGATCGCGTCATCGAGTTCATCGAGCGCTACTGCCTGACGCCTGACGGTGCGATGGTGGGCCAGCCGCTGAAGCTGGCTGCGTTTCAGAAGCGGTTCATCGTGGACGTGTACGACAACCCGGCCGGCACCCGCCGGGCCATCTTGTCGCTGGCGCGCAAGAACGGCAAGACGGCGCTGATCGCCGGCCTACTGCTGGCGCACTTGGTCGGGCCCGAGGCCAGGCAGAACGGCCAGATCATCAGCGGCGCGATGTCCCGGGATCAGGCCGCGCTGGTGTTCGGCCTGGCGTCGAAGATGGTGGGGCTTTCGCCGAAGTTGTCGGCCATCGTGCGCATCGTGCCCTCGGGCAAGCGGCTGCTGGGCCTGCCGCTCAACACCGAGTATCGAGCGCTGGCCGCGGACGGCCGCACGGCGCACGGGCTATCCCCGGTGCTGGCCATCCTCGACGAGGTGGGCCAGGTGCGCGGGCCGCAATCCGACTTCGTTGACGCCATCACCACCAGCCAGGGCGCGCACGAGGCGCCACTGCTGATCGCCATCAGCACGCAGGCCGCCACCGACGCCGATCTGCTGTCGACCTGGATCGATGACGCCATCGGCTCGGCCGACCCGCGCATCGTGTGCCACCTGCACGCTGCGCCGGCGGGCTGCGACCTGCTGGACGAGGCCGCTTGGCACGCGGCGAATCCCGCGCTGCGCGCGTTCCGCAGCCTGGACGACCTGCGCGAGCAACTCACGCAGGCGCAGCGCATGCCGAGCGCGGAGAACACGGCGCGCAACCTGCTGTTGAACCAGCGGGTTAGCACCGAAAGCCCGTTCATCAGCCCCGACGTGTGGAAGTCCTGCAGCGGGCCCGTGACGGCCTTCGACGGCCCGGTCTATGCGGGCCTGGACCTGTCGGCCCGCACGGACCTGACGGCACTGGTGATCGTCGGCCAGGTGGGCGGCGTGTGGCAGGTGCAGCCGCACTTCTGGACGCCCGAGCAAGGCCTTGCCGAGCGCGCCAGGCGCGACCGGGCGCCTTACGAGGTGTGGGCACGCCAGGGCCACCTGCATACGACGCCGGGCGCGACGGTGGACTATGAGCACGTGGCGGCCGACCTGGGCGCGATCCTGGGCGACCACGACGTGCAGGCCATCGCCTATGACCGCTGGCGCATCGACTTGCTGCGCAAGGAGCTGTCGAAGGCCGGGATCGAGTTGCCGTTGGTGGAGTGGGGCCAGGGCTACAAGGACATGAGCCCCGCGCTGGATGCGCTGGAGGCCGAGCTGCTGAATGGGCGCCTGCGCCACGGCGGGCATCCGGTGCTGCAGATGTGCGCCAGCAATGCGGTTGTGACGCGCGATCCCGCCGGCGCCAGGAAGCTGGACAAGGCGCGCGCCACGGGCCGCATCGACGGCCTGCAGGCGCTGGCTATGGCCATGGGTGCGGCCAGCAGGACCGAAGACACCGGGCCCAGCCGCTACGAAAGCGAAGGCTTCATGTTCGTCTGAATGACTGGGCTGCGCGGTCGAGACTGTCGGCCATAGACCGCGTGGCTGCCGCCTCTCACGAGGTGGCTTCATCACCCATGACCGGCACCGGCCCGCGCTTGGGCGGGGCACCTCGGACGCTGGATTCGACCGGCGGCACGGTGCCACTCTGATCGTGCGCCATCGTTCGCTCCGGCCCGCGAACGATTTTCCCCACAAATTCCCCACCACAAGCAAATGCGGCGCACTTGGCGCCGCTAAGTCTTTGATTTGCTTGATGTTTTTGGTGGGCAGTGCAGGGTTCGAACCTGCGACCCCTGCCGTGTGAAGGCAGTGCTCTACCGCTGAGCTAACTGCCCGGTGTCTGTGTCGCTGCCATGTCCGCGCTTGCGCCGACGGCAGGACCCGGTGACCGGGTGAGCCGGCGAGTATGCCACAAGCTCAAGCGCCGACGGTGCGCCACACGGTCTTGCCGCCGCAGGCCTTGTCCAGTTCGTCCAGCACGGCTTCGTGCGCTTTCGCTTCGTCGGGGCTGGCCTCGATCACCGGCAGCACCAGCGCCGAGAGGTCGATGTCGGCCACGGCCAGTTGCGCCGGGCCGGCGGCCTGGCTGTCGATGACCAGCGAGCCCTGGCCGCGGGTCATGCGGATGTAGACCTCGGCCAGCAGTCCGGCGTCGAGCAAGGCGCCGTGCAGCGTGCGGCTGCTGTTGTCCACCTCCAGCCGGCGGCACAGCGCGTCCAGGCTGTTGGCCTTGCCGGGGAACATCTCGCGCGCCATCAGCAGCGAATCGGTGATCTTGGCCACCACCTGCCCGATGGCGCCGCGGCCCAGGCGCTTGAGTTCGGCGTTGACGAAGCCGACGTCGAAGGCCGCGTTGTGGATCACCAGTTCGGCACCGCTCAGGTAACGCAGCAGCTCATCGGCCACCTCGACGAAGCGGGGCTTGTCGGCCAGGAACTGGTCGGTCAGGCCGTGCACCTTCAGCGCATCGGGGTGGCTGCTGCGCTCGGGGTTGAGGTATAGGTGCAGGTTGTTGCCGGTGACGCGGCGGTCGACCATTTCCAGGCAGCCGATCTCGATGATGCGGTCGCCCTTGTCGGGGTCCAGCCCCGTGGTCTCGGTGTCGAAGAAGATCTGCCGGGTCATGGATTCACCTTTTGCCGCCCGCACCACAGCCACAGCGCGGCGCCGCCGATGATCATCGGCAGGCACAGCCACTGGCCCATGCTCAGGCCCAGCGCCAGCGGGCCGAGGAAGTTGTCGGGCTCGCGGAAGTATTCGGCGATGAAGCGCAGCACGCCGTAGCCGAACATGAAGGCCGCGGCCACCTGGCCGCGCGCGCGCGGCCGGCTGCCGTACCACCACAGCAGCGCGAACAGCAGCAGCCCTTCCAGCGCGAACTGATACAGCTGCGAGGGGTGGCGCGGCAGCCGGTCGGGCGCCTGCGGGAAGATCATCGCCCACGGTAGGCCGGGGTCGGCCACGCGGCCCCACAGCTCGCCGTTGATGAAGTTGCCGATGCGGCCCGCGGCCAGCCCGGTGGGCACGCAGGGCGCGACGACGTCCATCACGTCGAGGAAGTGGCGGCGGCGCGAGTGCGCGAACCACGCCATCGCCAGCATCACGCCGATCAGCCCGCCGTGGAAGCTCATGCCGCCGCGCCAGACCATCAGGATTTCGAGCGGATGCGCCAGGTACTCCGCGGGCTTGTAGAACAGCGCATAGCCGATGCGCCCGCCCAGCACCACGCCCAGCACGCCGTAGAACAGCAGGTCTTCGACGTCGCGCGCCGTCCAGCCGGCGGCCGCGAACCAGGGCTTCTTGACGCGCTGCCGCGCCAGCCACAGGAACAGGCCGAAGGCGACGAGGTAGGTGATGCCGTACCAGTGGATCTGGACGGGCC
>Ga0209794_1001002_pt1 | contig 27337 bp, 24 predicted proteins | sample EBPBio232013_DNA_FD_185869 | JGI IMG/M metagenome (GOLD analysis project Ga0209794, IMG submission 185869) | Wastewater treatment Type I Accumulibacter community from EBPR Bioreactor in Madison, WI, USA - Reactor 1_5/23/2013_ DNA (SPAdes)... | ecosystem: Engineered > Bioreactor > EBPR >... | reverse complement strand
CGGCGGGACCAGCCCGTTCGGCACGAAAAAGGCGATGCCGGTGTTCGTCGAGCGCAGCATCCTCGAATTGCCGCAGATCTACATCAACGGCGGCAAGCGCGGCTTCCTGGTCGGCATCGATCCGGCCGTTCTCGTCAGCGTGCTCAGGGCGAAACCGGTCGACGCCGCCCTGCCGAATTAAACCAGGCTATCGCGTAAATTCAATCAATCGATTGGATCAATCGACGGTCACGGCATAAAGTCCCTCCATCACGAGGAGAAAGCCATGACCCAGATCGTTGCCCGCCACTACGCCCACCCCGCCGCCCGCCAGCGCTTGTGGATCGGCCTTGCCATGGCCGTCGTCGCCCTGGCCTTCGGCATCGACCAGGCCGGACAATGGTTTGCCGCCCACCCGATGGCCCTGACCGGCCTCCAGGCCAGTCTGCTGGCCGGGCTGGCCACCGGCCTCGGTGCCATTCCCGTGCTCTTCCTGCGCCGCCCGCAGGAAAGCCTGATGGCGCCGATGCTCGGCCTGGCCGGCGGCATGATGCTGGCCGCCAGCCTGTTCTCATTGCTCGTCCCGGCAGTGCAGACGGTCGCCGCCAGCGGTTCGCCGCTGATCCTCGGTGTCGCCACCGCACTGGCCCTGCTCGGCGGCGCGGCGCTGATGCACTGGATGGACCAGCGCACCGAACACAGCCACGTCGAATCGGTAGACGACGGGCGGGCACTGCCGCAGGTCGGCCTGGTGGTTGCCGCCATCGCCCTGCACAACGTCCCGGAAGGTCTGGCGGTCGGCGTTGCCGCGGCGGCCGGCGTCGATCACGGGATGACCCTGGGCATCGCCATCCAGAACGTGCCGGAAGGCTGGATCGTCGCCAGCGCCATGCTGGTCCTCGGTGCCGGCCCGCTGCGCGCCGCCTTGATGGCCCTGGCCACCGGCCTGGTCGAGCCGGTCGGCGGGCTGTTCGGGGTAATCGCCAGCACGGCAGCCGGCGCCGCCCTGCCGCTGGCGCTCGCCGCGGCGGCCGGGGCGATGTTGTGGGTGGTCAGCCACGAACTGATTCCGGCCTCGCACCGCCCGGGGCGCGAAGCCGCCGGCACGGCCGGCCTGCTCGCCGGTTTCGCGGTGATGACGACGCTGGCAGTCGGGCTTTAGACCGAACGCTCGATGACCACGCCGACGCGCTTGACGCCGGGCATCATGCCCAGCTTGGCGACCGAGACGCGGACCCACTGCGCGGCGAAGTTTTCCAGCAACCAGGTGGCGATGTGCTCGGTCAGCTTTTCCAGCAGGTTGAAATGGCTGGCGGCGAGGTCATTGCGCAGGCGCTCGACGACGACGGCGTAGTCCACGGTATCGCGGATGTCGTCGCTGGCCCCGGCCGAGGCCGTGGACACGCCGATGTGCAGGGTGATTTCGACCGTCTGCGGCACGGCCTTTTCGCGTGGATAGATGCCGATCCACGTTTGCGCGCGCAGTTCTTCGATGAAAATGATGTCCATGTGACGGCCGACCGTGACCCGGGGTGTAAAATTCGCCGCGATTGTACCTCCGAGACCGTCAAACCCCATGGAAATCCTGCTCGCCATCCTTGCCGCCTACCTGCTCGGCTCCGTACCTTTTGCGATGATTTCGGCCAAGCTGTTCGGCCTCGCCGACCCGCGCACCTACGGTTCCGGCAACCCCGGCGCAACCAATGTGCTGCGCAGCGGCAATAAAAAGGCCGCCTTGTTCACCTTGATCGGCGACGCCCTCAAGGGCTGGCTGGCGGTTTTCGCCGCGCAGCAGGCCGGGCTGTCCGACCTCGGCATCGGCCTGGTCGCGCTGGCCGTGTTCTTCGGCCATCTGTTCCCGATCTTCCTCAAGTTCAAGGGCGGCAAGGGCGTCGCCACCGCCGCCGGCGTGCTGCTCGCGCTCGACCCCCTGCTCGGCCTGATGGTGCTTGGCACCTGGCTGCTGGTCGCCTATGTGTCGCGCTATTCGTCGCTGGCAGCGATCGTCGCCGCCGGAGCTGCGCCGCTGTACTTCGCACTGATGCACGGCGCCGACGGCCATTTTGCGGTCGTCCTGGTGCTCGCGCTGGCGCTCGTCGCCAAGCACTGGCAGAACCTGCAGCGCCTGATGGCCGGCCAGGAAAGCAAGATCGGCAGCAAGAAGAAGGCTTGAATTCGATAGCATCCGGCAATCGCCCGGATGCCGACAATCGATTGGATCGATCAAGGCCCGCCGCCTAGACTGGCCACTCCAACAGCCCGAGGAGTACGCCATGATTGCCCGACTGATCCACCGCCTGATCGACGAGGAACTGAGCTGGGACAGCTACGCCGAAATCCTCGCCGGCCTGCCGATCAACTATTGAGCCTACAGCCAGCCGGCGCGCTTGAAGCGCCGGTAGAGGAGCAGGCAGGTGCCGGCAATCGCCAACAGCGCGGCCGGGTAGCCGTACTGCCAGCCGAGTTCGGGCATGAACTGGAAATTCATCCCCCAGATCCCGGCAAACGCCGTCGCCACCCCGAAAATCCCGGCCCAGGCGGCCAGCCGCTTGCTCACCTCGCTGTCGCTGATGGCCACCATCGACAGGTTGACCTGGATCGCCGTGCCGATGGTGTCGCGGATGGTGTCCACCGAGGCATCGATGCGCTGCAGGTGGTCGTAGACATCGCGGAAATACTCGCGGCTGTTGCCGCAACCGGCCGGCACGCGGCCGCCGGTGAGCTTCCCGGCCACTTCCATGAGCGGGGCAACCACGTGCTTGAGGCGCATCACCTTGCGCTTGAGTTCGTAGAGCCGCTCGATGTTGTTGCGCGCGGCGCCCTCGACGAAGATGTTTTCCTCGATCGCCTCCAGTTCCGACTCCATCAGGTCGACCACCGGAAAATAGCGATCGACGACGGCGTCCATCAGCGCATAGAAAACGAAAGCCGGCCCCTGGCTGAGCAGATGCGGCTCACGCTCGCAACGGGCGCGCACGCCGAGAAAGTTCTGCTGGCTGCGGTTGCGCACCGAGAGCACGTAGTTGCTGCCGACGAAGACGTTCAGTTCGCCCAGGGTGTAGGTATCGCCCAGCGGCTCGACCAGATGGATGACGGCGAACACCGAATCGTCGTATTCCTCGATCTTCGGCCGCTGGTGGCCGTGGCGGGCATCCTCGACGGCCAGTTCGTGCAGGCCGAACTCCTCCTGCATCTTGTCGAGTTCTTCCGGCGAGGCATCGCGCAAAGCCACCCAGACGAAACAGCCGGGTCGCTGCAGGTAGTCGCTGATGTCGTCAATCGCCAGTTCGGTCAGGCGGGCGCCGTTTTCGTAGGCGACGCAGTTGATCAGCATGCGCCGCTCCCCGGCGCGATCAGGGGCCAGCGCGGCTGCACCGAAAATGCGCCGGCCGGCTTGGTCGACGCGCCAGCCTGCAGGCGCAGACAGCCGGCCAGCGCGATCATCGCGCCGTTGTCGGTACAGAAGGCCAGTTCCGGGTAATGCACCCGGAAACGCTTGCGCTTGGCTTCATCGTCGAGCATGGCGCGCAGTTGCCGGTTGGCGCCGACGCCGCCGGCCACCACCAGGCGCTTGAGGCCGGTCTGTTTCAGCGCTTTCAAGGACTTCTTCACCAGCACTTCGACGATGGCCTCCTGGAAGGCCCGCGCTGCGTCGGCCCGGAAGTCGTCGCCGAGCGGCTCGACCTGTTCGCGCACCAGCGTCAGCACCGCCGTCTTCAGGCCGGAGAAGCTGAAATTCAGGTCGGCGGAATGCAGCATCGGTCGCGGCAGGCTGTAGCGCGCCGGATCGCCGCGCTCGGCCAGTTGCGACAGCAGGGCGCCGCCCGGATAGGGCAGGCCGAGCAGCTTGGCGCTCTTGTCGAAGGCCTCGCCGGCAGCGTCGTCCAGCGTTTCACCGAGCAGCTCGTACTGGCCGACCCCGGTGACCCGCATCAATTGCGTGTGGCCGCCGGAGACAAGCAGGGCAATGAACGGGAAACCCGGCGGATCGGCCGACAGCAACGGCGACAGCAGATGCCCTTCGAGGTGATGCACGGGGATGGTCGGCTTGTCGAGCGCCAGCGCCAGCGCCTCGGCAAAGGCGCAGCCGACCAGCAGCGCGCCTGACAGGCCGGGGCCGCGGGTATAGGCAACGGCGTCGACCTCGGCCAGGCTGCGCCCGGCCTGGGCAAGCGCCGCCCGCAGCAGGGGAACGACGCGCCGGATGTGGTCGCGCGACGCCAGTTCGGGTACGACGCCGCCGTACTCGGCGTGCATCGCCACCTGCGAGTGCAGGGCGTGCCCGAGAAGACCGGCTTCACTGTCGTAAAGCGCGATACCGGTTTCGTCGCAGGAGGATTCGATACCTAGGATCAGCATTGGGCGCGCATTTTAACACTTGATCGGAGTTGTGCTTGTCGCATACAATGGCGGGCTATCCGCAAACAGCGGAATCAATTTTGCGCGCACTGCCGTTTACTTGACCTGGCAGGCGCCTAACGGAAGGGGGTGATTTATATGCCGAACATTCGTGTCAAGGAAAACGAGCCGTTCGAAGTGGCCATTCGCCGCTTCAAGCGTACTGTCGAAAAGACGGGTCTCCTGACCGAGCTGCGCGCCCGTGAGTTTTACGAAAAGCCCACCGCCGAGCGCAAGCGCAAGGCTGCCGCTGCCGTCAAACGCCAGAACAAGCGCCTCCGTAGCCTGACCCTGCCGCCGAAGATGTACTGATCGAGTACGCCTTTGTCGCCCAACGGAAGCCGCCTGCCCTTAAAAGCTGGCGGCTTTTGTCTTTTTCATCGCCGATCCGCCCCAGGTAAACCATGAGTCTCAAAGCACGCATCACCGAAGACATGAAGACGGCCATGAAGGCCAAGGAAACAAGCCGCCTGGCAACCATCCGCCTGCTGCTCGCCGCAATCAAGCAGAAGGAAGTCGATGAGCGCGTCGAACTCGACGACGCCGCCGTCGCCGCCGTCATCGAAAAGCTGGTCAAGCAGCGCAAGGACAGCGTTGCCCAGTACCAGGCCGCCGCCCGCCAGGACCTGGCCGACGCCGAGCAGGCCGAAATCACCATCCTCGCCGCCTACCTGCCGGAAAAGATGAGCACCGAGGAAACCGCCGCTGCCGTTGCTGCCGCCGTCGCCGAAACCGGCGCCAGCGGGCCGGCCGACATGGGCAAGCTGATGGCCGTCCTCAAACCGCGCCTGGCTGGCAAGGCCGACATGGCCGAGGTCTCGAAACTGGTCAAGGCTGCCCTGGCCGGCTGAGCGCACCGTGATCCCGGAAAGCTTCATTCAGGATCTGCTGGCCCGGGTCGACATCGTCGACCTGGTCGACAGCTACGTCCCGCTGAAGAAGGCCGGCGCCAATTACGCCGCCTGCTGCCCCTTCCATAACGAGAAATCGCCGTCATTCACCGTCAGCCCGACCAAGCAGTTCTATCACTGCTTCGGTTGCGGCGCGCATGGCACGGCGATCGGCTTCGTCATGGAATACCAGGGCATCGGCTTTGTCGACGCGGTCAGGGAACTGGCCTCGCGGGTTGGCATGACGGTTCCGGACAGCGGCGATTTCTCGCCCGAAAAACACGGCCAGACACGCAACCTGGTCGAAATCATGAGCCGCGCCGCCGCCTGGTACAAGGAACAGTTGCGGCGCTCCGAGAAAGCCATCGCCTACTGCAAGAAACGCGGCCTGAGCGGCGAGATTGCAGCCCGTTACGGCATGGGTTACGCACCCGACGGCTGGAACAACCTGCAGAGCGTCTTTCCCGACTACAACAGCGAGCAGCTCAAGCTCGCCGGCCTGGTCATCGACAACGACTCCGGCCGCCGCTACGACCGTTTCCGCGACCGGCTGATGATCCCCATCGTCAACCCCAAGGGCGACATCATCGCCTTCGGCGGGCGCATCATCGACCAGGGCGAACCGAAGTACCTGAACTCGCCGGAAACCCCGCTGTTCGAGAAGGGCCGCGAGCTGTTCGGCCTGCCGCAGGCGCGCCAGGCCCTGCGCGAAACCAATACGGCGATCGTCACCGAAGGCTACATGGACGTCATTGCGCTGGCCCAGAACGGCGTCGGCAACGCCGTCGCCACCCTCGGCACGGCGACCACGCCGACGCATGTGCAAAAGCTCCTGCGCCAGGTCGACCGCATCGTCTTCTGCTTCGACGGCGACAACGCCGGCCGCAAGGCCGCCTGGCGGGCGCTGGAAAACGCACTTGAGGCACTGGCCGACAACAAGCAGATCGGTTTCGTCTTCCTGCCCGCCGAGCACGACCCCGACAGCTTCATCCGCGAACACGGCAAGGCCGAGTTCGACCGCCAGGTGACGCAGGCCATGCCGCTGTCGGACTTCCTCCTGCGCGAACTCGCCCAGCGCTGCGACCTGACCAGCTCGGAAGGCAAGGCCAGGCTGATCTACGAAGCCAAGCCCTTGCTGCTCAAGCTGCCGACGCCGCTGCTCCGGCTGCAGCTGGTCAAGCGCCTGGCCGAGGCCAGCGGCTTCGCCCAGCAGGAAGTCGAGCGCCTGTGCGAACTCAAGTCCTACACGCCGGCCGCTCCGCCGAAAGCCAAACGCAGCGCGCCGTCGCTGACCCGCAACCTGCTGCGCATCGTCCTGCACAAGCCGCTGCTGGCCGCCGAACTGCCGGGCGAACTCCTCCCCGACACTCCCGAACGCCCGGCCCTGCTGCGCCTGCAGCAACTGGTCCGGGCCGGCAATGGCAGCCAGGGCTACGCCGCCTTGCGCGAGCAACTGCGCGGCCTGCCGGAAGAACAGATCATTGAGGCCGCCGCGTCGGAACTTCTCGGCCTGCCGTTTGACGAAGAAGAGGCCGAGGCGGAATTCCGCGCCACCCTGGACAAGCTCCAGGACAACGGTCAGATGCGACAGTTCGCCGAGCTGCAGATCAAGGCCCAGCAGTTTGGCGTCGCCGGTTTGTCGGCCGCAGAAAAACAGGCCTACATCCAGTTTCTAAGCACCCGGGGAAATCGCTGCTAAGTTGTGGTAAAATTTACGGTTTTCTCCAATTACATGGATCGTGTTCATGGCTAAGGCAAAAGACACCGCTAAGGAAGCTCCCAAGGCTCGCACCAGCAAAGCCAAGGATAAGGCTGCCGAAAAGGCGCTGCTCGAAGGCGCGATGGCAGAAACCCCGCAACCGCTCGATGCCGAGGCGCGCAAGATGCGCCTCAAGGCGCTGATCAAGCTGGGCAAGGAACGCGGTTACCTGACCTACGCCGAAATCAACGACCACCTGCCGGACGACGTCGTTGACGCCGAATCGATTGAAGCAATCATCTCGACCTTCAGCGAAATGAGCATCCAGGTCTTCGACGAAGCCCCGGCTGCCGAAGACCTGCTGATGTCCGACACCGCCGCCGGCGCCGCCGACGACGAAGAGGTCGAAGCCCAGGCCGAGCAGGCGCTGTCCACCGTCGATTCCGAATTCGGCCGGACCACCGACCCGGTGCGCATGTACATGCGCGAAATGGGCTCGGTCGAACTCCTCACCCGCGAAGGCGAAATCGAGATCGCCAAGCGCATCGAGGAAGGCCTCAAGCACATGATCCAGGCCATCTCGGCCTGCCCGACGACCATTGCCGACATCCTTGACATGGTCGCCAAGGTCGAATCCGACGAGATGCGCATCGACGAGCTGATCGACGGCCTGATCGACCCCAACGCCATCGATGAAGTCCCTGCCGCCGAAGCGGTGGGCGATGAGACCGAGGACGAGGACAGCGAGGACGAAGACGGCGAGGAAGGCGGCGGCGCCGCTGCCGCCTCGCTGCTGCAGCTGAAGACCGAAGGTCTGGAGCGCTTCAAGGCGATCCGGGCGATCCACGCCAAGATGCAGAAGACCCTCGGCAGCAAGGGTTCGCAGGACAAGGCCTACCTGAAACTGCAGGAACAGCTGTCCGACGAGCTGATGAACATCCGCTTCACCTCGCGCTGCATCGAGCGCCTGTGCGACAGCGTGCGCGGCATGGTCGAGGAAGTCCGCGGCTGCGAGCGCAAGATACAGAACATCTGCGTTGACCGCGTGCGCATGCCGCGTCAGCATTTCATCCAGTCCTTCCCGGGCAACGAGATCAATCTCGACTGGGTCGAGGCCGAAATCGCCGCCGCACCGAAGACCTACGTCGCCATCCTCACCCGCAGCGCGCCCGACATCCAGGAAGAACAGAAGAAACTGCTCGCCCTGCAGGAACGCATCGGCATCTCGCTCAAGGAATTGAAGGACATCAACAAGCAGATGTCCACCGGCGAAGCCAAGGCCCGCCGCGCCAAGCGCGAAATGACCGAGGCCAACCTGCGTCTGGTGATCTCGATTGCCAAGAAGTACACCAACCGCGGCCTGCAGTTCCTCGACCTGATCCAGGAAGGCAACATCGGCCTGATGAAGGCGGTGGACAAGTTCGAATACCGCCGCGGCTACAAGTTCTCGACCTACGCCACCTGGTGGATCCGTCAGGCGATCACCCGCTCCATCGCCGACCAGGCACGCACCATCCGCATCCCGGTGCACATGATCGAGACGATCAACAAGATGAACCGGATCAGCCGCCAGATCCTCCAGGAAACCGGCGCCGAGCCGGATCCGGCGACGCTGGCCAAGAAGATGGACATGCCGGAGGACAAGATCCGCAAGATCATGAAGATTTCCAAGGAGCCGATCTCCATGGAAACCCCGATCGGCGACGACGACGACTCGCACCTGGGCGATTTCATCGAGGATCACACCACCCTGGCACCGGCCGACGCGGCGATGTTCTCCAGCCTGCGCAACGTCACCAAGGACATCCTCGACAGCCTGACCACGCGCGAAGCCAAGGTCCTGCGCATGCGTTTCGGCATCGAGATGAACACCGACCACACGCTGGAAGAAGTCGGCAAGCAGTTCGACGTCACCCGCGAGCGGATCCGTCAGATCGAAGCCAAGGCACTGCGCAAGCTGCGTCACCCGAGCCGCTCCGACAAGCTGCGCAGCTTCCTCGACCCCACCGGCAACTAAGTTTCCCGGGCCTGTAGCTCAGTTGGTCAGAGCAGAGGACTCATAATCCTTTGGTCCAGGGTTCAAGTCCCTGCGGGCCCACCAACGACACCGCCAACAGGACCGCCCAGCGGTCCTGTTTTTTTGTAACCTCCGCCCGACCCGAACCGTCAAACAGACACCATGGATTACCGACGAGAAATCGATGGATTGCGTGCCTTCGCGGTGGTCCCCGTGGTTCTGTTTCACGCCGGATTCCAGGGCTTCAGCGGCGGCTTTGTCGGCGTCGACATTTTCTTCGTCATCAGCGGTTATCTGATCACCGGCATCATCCTGGCCGAGAAGGAGGCCGGGCGTTTCACCCTGGCGGCTTTCTACGAGCGACGCGCCAGACGCATCCTGCCGGCGCTGTTCGTGGTCATGTTCGCCTGCCTGCCCTTTGCCTGGTTCTGGCTGCTGCCGCGGGAAATGCGGGATTTCTCCGAAAGCCTGCTGGCCGTCCCGCTCTTTCTTTCCAACCACCTCTTCCTCAGCGAAAGCGGCTACTTCCAGCCCGCCGCCGAGGCCAAGCCCCTGCTCCATACCTGGAGCCTGGCGGTGGAAGAGCAGTATTACCTGCTCTTTCCGCCCCTGCTGATGCTGCTCTGGCGCTTCGGCAAGCGGGCCACCGCCGCCTTCCTTGTCGTCCTCGGACTGGCCAGCCTGGCACTGGCCCACGCGCTGCTGCAAAGCCGCCCGGAAGCGGCCTTCTACATCCTGCCGACACGCGCCTGGGAACTGCTGATCGGGGCCCTGATCGGGCTAGGCATCTTCGCCAGACTGCGGCCCGCCCGATGGCTGAGGGAAGCCGGCGCGGCAAGCGGACTGGCGCTGATCGTCTACGCCATCCTGTACTTCGACAGCACCACACCCTTCCCCGGCCCGCACGCCCTGGTCCCGACCCTGGGCGCGGCGCTCATCATTCTCTTTGCCCGCGAGCAGACCCTGGTCGGCAAACTGCTGGCACATCGCCTGCCGGTCGGCATCGGCCTGATCAGCTACAGCACCTACCTGTGGCATCAACCCCTGCTGGCCTTTGCCCGCCATATCAGCCCCGGCGAGCCTTCAAAGCTGCTGCTGGGGAGCCTGGCCGTCGGCGCCGGCGCGCTCGCCTACCTGACCTGGAAGCATGTCGAAACGCCGTTCCGCAACCGGAACCGCTTCAGCCGGCGCCAGATATTTGGCTACGCCCTCGCCGGCAGCCTGTTCTTCGTCATCCTCGGCATCGTCGGCACCCTGAGCAAAGGGCTGGAAAGCCGACTGAACCCGGCGCAACTCGAACTCATCGCCCTGGAAAAATACGAGTACCGCGACATTTACCGCTCGGGCTCGTGCTTCATCGAACTCAACCAGAATGCGGAGCGCTTCAGCGACGACTGCCGCAGCAAGGATGCCGCCAAGGCCACCCTGATCTGGGGGGATTCCCATGCCGCTGCGCTGTCCTACGGACTGCGGCAAATCCTTGAGCTCGGCCAATACACCGCAAGCGCCTGCCCGCCCCTGGTCAGCGGCATGGGCGAGTGGCGCCCCAAGTGCCAGCAATTGAACGACATCGTCCGTGAGGAAATCCAGCAGACCCGGCCGGGGCACATCATCCTGCACGCGAACTGGGTGGATTACGACAAGATCGACCTGTTGCTGCAGCTTGAAAAGACCATCGCTTTCATCAGGCAGGCCGCACCGCAAGCCAGAATCACCATCGTCGGACCGGTTCCCCAGTGGCCGCCCTCACTCCCGGCCTACATCGCCAAGAAGCACCTGCGCCTGGACGAGGTTGAACTGCTGTTCAGCCCCAAATTCGCCGAACTCGAGCAGATGGACGAGAAACTCGCCAAGCTCGCCGCCACGAACCAGGTCGGCTTCCTCTCCTCCCTGCGCGCCCTGTGCCAGGATTCCCGCTGCCAGGCGACGATTGCCAGTGAGGGGAAGAAAGTCCTTACCATGTGGGACTACGGCCACCTGACCCGGGAAGGCTCCATCCTCCTTTCCGGCAAACTGTTCACGAGTACCGAAATGACGCTGCCCTGCAGTGCCGCCAAGCCCAACACAGGAGAACCGAGATGCTGAGCCGTCTTTTCAGTTCGCTGGCCGTGGCCCTGCTCTGGCTCCTGCACCTGCTTCCCTTTGCCCTGCTTGCCCGACTCGGCCGGTTGCTGGGCGGCCTGCTCTACCTGCTCGGCGGTCGCCGCCGCAAGATCGCCGAAACCAATCTTGCCCTGTGTTTCCCGGAACTCCCGCCTGACGCACGCCAGACGCTGACCCGGCAGCATTTCTCGCAGCTCGGGCGCAGCATACTGGAGCGCGGAATCTTCTGGTGGAGCAGCCGCCAGCGCATCGAGCGCATCATCCACGTCAACGGCGAAGAAAAAATCCGCGCCGAGCTCGCCGCCGGCAGCCCGGTGATCCTGCTCGCCCCGCACTTCCTCGGCCTCGATGCCGGCGGCGTCGCAATCACCATGCGTTTCGACATCGTCAGCATCTACTCGACGCAGACCAACCCGGTGTTCAACCAGGTGCTGCTCAAGGGCCGCAGCCGCTTCGGCGACCAGCTGCTGCTCTCGCGCGAGGACGGCGTGCGGGCCACGGTCAAGGCGATGAAGGCGGGCCGGCCGTTCTACTATCTGCCCGACCTCAACCCGCGTCGGCGCGATGCGGTGTTCGTACCCTTCTTCGGCATTTCGACCGCCACCATCACCGGCCTGCCGCGCCTGGCCAAAGCCGCCGGCGCCGTCGTCCTGCCCTGCGTCACCCGCATGCTGCCGGGCAGCGCCGGTTATGAAGTGACGATCGGCGACGCCTGGACCGATTTCCCCGGCCCCGACCCGGTCGCCGACGCCGCCCGCATGAACGCCTGGATCGAAGCGGCGATCCGCACCATGCCCGAGCAGTACTACTGGGTACACCGCCGCTTCAAGACCCGCCCCGAGGGCGAACCGCGTATTTACTGAGCCCCTGCCATGTCAGACACGACGACTCCCGAACAATTGCCAGGCAGTTTCGACGCCTGGTGGTCGGCCCCTGGCGACTGGGTCGAGGAACCCAACCAGGCGCGCTCCGGCTGGAGCGGCGTGATGCGGGTCACTGTCGGCAAGGCCCTCTACTACGTCAAGAAGCAGCAGAACTACCGCTGCCGCACCTGGAAACACCCCTTCGGCATCCCCACCGTCAGCCGCGAGTTCCAGAACATCCTGTCGCTGTCGCTGCTCGGACTGCGGGTGCCGGTGCCGGTTTTTCACGGCGCACGCGAACACGAGGGCAACACGGAAGCCCTGCTGGTGACCGAGTCGCTCGACGATTTCGTCGACTTCGACCACCTGCCGCCGCTCAGCCCGGCCCAGGCCGCGCAATTGGCCGAACTGGCCGGCAACGCGGTCGGCAGGCTGCACCGTGCCGGTTTCCGCCATGGCTGCCTGTACGGCAAGCACCTGATGGCCCGGCACATCGACAGCGCCCCCGAAATTGCCTTCATCGACCTGGAGAAGCTGCGCTTCGCCCTGTTCAAGGGGCGCGCCATCCGTCACGACCTCGAACAACTGCAGCGGCGCCAGCACATCTGGGACAGCACCCAGTGGCTGATCTTCCTGGCCGCGCACGAGCGCGCGCTGCGGGGGCGGAGCGCGACGGCGGGCAAGGTATACTAGCCGCCGGCTTCAACATTCTCATGAGAACGACACTTTGGCACTGACCATCCTCGGCCTTTCCGGCGCCCTCACCCACGACCCTTCGGCCGCCCTCTACATCGACGGCAAGCTCGTCGCTGCCGCCGAAGAGGAGCGCTTCGTCCGCGACAAGCACGCCAAGAACCGCATGCCCTACGAAGCCGCCCGTTTCTGCCTGGACTTCGCCGGCATCAAGCCCAAGGACGTCACCGCCGTCGCCATTCCCTTCGCGCCGATCAGCCTCGCCGACAAGGCGCGCTGGCACTACGCCAAGCGCTACTGGTACGCCCCCGACCGCGCGCTCGACGCGCTGCTCACCGGCAACCGCCGCTTCAAGCGTTACAAGAAGCGCATCGAATGGTGCCTGGCGCAGCTCGGCTTCGACCTCGCCAAGACCGAGATCATCCCGGTCGAACACCACCTGACGCACGCCTCCTCCGCCTACCACTGCTCCGGCTTCCAGGAAAAAACGGCGATCCTCGGCATCGACGGCAAGGGCGAATACGCCACCACCTTCTTCGGCGTCGGCGAGAACGGCAATATCCGCAAGATCAAGGAGTTCTACGATCCTGATTCGCTCGGCGGCCTGTACGGCGCGATCACCGAATACCTCGGCTTCGAGATGCTCGACGGCGAATACAAGGTGATGGGCATGGCGCCCTACGGCGACCCGACGAAATACGATTTCTCGCGTCTGGCCAAGTTCGAGAACGGCGAGCTGATCATCAACACCGACTACGCCAACGTGATCGGCTTCCGCCGCTACAAGGAAAAGGGCAAGGGCTACTACTTCTCGCCCAAGCTGATCGAATGGCTGGGCCCAATGCGCCACGGCGACATCGCCGACGACCCCTACATCCATTACGCGGCAAGCATGCAGAAGCTGTTCGAGGACCTGGCGCTGCAGATGATGGACTACTACCTCGGCGACATCCTCAAGGAAACCGGCAAGCTGGTCTTCGCCGGCGGCGGCGCGCTCAACGTCAAGCTCAACCAGAAGATCATCGCCCGCCCGGAACTGAAGGAATTGTTCGTCCAGCCAGCTTCCGGCGATGCCGGCACCGCCATCGGCGCCGCCGCCTACGTCTCGGTCGAGCGCGGCGTGCCGGTCGAGAAGATGGAACACGTCTATCTTGGTCCGGAATACAGCAACGAGGACGTCATCGCCGCCTGTGCCCGCCATCCGGCCAAGCCGCAGTTCGAGCTCATCGCCAATGGCGACACCGCCGTGCCAGAACGCATCGCGCAGATTCTGGCCGACGGCAACCCGGTCGCCTGGTTCCAGGGGCGCATGGAATTCGGCCCGCGCGCACTGGGTGGCCGCTCCATCCTCGGCTGCCCGAGCGCCCCCGGCGTCGCCGACCGGATCAACGAACAGATCAAGTTCCGCGAACGCTGGCGCCCCTTCTGCCCGAGCATGCTCGATACGGTCGGCCCGCAGATGCTGGGCAGCGACCATCCGGCGCCGTTCATGACCTTCACCTTCGAAGTCGCCGAGGAATGGAAGACGCGCGTGCCGGAAGTCGTGCACGAAGACGGCACCTCGCGCGCCCAGGTCTTGAAGCGCGAGTACAACCCGCGCTACTACGACCTGATGAAGCAGATGGAAAAGCTGACCGGCAATGGTGTCGTGCTCAACACCTCGCTCAACCGGCGCGGCGAACCGATGATCTGCTCGCCGACCGACGCGCTGAACATGTTCTACGGCTCCGACCTGCAGTACCTGATCATGCAGGACGTGCTGGTAATCAAGCCGGGCACGGCAGGCTGAGGCGGAGCGCACACCGATGAGCAGCAGCGATATCGCCAAGTACTACGTCGCCCAGCGGCCGGAGTTCATCGACTTCGTCAAGGCCGAGGCGCCTTTCGCCCGCGCCATCGACATCGGCTGCGCCGGCGGCAGGCTGGGCAGCGAACTGGTGCGTCAGGGCATCGTCGGCAGTTGCGACGGCATCGAACCCTTCCCCGACGCGGCCGCGCTGGCCAGCCAGTCGTTGAACCGGGTGTGGACCGGCTCGCTCGAAGCCAACGCCGACCACGTCCCCTGGCAAGAGTACGAGCTGCTGATGATGGCCGACGTGCTCGAACACGTGGTCGATCCCTGGGCCGCCCTGCGCTTCCTGCACCAGGCCACCGCGCCCGGCTGCCGGCTGGTCCTCAGCGTGCCCAACATCCGCCACTACAAGGTCCTGCTGCCGCTGCTGTTCAAGGACGAATTCCGCTACCGCGACCACGGCATCATGGATTCGACCCACCTGCATTTCTACACCGGCAGCAGCATCGTCGAGACGCTGAACGAATGCGGCTGGAAAGTCACCCGCCGCGACAGCCACATGAAACGCAGCTACCGCCGCTGGTACATGCCGACCCGCCTGCTCGAACCCTTCGTCGCTGTCCAGTACCTGCTGATGGCCGAGAAGCAATGAGCCTGCCGCTGGTCAGCGTTGCCATCCCGGCTTACCGGCACGCCCATTTCATCGAGGCGACGCTGGCCTCGGTGTGCGCCCAGACCTATCCCGAACTCGAACTGGTGCTGATCGACGACGGTTCGCCCGACGACACCCTGGAAGTCGCCCGGCGTTTTCTGGAAAACCATCGCTCGCGCTTTCGCCGCATCGTGCTCGAACGGCGCCAGAACCAGGGCGTCAGCGCCAACTCCAATGCCTGCATCGAAGCCTGCCAGGGCGAATGGGTGCACCTGCTCGGCTCGGACGACCTGATCTACCCGGACAAGATTGCCCGTATCCAGCAGGCCATCGCCGAATGGTCGGCGCACGACCTGGCGCTGGTCCATACCGATTGCGACTTCGTCGACCAGGACGGCCAGCAACTGACCCGCAGCGGCCTCCTGCCCCGCCCCGCTCCCGGCCCGCAGGACGGCGCCTGGCGCTGGATATTCCTGGGCGAACATTCGATCTTCAACCCGAGTATCGCCCTGCACCGGGAGAAATTCCTCGCCATCGGCGGCTTCGATCGCAAGCTCGCCCTCGAAGACATCGACTGCTGGCTGCGTCTCTCGGCCAGGCACGAAATCGCCCGCCTGCCCGAAGTCCTCGCCAGCTACCGCAAGCACCCCGGCAACAGCCTGCTGCGCCGGGTGCGCATGCTAGGCGCACAGTTCATCACCTACGCCAAGTTCGTCGAAGATCATCCGGGACTGGTGGATGAGGGCGACATCCGCCGGCAGTTCCGCCGCAATGTCCGGCGCTTCTGGAAACGCATGCGCAAGACCCATCCCGGCCTGCTGCCCATGGTGCTGGGCGCCCAGTTGCGCTCCTGCTTCGTCACCCCGACCGGCGCCGATTACCGGCGCTTCGGCGAACTGCTCAACCAGGCAGCTACCTGAGCAGGGCTTCGAGCTGGCGGTTCATGGTAGCGAACACCGGCGCCAGGTCGTAGCCGGCCAGCGCCCGCTGCCGACCCGCTTCGCCCATCGCCGCACAGCGCCCGGCATCGCCGGCCAGCTCGACCATCCGAGCGGCCCAGGCGGCATCGTCATCGACCAGGTAACCAGTCTGCCCGTCGACGACGATCTCGGCATTGGCACCGCAATTCGACGACACCACCGGCAAACCGGCCGCCATGTACTGCAGGACTTTCAGCGCGCATTTGCCGCGACTCCAGTCGTCGTCGCGCATCGGCGCGATCCCGAAATGCGCCGAGGCCAGTTCAGCGGCTTCGGTGTCGGCCTGCCAGCGCACCGCCAGCGTCGGCAGACCGGCGTCGGGCAAGTCGAAATCGGCGATGATCTTCAGCCGCAGCCGGGGCTCGCGCTGCGCCGCCAGACGTAGCGCCGGCAGGGCCTCGACCAGATATTTACGGGTCGAGCTGCTGCCGATCCACACCGCATCGATGTACTCGCCGTCCGCTCGGCTTGCCGGTTGCGCGTAGCGCCCGACGTCGACGGCGGTCGGCAGCAGCGTCACCGCCGGATTGAAACGCGCCGCCTGCGCCGCCAGAAAGCCGTTGCCGGCGAAAACATGGTCGCAGGCCGCGATCATCCGCGCGAAGCGCTGCATCCGGGTCGGCGACGGCGAACCGTTGCTGTTGCAGAAGATGGCGTCGTCGAAATCGAAGACCAGGCGCCGGGCGAAGCGCCGCAGCAGCCAGTGCAGGGGCGCGGGGAAAGTCTTGCGCAGGACGACCACGACATCGGCCGCTGCGGCCGCCGCCAACAACCGCCCCCAGGTCAGCAGGCCGCCGGACGCACTCAGGTGCTCGACCGTCCACCCGGCCTCATTGAAGCGAGGGAAGAATTGCAGGGCGCGATAGCGGGTCGCCGAGGAATCCTCGCCCTTGGACAGGAACAGCAGTTTGTTCACGCGCTCACCCCCGTTTGCCGCGCAGCAGATTGCGGATCGCCTTGCGGCCGATCCGTCGCTTGAGCGCGACCTTGACGTCGTAGATGACGAAAGAGAGCCGGTCGAACCAGCCCAGCCGCTTGCCCAGCCCGGAGAAATACAGGTCGAGGAAGCGCTCCCGTCCTTGCCAGTGCAGCTTGTTGCAGATGCGGACCAGATCGGCCACGCGCCGGTCCAGGGTCAGCGGGCGGTTGAAGGCGTGCAGCCGGCCGGTGTCGATCAGGACGAAGTCGAGCGGCCGGCCTTCGCCCTGGCGAACCAGGATGTTGCCGCCGGCCAGATCGCGGAAGAAGATGCCGCGTCCGTGCAGGTCGAGCAGGAAACGCGTCAGCTGGCGATAAGCCTCGTCCTCGGCGATGCCGCGGAACTCGCGGGCGCCGGCCGCGTAGGCGGCAAGCATCTCGCGCACCGCGAAATCGGCGCCGGCGTGCTCGCAGACGTAGAAATTCTGCTTCAGGCTGGCGTCGCCAATCTGCTCCAGCCAGGCCACCGGCATGGCCACGCCGAGATGGCGACGCAGCAGTTCGCTGCTCCCGCTCCAGCTGCGCAGGCCCTTGGACGGCTTGAAGCGGTCGAGCAGGCGCTTGTGCCAAGGCAGCGTCACCGGCTGCTTGACCACCAGTTGGCGGCTGGCGTCGCGCGGATCGGCGATGGTCCAGATGGCGTTGCGGGCGTGGCGCAGGGTCGATTCGCGCTGCGGCCCGGCCAGCCGGCCCGGCTGCAATGCCTGCCAGAGCAGGCGGGCGGCCGCGCCATCGGCAGCGAGGACGATGCCCTGCCAGCCGTCCTCGCGGAAGAAGTAATGACGGCGTCCGTCGCCGACGTGCCGGTGGATCGCCAGCCCGTCGATCAGGGCCGCGCCAGGGCGCAGCTCGACCGCCTCGGTCAACGGCCAGCACAGGTAGAGCGGGCTTTCGCTGACCAGCGTCGGCGGTTCGGCGGCGGCCTCGCCGTCGCGCTGCAGGACCTGCGCCGCGGCCAGCACAGGCGCGTCGTAGAGGTCGACCAGCGCCGCCGCCCGGCCGTTGATCGTCCACACCGCGTGGATGCGCTGCGTCGCCGTGCGGAAGGCGTGCACTTCCAGACCTTGCCCGGCGTTCAGGCGGCCTTCGTAGATGCTGCCCGGGATCAGCGCATTGAAGGCCTTTAGCGCCGCCAGCGCCGGGCGCACGCGGAAATCCGCCAGCCGGCCGCTGACCGCCGCGTAATGGGTGATCCGCTCCAGCGCCGGATACTGCGCCACGCCGTCGTCGACCAGGCCTTCGCGGTGGCAGATCAGCGGCCCCCACCAGGCGCCTTCGAGCGCCCCCGAGGCGGCGCAGAGCAGCAGGTAGCGGCTCAGGTAATCGGCCTGTTTTTCCTCGCTGTCGGCCAGCATGCGCTCGATCCGCGGCAGGGTCCAGAAAGCGGCCGGCGAAAACAGCCGCGGCAGGCCGTAGTCGGCGCCCAGACGCTGCAGCAGGCGCGCCTTCTTGATCAGATTGACCCGCGCCAGGCCGGCCAGACGCGGACCGAAGACCTTGTGGTCGTAGCGCTCGGGCTCGGTGCTGCGCTCGGCGAACAGGTTGTCGGTGTGGATGTCCGGCAATTGCCCGCGCTTCTTCAACGCCGCCAGCAGGCCGACCGTCCATGGCGGCTCGAAATCGGTAATGCTCGGCCCGGCCAGGGTCAGGCCGCGGGCGCGGACTTCCTGCCAGCCGATTGCCCAGGCGGCGAAAAAGCCGTCGAGCGTATAGCCCGCCCAGCGCTTGCGATTGACCGTCGAGCACAGCTCGACCATGACCACCCGTTGCCCGTAGGCGTCGAGGCTGGCGCGGATGAAATCGCGCCACGCGTCCTCGGCGGCCGTCCCGGGCATTTGCCGGGCGGCTTCGGCTGGCTGCAGCAGATGCAGGACAACGCGAAAATCGCCGGCCAGCATTTTTTCCAGCAGGCGGCCGGTCGGCCCCTGCGCGTCGCCGTAGGTGAAATCGATGCGCAGGTTGCGGATGCCCGCGTCGCGCAATTTCTCGATGATCCAGTCGTCGACCGCCGGATCGGCCGCCGCGGCCACGCCAACCCCGGCGAACGACTCGGGCACGCGCTGCCCGGCCGGCGGCAGATGCCCGCCGGCGAAGGAAAAACGACCGCGCAACAGGCTGCCGGCAATGGCCCTGACGAAGCCGTGGCTCATCCGGCGTCCCCGGCAATGACTGCGTCCATGTCCACCCAGTCGGGCTCGCCGGCCACCTTGTACATGCGCTGCATGTTGCGCTTGCGCAGGTACTTGCCGAGCGACCAGGGGTAGATGCGCATGTCGGAGAAGTCGATCAGGCCGAGTTGCCCCTCCGGCGTGACGATCACGTTGCCGATGTGCAGGGAGCGGAAATAGACGCCGTGGTCATGCAGGCGGACGATCAGCCGGGTCAGCGCTCGCCGCAGTTCCTGGCGGCGTTCGGGCGTGACCCCGCGGGCAACCACCTGGCGCATGGTGTCGCCGGGCAAGGGGCGGTAGTGCACGCAGTCGCGGGCCATTTCCGGAATGCGCATGACCGACAGCACGGTCGGCACGGGAATCCCCATGCGGGCCAGCGCCAGTGCGTTGTGCTGGAAACGGCGGGCGTAGGGATAGAGCAGCGCGGAAGAGATCAGACGCTTGCGCCGGAACAGTTTCAGGATGCTGCCGTCGGCCAGTCTGAGCACCTTGTCGCCGTGCGGATCGGTCTCAAGCACCTCGGCGCCTTCGCACATGGCGAGATACTCCTGTCGCGTCAGACTCTTCAATGCCGTGCCACCCGTTTAAAAACCGCGAGTTTACCGTCTCGCGGCCAAACCGGCATGCACAAAGTGGCGTGGTAAACTCGCGCCTCGATCATTCCGACCGCCGCTCCGGACCATTCCACCATGCAGCACGACAGCGCCCAGCAGGCTTCATCGCTGAAAATCTACCTCCGGCTCCTGAGCTACCTGCGCCCCTTCATCGCCCTGTTCGCGATCAGCTTGGTCGGCTTCATCATCTTCGCCTCGTCGCAGCCGATGCTCGCCGCCGTGCTCAAGTATTTCGTCGACGGCCTCGGCGCCCCGGTGGAAACGACTCACCACACGCTGCCACTGCTCGGCAGCGTGCAGCTCATGTACGGCGTGCCGATCCTGATGGTGCTGATCATCGTCTGGCGCAGCATCGGCTCCTTCCTCGGCAACTATTACCTGGCCAAGGTTTCGCTGGGCCTGGTCAACGACCTGCGCCAGTCGCTGTTCAACAAGTTGCTGCAACTGCCCAACAGCTATTTCGACCAGAACAATTCCGGCCACCTGATCTCGCGCATCACCTATAACGTGACCATGGTCACCGGCGCCGCCACCGATGCGATCAAGGTGGTCATCCGCGAAGGGCTGACCGTCGTCTTCCTGTTCGGTTACCTGATGTGGATGAACTGGAAACTGACCGCGGTGATGGTCGCCATCCTGCCCATCATCGGCGTCATGGTCGGCAGCGCCAGCCGCAAGTTCCGCAAGCAGAGCAAGAAGATCCAGGCGACCATGGGCGACCTGACCCACATCGCCTCGGAAACCATCCAGGGCTACCGGGCGGTGCGCAGCTTCGGCGGCGAAGCCTACGAGATCGACCGCTTCCGCCGGGCCAGCGAGGACAACACGGCCAAGCAGTTGCGCATGGTCAAGACCAGCGCCACCTTCACCCCGGCCCTGCAACTGGTTTCCTTCTCGGCCATGGCCGTGGTCCTTTTCCTGGTGCTCTACCTGCGCGGCGACGCCACCGCCGGCGACCTGGTCGCCTACATCACCGCCGCCGGCATGCTGCCCAAGCCGATCCGCCAGTTGTCCGAAGTCAGCTCGACGGTGCAGAAGGGCCTGGCCGGCGCCGAGAGCATCTTCGCCCAGCTCGACGAGGCGCCGGAGGAGAACCGCGGCAGCGTCGAGCGCGAGCGGATCGCCGGACGCCTGGAAATCCGCGACCTGAATTTCACCTACCCCGGTAGCGCGCAGCCGGTGCTGCAGGACATTTCCTTCACCGCCGAACCCGGGCAGATGGTCGCCCTGGTCGGCCGCTCGGGCAGCGGCAAATCGACCCTGGCCAACCTGATCCCGCGCTTCTACCGGCACACTGAAGGCAGCATCCTGCTCGACGGCGTCGATGTCGAGGAGTACACGCTGCGCAACCTGCGTCGCCACCTGGCGCTGGTCAGCCAGCAGGTTTCGCTGTTCAACGACAGCATCGCCAACAACATCGCCTACGGCGACCTCGCCGGCAGCCCGCGCGAGCACATCGTCGCCGCCGCCGAAGCCGCCTACGCGGCGGAGTTCATCGAGCGCCTGCCAGAAACCTACGACACCCTGGTCGGCGAGAACGGCGTCCTGCTCTCCGGCGGTCAGCGCCAGCGCATCGCCATCGCCCGGGCGATCCTCAAGAACGCCCCGCTCCTGATCCTCGACGAAGCCACCTCGGCGCTGGACACCGAGTCGGAACGCCACATCCAGGCGGCGCTGGAGCGGGCCACGGCCAACCGGACCACACTGGTGATCGCCCACCGCCTGTCGACCATCGAGCGTGCCGACCTGATCCTGGTCATGGACCAGGGGCGCATCGTCGAACGCGGAACGCACAGCGAACTGCTCGCCCTCAACGGGCACTACGCCCGCCTGCATGCGATGCAGTTCAGCGAAGGGGCTCAGGCCGCCGGCTGAGCGCCGGGTAGCGAGCGGTCCAGCCACTCGCGCAAGGGCGAGCCGGCCGGCCAGTTGCGCAGGAACCGCGCCCGGTCGCGCTGCCAGGCGCGGGCAAAACCCGCCGGCGAGGTGTGCTGGTGCATGGCATCGAGATCGATCAGCACCACCCGGCCGGCGTCCCACAGCAGGTTGCTGGCCTTGAGGTCGCCATGGCTGATGCGCAGCGCGTGCAACTGGCCGAATAGTTCCAGCAGTGCCGCCGCCAGCGCCGGCTCGGGCACCTGGCCGGCGTCGAGGACATCGAGCAGGCTGGCGCCGGGGCAGTGTTCGCTGACCAGGAAAGCCCGCCCGCGCAACGGACCGAGACGTTCCTCGATCACCGCCAGCGGCCGCGGCGTGGCGATGCCGTAGAAATCCAGGCGATGTCCCTCGCGCCACGAATGCCAAGCCCGGCTCGGGCGCCAGGCGCGCGACAGCGCGTGCCGCCAGTGCTTGAGGTTGTAACGCTTGACCACCACCCGGCTGTCACCCAGCTGCACCCCGGCCACCGTGCACGTGCCACCGCTCTTCAGCCGTTGGCCCTCGGCCAGCACGGCATCGGGCCTGTCGATCAGCGCCTGCAGCAGCGGCTGCTCGGCGCGCGAAACGACGACAAGGCGGCGCAGGCTGCGGGTCACGGCGAACTGGCTGCACTCCCGCCCGGTCTTGGCCAGGAAATGACGCAAACGGCGCGCCCGCACCGTCTGTACTTCGGCGAGCAGGGAAGCAGCGTCAGGCGCCAGCGCCCCCGGCGTCGCGGCATAGGCGGCCAGAGTCTCCGCGATCCAGCGGTCCTGAAGCGGCGGCAACTGGGCGAACAGGATCGCCAGGTTGGCGCGCACTTCAATGGCCGTCAGCGGCTTGGCCGAGACGCGCACGGCATCGCCGTCGATCACGTAACAGCGGCCGGCGGCGCACAGGAAGTTGCCCAGGTGCAGGTCTTCCTGCGCCAGGCCGGCGGCGTGCATTTGCGCCAGGAGCGGCATGACGGTGCTCAGGCGACCGGCATCCCTAGCCTCGCCGAGCTCGTCCAGACCCACCGCGCCGTCAACGAATTCGGTCAGCAAGGCCTGCCCGCCGCCGGCCAGGGCGCCGGCCCAGAGCAGTTGCGGGGTGGCCACGCCAGCCGCCGCCAAGGCTTCGATCCCGTCGCGTTCGCGTGCCCAGTGACGCTCGCTGGCCGCAGCGATGAACAGCTTGGCCAGCACCCGCCGGCCGTCCAGGCCGGCTTCGCCGACCACCCGCTTGCCGGGCAGGACGCGCAGCAAGCGGCTGACGGCGAGGAGGCGGCCGTCGGCCAGGGCAATCTCGAAGGGGACCGGCGGCTGCCGCCCGGCAGCGCGCAGGGCTGCGGCTTCGCTCAGCATGGGCGGTCAGCGGTCGAGGCTGTCGTCGGCGAGCAGCGCGTCGGCGTCGATGCCGCGCAGCTTGTCGCTGACCCGCTTTTTGCCGCTGCGGATGTTCGAGGCGCTGCTGCCCAGTTCGGGATTGAGCACCATGGTCGCGTGATTGACGTGATCGACGTACTGGCCGAGATCGACCGATTCCAGGAAACACATGCGGTAACCGGCCGCCACCATCTTGCGGTGCATGACGCTGCCGGCCACCTCGTCGCCGTCAGCGAAACCGGTGTTCAGTTCGCGGATGACGTCGGTACGGTACATCGCGCAGTGGCTGCGCAGGTAATGCAGGCTGTCGTCGAAACGTTCGGCGCGGAAGGTACGCCGGCCGGTCATGCGGAACAGCGCCGTCTTCCAGGCCTGCTCGACGCGGCGCCCGAAGCGTTGCAGCGGCGTCTTGGTTTCCAGCTTCCAGGAACCGACGCCGGCCACCCGCGCGTCCGCGGCAAAGGGCGCGAGCAGCACGTTCAGCCAGTCGGCACGACGGACGAAGGTGTCGGTATGGATCGACAGCACGTACGGCGTATCGACCCGCGCCAGCGCCAGGTCAAGCGCCCGCGCGTGCGACAGGGCCGGCGTGTCGCCGGCTTCGGCCGGACGCTCGATCAGTTCGATCCAGGAAATGCCGCGCAGGTAGTCGAGCGAGGCGTCGGCGGAATCGTTGTCGATCACGATCACCCGGGCCTGGGCGAAATCGGTGTACTTGCGCAGCAGGCGCAGGCAAATCTTGGTGATTTCCGGGGTCTTGTAGTTGGGCACCAGAATGGTGACCTGTGCTTGCTGACTCATTTGAGCAATCCCTCGGCCTGCAGTTGATCGCGGATGGCTTGCGCAGTCAGGCGATTGCCGTCGGGATTCATGTGCCCGCCGACTTCCTCCGGGCGCCAGAAGGTCTTGATCGCCGGGTTGGCTTCCAGCTGCTTGCGGAACACCGGTTCCATGTCGACCACCGGCATGCCCAGGCGCTTCGCCTCGGCGGCGGCGAATTCGCTGATCGCGCGGTATTTCGATTCTTCGCCGTCAAGGATGTCGCGAATCGGGAAGTTCACCCAGACCGGCACGCCACCGTTGGCCCGGACGCTGGCGACGAACTGTTCCATGATGCCGGTCAGGATTCGCCGCCCGAGCGCGCCGGGTTCGCGGTCGCGCTTGAAGCGGTCGCCCAGGGCACGCTGGAAGGCAGCCAGAGCATAGGAATAGTTCCAGCCACCGATGCGCTTTTCGCCGCTGCGGTACTGTTCGATCAGGGCTTCGGGCGATGGCACCGGCACCTTGGTCAATTCCAGCGAACCGTCGGCCTTGGGCACGAACATCGGCTTGGCGTAGTCGCGGAAGCTGTAGGTGTTGCGGTTGTAGTCAAGGACGTAGAAGCCGAGCACCACCACGTCGGGCTTGTAGGCCTTGCCGTGGTGTTCGTACATCAGGTAGTTCTGGTCGGTACCGGTCGCCGACACGGCGTAGTTCATCACTTCCCAGCCGGGCAGCAACTCGGCCAGGCGATAGGCGTAGGTATCTTCGTTGCTGACGCCGTGACCGAAGGAATAGCTGTCGCCGACAATCATCAGGCGGCGCTTGCCGGCCGGTTTCTCCAGCGTGAATTCCTGGTGGTTGCGCATGCCCTGCGCGTTGGTGCGGATGTGCCCGAGGTTTTCCGGGCGGGCGTCGATGTTCGGCGCATTGCGCCAGCCAGTGTATTGATCGTAGATGAAGCGGGAATCGAAGTGGACCTTGCCGTCGGCCATTCTTGCCTTGACCCAGCGCCATTCGCGGGTCACCGACAGGTCGGCATGAGGCGGCACGTCGTCGCCGAAAGCGAAATACAGCCGGGCGCCGCCTTCGAGCAGGAGGACGGTAATCAGCAGGTTGATGGCGATCAGCTTGAGTAATTTCATGAGCAGGGGATAGAGGCCAAGACCCGGTATTATATGGCTTTTCCCGGCCGGTTCCGCCGCAGCCGGCCTTCGATTGCTATACTTGCAGGATTTTTCCCGGCCACCCGAGCGCCCATGAACCTGATCGGCATTTCCGCCCATTACCACGACAGCGCCGCCGCGCTGATCCGCGACGGCGCAATCGTTGCAGCAGCGCAGGAAGAACGCTTCACGCGCAAGAAGCACGACCCCGATTTCCCGGAAAACGCCATCCGCTACTGTCTGGCGGAAGCCGGTCTGACCATGGCCGACATCGACGGCGTCGTCTACTACGACAAGCCACTGGTCAAGTTCGAACGCCTGCTGGAAACCTACCTGTCCTACGCGCCGGCGGGCTTCCTGTCCTTCGTCAAGGCGATGCCGGTATGGCTCAAGGACAAGCTCTACCTCAAGCAGACCCTGAAGAAGGAACTGGCAAAACTGGGCGGCTGCAAGGAAAGCGCGCTGCCGCCGCTGCTGTTTGCCGAACATCACCAGTCGCATGCGGCCTCGGCCTTCTTCCCCAGCCCCTTCGAGAAGGCCGCCGTGCTGTGCATGGATGGCGTCGGCGAATGGGCGACCAGTTCGGTCTGGCTGGGCGATGGCAACACACTGACCCCGCAGTGGGAAATCAATTTCCCGCATTCGCTGGGCATGCTCTATTCGGCCTTCACCTATTACACCGGCTTCAAGGTCAATTCCGGCGAGTACAAGCTGATGGGCCTGGCCCCCTACGGCGAGCCGAAGTACGTCGACCTGATCCTCGACAAGCTGCTCGACCTCAAGGAAGACGGGACCTTCCGGCTGGACATGCAGTACTTCAACTACGCCACCGGCCTGACCATGACCAACGACCGCTTCGCCGAACTGTTCGGCGGGCCGGCGCGCAAGCCCGAGTCGGAGATCACCGCCAAGGAAATGGACCTGGCCCGTTCGATCCAGGCGGTAACCGAGGAAATCGTGCTGCGCCTGGCGCGCACGGTGCACAAGGAACTCGGCGTCGATTACCTGTGCCTGGCCGGCGGCGTGGCGCTGAACTGCGTTTCCAACGGCCGTCTGCTGCGCGAGGGGCCGTTCAAGGACATCTGGATCCAGCCGGCAGCCGGCGATGCCGGCGGCGCCATCGGCTGCGCCCTGGCTGCCTATTACGCGAAGAGCGGCGCCAAGCGCGTTGCGCAGGCCGGCGACAGCATGCAGGGCAGCTACCTCGGCCCGCGCTACGCGGCCGACGAAATCACCCGCCAACTGGACGAGCTCGGCGCCAAGTACGAGGTTCTCGACGACAGCGTGTTCTTCGACCGCGTCGCCGACATCCTGGCCGGCGAAAAGGTGGTCGGCTGGTTCCAGGGACGCATGGAATTCGGCCCGCGCGCCCTCGGCGGCCGTTCGATCATCGGCGACCCGCGCAGCCGCAACATGCAGTCGGTGATGAATCTGAAGATCAAGTTCCGCGAGTCCTTCCGCCCCTTCGCGCCCTCGGTGCGCGCGGAGAAGGTCGGCGAGTGGTTCGAGCAGGAGGGCCCCAGCCCCTACATGCTGATCGTCGCCCCGGTGCGCGAGGACAAGCGCATCGCCATGAGCGCCGACCAGGAAAAGCTGTTCGGCATCGACAAGCTCAACGTACCGCGCTCGCAGGTACCGTCGATCACCCACGTCGATTACTCGGCGCGCATCCAGACCATCCACCGCGAGACCAACCCGCGCTACTACCGCCTGATCGAGGCCTTCGAGCAGAAAACCGGCTGCCCGATCCTGATCAACACTTCGTTCAACGTGCGCGGCGAGCCCATCGTGTGCACGCCTGCCGATGCCTACCGCTGCTTCATGCGGACCGGCATGGATTATCTGGTGATCGAGAATTTCGTCCTGGCCAAGACCGAACAACCGGCCTGGGAAGACGACGAAAGCTGGAAGGAAGAGTTCCAGCTTGACTGAGCCGACAAAGGAAAACCCGCATGTCCAATGAAATTCCCGTCCTCGACCGCAAGGGTCTGCGCGACTTCGGCCTGGTCACCGGCGCCCTGTTCGCCAGCATCTTCGGCCTCTTCCTGCCCTGGCACTTCGGCTGGGCCTGGCCGGTCTGGCCGTGGGCGCTGTTCGCCGCCCTGGGCATCACCGCGCTGGTGGCGCCGATGGCGCTCAACCCGGTGTACAAGATCTGGATGCGCTTCGGCCTGGCCATCGGTGCCGTCATGTCGCGCATCATCCTCGGCATCGTTTTCTTCGCTCTCGTCACCCCGCTCGGCTTGCTGATGCGGGCCACCGGCAAGGACCCGATGAACCGCCGTTTCGACCGCAAGCT
>Ga0209794_1001000_pt1 | contig 27353 bp, 24 predicted proteins | sample EBPBio232013_DNA_FD_185869 | JGI IMG/M metagenome (GOLD analysis project Ga0209794, IMG submission 185869) | Wastewater treatment Type I Accumulibacter community from EBPR Bioreactor in Madison, WI, USA - Reactor 1_5/23/2013_ DNA (SPAdes)... | ecosystem: Engineered > Bioreactor > EBPR >... | reverse complement strand
ATCACCTTCACCGAGCCCGGCTCGCACACGCGGCTCTTGTCGTTGCGATCCACGTCCGAGCACATGGTGAGTTCGGACTCGTCCTTCTTGGAATTCAGGAGCTTGAGGATCTGTTCCGAGTCGGCAATCGGATCATCGCCACGCTTGATCGTGCCGGAAATCGGGCAGGTTTCGATGCGGCGGCCAGACACGCGCACGAACATTTCCGGCGAAGCGCCGATCAGATATTCCTGCTCCCCCAGATTGATGAAGAAGGAATAGGGCGAAGGATTGATGGCCTTCAGGCGGCGGGAAATGTCCGACGGCTGGCTGTCGCAACGCTCCATGAACTTCTGGCCGGGCACCACCTCAAAGAGATCGCCACGACGGAAACTTTCCTTGGCCTTGATCACCAGATTGGCATATTCGCCCGGGTGATGATCACCGCGCGGCGGGATCACATCCGTCTTGCGGAAGGGTTCGGCCGGAATGTCGGCATTCTTGCCCGCGGTCGAAACGCCGTTCTTCTCGAAATCATAGCCATCGATCCAGGCGCGGGCCGAATAGTGGTCCACCACCAGAATTTCGTCGGGCAGGAACAGCACCATGTCGCGCTGGTCATCCGGGCGCTCAAGCTTCAGCTTGATAGCATCGAACTGGAAGGAAAGATCATAACCAAAGGCTCCGAACAGGCCGATGGAGCTGTCTTCCTGCGAATAGAAGAGATCGACCACGGCGCGCAGCACCGAGAAGACGGTGGGAATGCGCGAACGTTCTTCTTCGGTAAAAACCCGGTCCGGCTCCTTGACGGTGAGGTCGATGCGCTTCACCGAAACACCGTCCAGCACCACATCGGCCACGCTCTTCAGCTTGTCGGCGATGAAGGAGAGGATGACCTCGCCACGCTCGTTGTAGGCTTCGATCCACACCTTGCGACCGAAGCAGGAAATGCCGACCGGCGGATCGACAATCGCCGTATCCCAGCGTGTGTAGCGGCCCGGATATTCGTAGTTGGAGGAAAAGACCGCGCCACGGCGTTCATCGAGCTTGCTGATATAGCTGTCGATCGCATCCGCATAGCCGACTTCGCGACGCAAGCGGCGAACCTTCACCCCGCCTCGCGTCTCGTAGGTTTCTGCGCCGTCGCTTTCAATTACCGTTGCCATGTCTTCTCTTCTCCATCGTCCGGTTGCCTGTCACAGACGGCCGGATACGAAAAAAGCCGCCTGAATTTCGGGCGGCTTGGTGTCTAGTCCATGGACATGACGGGTCAAGGCCGCTGAATGCGGACCCACCACCAGTTTGCAATGTTCATGGACATATTCTTCATGGGCAAAATTGTTAGCGTGGCAAAACGCCTTGCGCAAGCGCGAATTGCTCGCAAACCGGGCGAAGTTTCAGGAACAGAATGGCGAGCGGGACGTTTCCTCCCCGGACAACCGGGAGAAAACCATGCTGAAAAAGCTGTTCATCACAGCCGCATTGCCGATCCTCACCGCTGCTTCTCTGCCTGAAACAGGGCCTGTGCCACCGATGAAGCCCACGGCGCAAGCCCAAGCGGAAGCCCCGAAAACAACCGAGAAAACCCCGGAAGCCCCCTCCTCCGGCAAAGCAGATATCACAGAGCATCAGAAGCCGGAGGACCCGCAGGCGCTGTCCGCCTGCCTCGATCAGCTCACCCGTCAGGGCGTGGGATTTCGCAAGCTCGACCGACAGGACGGGCCTGGCGCCTGCGGGATTGAGCAACCCGTGGAGCTGAGCGAACCCGCCAAGGGCCTCGTGATTGAGCCGCCCGCCATCCTGCGCTGCCAGACGGCGGCGGCCATTGTCGACTGGACCCGGGAAATGCTGCTGCCCGCGGCCCGGCGCGCCTATCCTGAAACGCAGCCGGTGCGCCTTGCCAATGCCTCATCCTATGTCTGCCGCAATCGCAACAGCGCCGAAACAGGCAAGGTTTCGGAACACGCCAAAGGCAATGCCCTTGATCTGGCCCGCATCGATTTTGCCGATGGCCAGTCGCTGACGCTTCAGCCCCGGGACAAGGGCAGCGACTTCGCCGCCGCATTCCTGCACAGCATGACGGCCTCGGCCTGTCTGTATTTCACGACGGTCCTGTCACCGGGAAGCGACGCCACCCATCAGGACCACCTTCACCTTGATATTCTGGAGCGGAAGAGCGGCTATCGCTATTGCCGATAAAGACAGGGCGGCGCGACCCGCACCACACGGTTGACAAAGCCCTCACGTTGCCTGTCGCAGAGTACACCGACCTCTCTTCCCCCTCGCCCCGCTTGCGGGGAGAGGGTTGGGGTGAGGGGCAAAGCCACGGGTAGAGCCGTTTAAGAATATGAGTTGGCGTGATGCTTCCGCCCCTCATCCCGCTGCCGCGACCTTCTCCCCGCAGGCGGGGAGAAGGGTAATGAAAGTACCGTTCTGCCCATAGGAATGCGCGGCAGGGTTCGTCATCAACAACAGAGCGGGTCGCAACCCGCCCTGCCCGTGCTCGATCAGAACGTCTTGGTCAGCGAAATTTTGAACGAGCGCCCCGCCTCAGTGTAGTAATCCACCGGCTGGTTGCTGCTGCTGACCGCCGTGGGGTTTATGTCGCGAACACCGACGGCGTTCCAGTATTGCTTGTCGAAGATATTGTAGACACCAGCCTGCACACGCAGCCCCTTCAGGCTTTCCGGCTCCCACCAGCCCGTCAGGTTGGCAATGCCATAGGCCGGTGCGTCGTAGGTCGTGGAAACATGGTCGTCGCGCATGGCAGCCGAGAAAATGCCGGTGATTTCCGTGCCCCACGTCTCCTGCTGGTAGCCAAGCCCGGTGATCGCCTTGAACGGAGCCACCGTGCGGATGAACTCGCCCGTGTCCTGATCCTTGCCATAGGTATAGGCGAGCGAGCCATGCACGAAGAACCCGTTGTCGAATTCCTTGCGGCCCTTCACCTCGACACCCGAGATATGGACGCGGTTACGGTTCGCCCAGCTCATATAAAGGAACTGCGGATAGTAACCCGCCGGATAGGCCGACGTGTAGGTCGATGTATCGTCGATGAAGTTCTTATAGCGATTATGGAACAGCGTGATCTTGCCCGTCAGGTCGCCCGCCTCGTAATCCGCACCCACCTCAAAACCGTTGCCGGTTTCCGCCTTCAGCGTCGGATTGCCGACCACGCCATAACCACCGGCAACGTTCGTGAAGTTGCTGTAAAGCTCGGTCACCGTCGGCGCGCGATAGCTCATCGACCATTGTGCGAAAAACTTGATCTCGTCGGTCGCCTGATAGGTCAAGAGCAGCTTGGGCGAGAGCTTTGATCCGCTCTGGCTCGATCCGATGCCGAAGTAGCTGTAGCCGGTATTGGCAAGATACTGGGCCGAAATCTCTGGATCGTAGTCATACCAGTCGAAACGAAGGCCGGGCGTCACCGTCAGACCCGTATCGGCCACCGCAATCTCGTCATCGAGATAAAGGCCAAGCCGCTTGCCATCGACATTCGGCACATCGGCCTGCGATGCACTGGAAACCCCGGCGGTGACGGCGGTCACATACTGCTCATACTGGAAGAACTGGATATTGCCGCCAAACCGCAACGTGTGGTCGAGAACGCCCGTCTCGAAGGTCGAAATCGTCCCCCCCGTCAGGCCCAGCGACGATTCTTCCGTCGTATTGTCGCGCAGGTAATTGGTATTGTTGTTGCGCATGCCGTGCGAGCCGGACTCCTTGACGAGGCGCTGCCAGTAGGGTGTCAGCTTCGCCGCATCGATCAGACCGCCTGCCTCAGGGGCTTCATATTCATAGTCCATCGAAACGCGGTCACGCGTCGTGTCTTCATAGCCCCAGTAGTCGCCCACCCGATAGGTGGTCGTACCTGTGGTGGATTGCAGCGTCTTGAGATCGGTATCGACATTGCGGTCGAACCGTTCCGCCGTAAAGCCCACCCGATGGCCGCCTTCCAGATCCTGCCGGAACTTGAACATCACGCTGCGCTGATAGGTATCGGCCGGGTTCTTTTCCGTGCGGCTGGACCCGATGACATCTGCGGAACCCTGATTGTCCGTCTCCTGACCGCGCGTGTAGGACGATTGCAAGAGAACCGACGTATCACCCAGCTTGCGTGCCAGCGCCACCGAGCCGCCAAAGCTCATATCCTTGCTGTCGAAGCCGGTCTTGACGACACCACCCCAATCCCTGCCCTCGCCGATCAGGTCTTCCGGCTCGAGCGTATTGAGAACAATCGCTCCCCCCATGGCCCCGGAGCCGATGCGGCTGGAATCAGCGCCGCGCACCACATCGACGCTTGAAAGCGCCGAGAAATCATAGCTGTCGGAACTGTCGCCGATCCCCGTCGTTGGCGAAGCGGAGCCGGTGCGCGTCAGCGTTTCAAGATAGGGAATCGGAATGTCATCGATGAGCGTGGCAATGCGCGCGCCGCCAAGACCGCGCAGATACAAGCCACCGGCAGCGCCCGTGCGGGTTTCGGCGTAATCCAGCCCCGCTTCCGTCGTGCTGCCGAGGTCCTTGATGGAGTTGATATCCTTCTGTCGGATGGTCTGTGCCTTCGTCTCGCTGGCTAGCGGCGTATCGGCAGCCCCCTTGTCGAGCTTCTGACGCGCCGTTTTCTTCGTCGTTTTCACCACAATGGTCTCAAGCGTCGTCGCGCCGTCGGCATCCTGCGCCTGCGCGTGCTGCGAAAGGAAAACGAGGGAAAGCGCCGTGCAGGCCATCCATCCCGAACGAAAAAGCATATGCGTCATGGTCCAACCCCTGTTGCCCGCCCGGCGGGCCAAACCGCGCCTTGGCGCGACCAACATTATTAGTGGAGTAATTTACTCCACTTACAGGATGGGACGTATTATAACATGACATATTGAGTCAACATTAAGCGCAAACTTTTTTGCACCGTTTCGATCAGGAATACCCTAAACAGCAAAAAGGCCGCCCTTTCGGAGCGGCCTTTTCTGTTTTGATATCAAACCCTTGCTCAGCGTTCGAGAATGCTGCGCAACTCCACGAGATTGGAGCGCACGCGCAGGATACGGAAGCCCATGGTCGCCAGATGCGACGGCATGATCAGCCCGTCTTCCTTGCCGTTGGAAATGATCCACGGCTGGATGGCGAGTGCCGCACGCGTCTGCAGCAACGTTTCGTTCCACACCTGCGTCAGGTTGCGCTCGCGAATAACGGCGGCGAAATCGGCACCCGTGGCCGAGAGAATGCCGTAATAGCCGTAGAGCTGGCCATAGGCGAACCAGAACCGATCATCGGCACGGAAGTCGAACCAGCCGCGATTGTGGAATTCCGAACGCTCGGACAGGATGGCTGACGTGCCGCCGATATCGTTGGCGATACGGTCGAGGAACTGCACGAAATTGTCGGCACGCGCATCAAACGTTGCACCGCAGGCGGACAGCGACGCGTTGAACTTCTCGAGGCTCTGGATGGCCGAGCGGTAATAGCTGGGCGTCGGCGTCTTGGGACCGAACGGCGAGAGGCCGAAATACCAGGATTCCTCATCGAACTGCATGTTGCCGCGCGCATTCTGCAGGTCCTGATTGATGCCCGAGGTGCCGCGCACGCGACCAAGCGTATCGACCAGTTCCGCCGTCGTGCGACGAACCGCCTGATTCACGCCGCGCTGAAACGCCGCCTTGTTATCGAAGAAGGGCGTATGATCCCAGTCCACGCCGAACAATCCGGCCTTGTAGGCGAGCGTCGACGAAATCCAGGCATTCTGGTTGACGTTGAAGTCGATCAGACCGGAGGCAACATCGACAATCGCCGAACTCTGGCAGGTATTCGCCCCGCCGGTCGTCGTCAGATGTTCGCCCGGAGCCACCGTCCGTTCGGAAAACTTGTAATTCGCCACATAGTCCGGGTCGAAATTGCTCCAGCGCTGCGAATTCCACATGAACTGGCCGTAGAAGGCGACGAACGCGAGAACGGCCACGCCGACCACCGCCTTGATGATCAGGCCGCGATCCCTGTACCAGCCATGGACAGCCAGAAACGGCCAGACGATGGCAGCGAAAACGAGACCGAAAAACCGCTTGATGGCGGCGATGACCGGATCGAGCATTGTTACTCTCCTATGCCGTAAAGGCGCATGCGCAGGTTGCGCTTGTCACTGAGATAGAGGTCCGTCAGCCGCCTGACAACATGCTCACGCCAGTTTTCGGCGTAACCTTCGTAGGCGGCATAGAAACCTTCCTTGTCGAACACGAAGCGCGACAGATAGTCGTCAGGCGTCAGCCGGGCGATCAAACGGCTCGTCAACCATTGATCGGCATGGCCGGGAAGCGCCCGAATGAGAAGGAAACGCCATTCGGGCCGCGCCTGTTCCATTCGGTAGCTGCCCGTCTGGGCGATAACGCGCTGCGCCTCCTGCAGGAAGGGATAGCTGCCTTCCTCGGTGATCGCCGAGGCATGGCGCAGCAGAAAACTCTGTGCGAAGACGGGGTCGGAAAGGCGTCCCGCCGCTTCCGGCTCCAGACGCGCGGCAAACCCTTCAAGGATCATCTGCGCCCGGTGTTTCAACAGGCCCGAAGCTTCCACCCAGCTGGCGCGCGGCAGTTCAATGCGGCCGGTGCGCGCCAGGAAATCATAGACCATGGCCGGATCATTGTCCGGCAGATAGGCCACCTGCCAGGGTCGCGAGCGGCGAAAACCGGGGGCCTTGGGGTCGCAAATCACCGTGGTCTGCTTGCCATCGACAAAGACGAACACCCCGCCGAAATGATTGGCCCAGAAGGCATCATGGCGGAAAACGAGTTGATCCGGCACCAGCACATTCTGGCGGATGTCGCCGGTGATCCGTGCCAACTCCACCATGCGCTCGATCAGGGCATCGTTGCGCCAGACATTCTCTTCCACCTTCAGCCGGTCGATCAACCCGCGCAACTCGGTGGCCTTGCCCAGAATATCTTCCGCCGAAAGCACCCGGAAATGCACCTCATTGATCGCGAGAAGATCCTCAAGCGAGGCGACTTCCGCAACATTGTCCTCGATCTCACCGTAAAGCGCGTCGCGGATCGTCACCGCGCCGATGGCCCGGGCATTGGCGGTGAAGAATTCATGCATCAGCCCCGCCGTATTTGAGAAACTCGTATGCACGACAGGAAGATTTTCCTGATCCGGGGTCATGACAATGAAACGGCGATTGACACGCTTGGGGTCGAGATAATCGGGATCACCCAGTTCCTCCGCCACCTGCGGAGAAAACCCGGTCATATCGATCTCGAATTCATGAAGCGTCGTCGGCTTCAACCCGAAGCCCACCAGCGCACGATTATAACGCTCGACCAGATGCGGCTCGGCAATTGCCATCAGCCGACCGTAAATCAGTTCTGCTTCCAGAAGCCGGTTCATGTCACCACGTCCCTTCCCGCTTCATGGTCTCGATCTCGGCGACGGCGCGTTCACGCTGACGTTCGCGGCGGATCATTTCCTTCACGGCCGCCTCGTCTTCCGTATCGGCATAGCGGAATTCGCTGTCGGCATAGCGGTTGATCTCCTGCAAGACCATCTCCATCGTGATCGGGCCGCGAAGCGCCTCGATCATCGCCTTCTTCTCATCATAGCTCCTGTGCAGGAACACGTCCGGCGTCTCGAACCACGCATCCGGCAGGTCCATGTCCATGGCCCGCATCTTGATGGCATCGGTGATGTTCTTCACCGCCCGGCCCGTAAAGCGCGGTTCCGCCCGGCTGATGCGGTAAAGATAATCGCCCACATCGGCAAGCGTCTGCGGCGTGCCCTTCTCTTTCGCATACTGCTCCCAGACCGCCACAAGTCCCTCTTCCGAAGGGCGCGAATGCCCCTGATAGGAGGCGCTGACGGCCTTCTTGATTTCCTGCCCCTGATAGAGCGCATGATCGCCAAGCGGCAGCGTATGGCGCTTGCCAAGAAGCAGGGCGAAAATGTCGATGTAATCGTCGCGGGTCTGCGGCCCGTCGATCAGCCAACGCGCGCTGGCCCGCTGGCGCAGCGCATCATCCACCTTTTCCGGATGGTTGGAGAACATGCCGAAGGTGGCATTGCCCCGCACCACCGTCGAGGCCCCGGCAAAACTTTCCATCAGGACTGCCGTCACCTCATGCTGACCCGAGGAAGCCCGGTCATCGGAGCGGCGCGCCGTCACCTGATCCACATCATCGATGGTGCCGAAGCCGATGACACGCGGATTGACGACATTGTTGACGAACTGCTTGCAGGCCTGTCCCGACTTGCCCTGATAGGACGAAATCTGGTCCACGCCGAAATTCTCATAATGGAAGCCATAGCCCGCCATCTGGCAGTAATCATTGAGAAGCCCGGCCATCATCTGAATGAGGATGGTCTTGCCGGTGCCCGGCAAACCGTCACCGATGAAGGTGAAGAGAAAGCCACCCAATTCCACAAACGGGTTCATCTGCCGGTCGAAGTCGTAGGCGACCAGCATCCGGGCCAGCCGCATCGCCTGATATTTGGCGATGTGGTTGCCGATGATCTCCTCCGGTTTCTTGAAGGTCATGGAGAGCGGCTTGGTCTTAACCCCCGCCTGCGCTTCAAACCCGGCCAGCGTGAAATCGTCGGCATCAATGCGGATTTGGACCGTCTCGAAGGCGGCAAGCCCGAAAAACGACGCCTTGCGGGCCAGAAGCGCCTCGACCGCCGCACGGGCAAACCCGCGCGCCTTGGCCGCCGCCACATCCCCATCCGAAGCGCCGGAAACCGCCGCATCAAGCGCGGCAACCAGCCCTTTCAGTGCGTCCTGCGGCGTCTCGAACGAAAGATCGGGATCGGCGGAAACCTCTTCCGCCTCGGCAGAAAGCGTCGTTGAAACATAGCTTGCGAAGGTGAAGGCTGACACGAAGGCACAGGACGAAAGCAGCCCCTTGAACCGGGCCGCGTCCTCACCGGCAAGCGGGCTTTCCCGGTTGCGGGCAAAAAGCGCCTCGAGTTCAGTGAGGCGCGAGAACACATCGCCGATGGCGAGCGCCACCTGAAGGCCGCGCCGCACCCGGTAAAGCAGCGTATGCGCCGCCGGCGTCAACAGCGGGTCGCCACCACAGACCGCCTGAACAGTGGCCGAAAACGCCACTTCGCGCGCCCGCCGGATCGCGCCCGTCGAAACGGTGGGAACGAAACGACGCCCCGTTCCGGCCAGCGCCGTGCCGCCCGCATCGCCACCATCGCCGCCGATGATCGAAAAGCGGGTGACGAGCGATTGCGCCGTGGAAAGATGCCGTGCGATTTCCTCTTCGCGCAGCGTGGTCAGACCGGCTGAAAGTGTCATACCTTAAACCTCGCTGATGACATTGGTGCCGGAAATCACATGCACCCGGTAATGGCCGAAAATCGCCGCCGCTTCGCCCGCCGCGTAAAGCGCCTGATAGGCATCATGCGGCACCAGCGCGTGCTTTTCATAGGCGCTGACGCCCATGCGCGCCGCCTCGAGATCGTTCGTTTCAATGTGGAACTGCTGCACGGCCGGCGTTGAGGAAAAGAAACCGCGCTTTTCCGCGATTTCATGGGCCGCAAACACTTCCTGCATCGTCCAGGTCAACAGCCAGGCATTGTCCGGTTTGCGCACCTTGGAGAGCACCTCGTTGATGCGCGCATTGTTTTCCGTGATCCCCGCCGAATAAAACGGCCCGAGCACGATGCGCCGCAGGCTTTTGGGATGCAGTGTCGGAAAATCCTTGTCGAGATTTTGCGCAATCGTGGCGGGCGACAGCGAATAGGCCGAGTTTTTCTGAACGAAATCATCAAACTGCGCCGCAAGCTGCGGGTTTAACAGCCCGCCGACCGGCAACGGCACGTCCGTCTCCTCGTTGAGCTTACCGTCCTTCGTCACCAGAAGATCGGTGACGTTTTCCGAAGAATCTTCAATCGTCGCCACATAGATCATCGGCAGGGTCTGGCTGCCATCAAAGGCACCCCAGACGACAACGGTGCGCACGCGCCGGTTTTCGGGATTGACGGAGACATGCACCGTTTCCGGCAGCACGAAGGGCGAGAAAACATCGCCCCGCTTCAGGCTTTCCAGATAAACCCGCTCGGCCATGCGCGACTGCAGTTCGCGCGGAAACTCCCGCACCCGCAGGATGAAATCGGCCATTTCCGCTTTCAGCGCCGCCGCATCGGGAATCGACGCCAGCCGCTTGTCAGCCGTCGCTCGGTCGTTTTCCAGTTCCAGCACGTTCTGGAAGACGGGATAGCCGCTTTCAGCCCGGGAAATGCGAAACGCCTGCGAAAAGCCGATGCGGTTTTCCCAGGCCGTGAACGAATTCTTGAGCCGCACCACCGCAGGCACAACGAGCGAGGCCGGAAGGCCGCTGCCCGGCAGCATCAGTCCCGGATCGGCAAGCCAGCTCTGCAAACCACCAAGGGCCGCCCCGATGGTGGTGAAGTAGTGGCGAACAGCGTCGGTCGTCTCAGAACTCATAGGGCCATGATCCGGTCAGGAAGAATACAGGGGGGAAGCGGTCGAAAAGGCCCCTCCACTTCATTGCTTGACGTAATTGGCGGCGTTATGCTTGTCCATCACGGTCTGGAAGCGACGGGCAAAGGCATCATCGGCCAGCTTCTTGCGGCGCTGGATATCTGCCGTGGAGAGCATGTTCTTCTCATGCAGTTCCAGAAGGTCGCCAATATGGCTTTGCGCCGCAGCACCGATGCCCGCCATGGTTTCTTCCGCCGCCGTATCGACCGCACTTCCCAGAGTGTTGATGCGATGCGCCACTTCCTGCTGGGCCGCCGTTTTCAGCGAATCTTCCAGCGCTTTGTAAAGCACGATGCGCTGCTCCGTATCGATGGTCAGCTTGTTGATCAGCGTGTTCTGGGCGGCAATCTGGTTGTTGAGCGAATCCACAAACGTCTGGAACATCGAGGTATAGCGCTCCAGTGTCTGGCTTTCGGCCAGAAGCTCCTGCTCGCGCGCCTGCGCCTGATTATATTCGGTGGCAAGCGCCGAACGCTTGCCCTCAAGCTCGGTGCGTGTTGCCTGCTCGGTCGAAGCGGCAATCCGGTTTTCGATCTCAAGAAGTTCCGGGTTCAGCGTTTCGATGCGCTTTTGCACTTCGCCCAATGCGGCAATCGCCTGCTTGCGGCGCTCGATCACCTGCACAAGGCTCGTTTCCGAGGTCTTGTAACGCTCGCCCAGAATGGTGCGCTGGTCCTTCAAAATGCCGACAATCGTGTCGGACTTCGCCAGAAGCTCCTGCAGGTTTCCGGCCAGAGACATGTTGCGCACGCGGTCGGTGCGCAGGCGCTGCGCCTTCTGCCGCGAGAACACACCCACCAGCTTTTCCCAGCCGGTGTAGTTCTTCATACTTTCGAATTCCGCGCCAAACACATTGGTCGCATCCTCAAGGCCGATGATCAGGTCGGCAATGTTGCCTTCCATCACCTTCTGCTGCTTGAGAACGTCTTCGATACGCGCATGTTCGATGTCGAAATTCACATCGCCGATCTTCGTTTCCGCCTTGGCGAACTGGTCAAGCACCGTGCCGGATTGCTCCAGCTTGCCGCGCATCTCCTCCACCACCGAGCGGGTTTTTGCGATTTCCGTGTCGAAATCCTGAAGCGTGGCCATGCGTCATCTCCGTTGGCGTGGTCTGTCCCCGCATACTTAATGTATCGCGAGGCGAAATTTAATCCCCCGCATCGCGCAATACGGGCGCGCCTTGCCGCAGGCCCCTCTTTTCCGGTGACAGTAAGCCCGCGAGCCTGTAATGCACCGAAAAGACAACCCGCCGCACTTTCCGCCCGCCCCCTCGGCTGCTAAAAGCGCGGGCACCCGTTCAAAGAGGAGACAGGACCATGAAAGCATCGACCATGCGCCGCCTTGCCACGGCAATCCTTCTTTCAGGCTTTGCCACCGGCGCATTCGCCGCTGAACCGGAAAGCTGCGCCACCGTGCGCTTCTCGGATGTCGGCTGGACCGATATCACCGCGACCACGGCAACCGCTTCCGTTCTCCTCAAGTCTCTCGGCTACACCACCGAAACCAAGGTGCTCTCCGTTCCCGTCACCTACGCATCCTTGAAGAACAAGGACATCGACGTTTTCCTCGGCAACTGGATGCCGACCATGGAAGCCGATATCGCGCCTTACCGCGCCGATGGTTCGGTTGAAACCGTGCGCGAAAACCTCAATGGCGCGAAGTATACGCTGGCCACCAATGCCAAGGGCGCTGAACTCGGCATCAAGGACTTCAAGGATATCGCCGCCCACAAGGACGCGCTGGAAGGCAAGATCTACGGCATCGAGCCGGGCAATGACGGCAACCGTCTGATCCTCGGCATGGTCGAGAAGGATACCTTCGGCCTCAAGGGCTTCGAAGTGGTGGAATCCTCCGAACAGGGCATGCTGGCCGAAGTGGCGCGCGCCGAAAAGAACGGCGAGCCGGTCATCTTCCTCGGTTGGGAACCGCACCCGATGAACGCCAAGTTCAAGCTCACCTACCTGACGGGCGGTGACGACGTCTTCGGCCCGAACCTCGGCGGCGCAACCGTCATGACCAATGTGCGCGCCGGTTACACCACCGAATGCGCCAATGTCGGCGCGCTCTTGAAGAACCTCTCCTTCTCGCTGACGATGGAGAACGAAATCATGGGCAAGATCCTCGACGACGGCGCCGAGCCGGAAGATGCCGCCAAGACCTGGCTGAAGGCCAATGGCGCCGCCATTGAACCGTGGCTTGCCGGTGTGAAGACGCGCTCCGGTGACGATGGTCTTGCCGCCGTCAAGAAGGCGCTCGGCCTCTAAGGGCACGGGCGCACGAAAACAAGGCGGAGACCTCCTTGGACTGGCTTACTGAAACGCGCGTTCCGATCGGCCCCTGGTCGAAAGCAGCCGTCACATGGATGACAACCCATGGCGGCTGGTTCTTCGATGCCGTTTCCAATGGCCTTTCGGCAATCATTGACGGCATCTTGTGGTGCCTTCAGTCGCCGCATCCGCTGGTCTCCGTTGCCGTCTTCACCGCCTTTGTCTGGTGGTATCGGCGCTCCTATGGCGTCACGGCTTTTACCGTGCTCGGCCTGCTGCTGATCATCAATCTGGGCTACTGGAAAGAGACGACCGAAACGCTGGCGCTGGTTCTGGCGGCGACCGCCGTGTGCATGGCCATCGGCATTCCGGTTGGCATCGCCGCAGCGCGGCGCGAATGGCTTTATGCCGTGCTGCGCCCGATCCTTGATCTGATGCAGACCATCCCGACCTTTGTCTATCTCATTCCGGCCCTCATTCTCTTCGGGCTGGGCATGGTGCCGGGCCTGATTGCGACCGTCATCTTTGCGGTTCCCGCCCCCATTCGCCTGACGCGCCTCGGCATCATCTCGACGCCCGGTGCGCTGAAGGAAGCCGCGCTGGCCTTTGGCGCGACGCCCTGGCAGGTGCTGCGCAAGGTGGAACTGCCCTATGCCACGCCGCAGATCATGGCGGGCCTGACGCAGACCATCATGCTGTCGCTGTCCATGGTGGTGATCGCCGCCCTCGTCGGGGCGAACGGCCTCGGCGTGCCGGTGGTGCGCGCGCTCAATACCGTCAACATCGCCAAGGGCTTTGAAGCCGGTCTTTGCATCGTCATTCTGGCGATCATTCTGGACCGCATGTTGCGCGTTCCGGGCCACCCGCCGCCAAAGCGCGCCCTCTCCTTCTGGAAGGAACGGCTATGAGCGACGCCGTCATCCTGAAGAATGTCGATATCGTCTATGGCACGAAGCCGCAAAAGGCCTTCCCGCTGATTGACGAAGGCGTCGGCCGCGAAGACATCAACGCCCGCACCGGCCTGATCGCGGGCGCGCTCGATGCCACGATCACCGTCAAGGAAGGCGAAATCCTCGTCCTGATGGGCCTTTCCGGTTCCGGCAAATCCACGCTCCTGCGCGCCGTCAACGGCCTTGCGCCCGTGGTGCGCGGCTCGGTGTCTGTCATGACGGCCAACGGCCCCGTCAACCCCTACGACACATCGGCCAAAGTACTGCGCGACCTGCGTCTTTCGACCGTCTCCATGGTGTTCCAGCAATTCGCCCTGCTGCCCTGGCGCACGGTGGCCGATAATGTCGGCTTCGGGCTGGAAATCGCCGGCGTCGCCGAGGCCGAACGCAAGGCCGCCATTGCCGAACAGCTGGAACTCGTCAACCTCACCGGCTGGGGCGAGCGCAAGGTCAGCGAACTGTCGGGCGGCATGCAGCAACGCGTCGGGCTGGCCCGCGCCTTTGCCACCGGCGCGCCGATCCTCCTGATGGATGAGCCCTTCTCGGCGCTTGATCCACTGATCCGCGCCCGCCTGCAGGATGAGCTTCTGGAATTCCAGCGCCGCCTGAAAAAGACCATCGTTTTCGTGAGCCACGATCTGGATGAGGCGTTTCGCATCGGCAACCGCATTGCCATCATGGATCAGGGCCGCATCATCCAGTGCGGCACCCCGCACGAAATCCTCAACCATCCGGCCAGCCAGCACGTCTCCGATTTCATTGCGGGCATGAACCCGGTGAGCGTTCTGCGCGCCGCCGATGTGATGCGACCCGGCCTTTCCGGGGCAGCCAACCAGCCGGTGGCCGCCACGGCTGAGCCCGGCGCGCCGCTGGCCGATATCATTGACGCACTGGCCCGCCAGTCCGGCGTCATCGGCGTGGTCGAACGCGGCACGGTGATCGGCACCATTGATGCACAGGATGTGGTGCGCGGCCTCGCCCGCAACCGCCGCGACTGACACACATGGCCCTTTGCCGCAGGGTGGGCCGGTTTCTTTCACGATTTTATTGTTGTAATTAAAAGTCAACTTTAATCGCAGACCGGGAGTTCCCCATGGCCGACAAGCCCTCCGTCATTCGAGAAACCGACAACGAAGCCCGCGAACTGGCGAAAAGCCTGCTGCGTGAGGCGCGCTTTGCCGCCATCGGCGTACTCGACCCTGAAACGGGCTTTCCCGCCGTCAGCCGAATCATTTTGACAACGAGTGATGACGGCGTTCCCTTCATTCTCGCCTCGACACTCGCCGCCCATACGCAAGCGATCCTGAAAGACCCGCGCTGCTCACTTCTGGTGGGCGAACCGCAGGACAAGGGCGATCCGCTGGTCCACCCGCGTATGACGGTTCCTTGTATTGCCGAAAAAGTTGCAAAAGACAGCGACGCGCATGGCAGGCTTCGCGAACGGTTTTTGACCACGCACCCAAAGGCCAAGCTTTACATCGATTTTGGTGATTTTGGCTTCTATCGCCTCGTTCCACAGGGCGCAGCCCTGAATGGCGGCTTTGGCAAAGCCTTTTTGCTGACGCCTGCCGACATTCTTGGCTAATACAATATGCGGGACACGGCAGACTTCACCGTGTTCCGCACTCATTTTACGACCGCATAGTGCACCCATAAAGTGTGCAAAAATATTATTCAAATGCGAATCAATGTCGCAAATTGTCGCATATATCGCTTGTTTTTCACCCAATTAGCCCCCTCTAAAATGTAAAAAATTGCGCGACTACAAAAAATTACCCGTATACAAATCGTCGCACCTGTTGCTAAAGTTGCAAATCGTATCACCAATAAAGTCTGACAATTGTCAGACTGAACCGTCCCGCAGAAGGACGGTCTTGCGGAGGCTTGAAGCACGAATGATGATGACGCATCTCACGGGCAACACGACGGCAGCAGCAGACCTGCTTTCGGCCATGGCCAACCAGAAGCGCCTGATGATCCTCGTTCAGCTCCTTGATGGTGAACGGCCGGTGGGTGCCTTGGCCGCTGATGTCGGCCTCAGCCAGTCCGCTCTCTCGCAGCATCTTTCGAAGCTTCGCGCCCGCAAGCTCGTCACCACCCGCCGCGATGCCCAGACGATCTATTATTCGACCAATTCCCGCGCCGTCATGATGCTTCTGCGCACGCTGGCCGATATTTACGACGAGAGCGAAGTCGAGAGCGTCGTCATCTGAAACGGGAAGGCCCTTCCTCTGAAAATCTGACGTTCCCCGCTCGCTGCAAATATTCTAGGTTCAGGCTGAAGCGCGATGCGCAACAGCATGAACGGAGAATGGCATGGCAAGCGAACTTGAAAAGCGGATCGATCAGGGCGCGGGCCGCATCCCCGCCGACATCGTATTGAAGGGCGGGCGCTATTTTGACCTCGTGACCGGCGAACTGGTCGCCTCCGACATCGCCCTGTGCGGCGACCGCATCGTCGGCACCGGCGAGACCTACAAGGGTGAGCGCGAGATCGACATTACCGGCCGCATCGTCGTGCCGGGCTTCATCGACACGCACCTGCATATCGAATCCTCGCTCGTCACCCCGCACGAATTTGACCGCTGCGTTCTGCCTTATGGCGTAACGACGGCCATCTGCGATCCGCACGAAATCGCCAACGTGCTAGGTGAGGAAGGCATCCGCTTCTTCCTGGAGTCGGCCAGCGAAACCATCATGGATATCCGCGTTCAGCTCTCCTCCTGCGTGCCTGCCACGCATCTGGAAACGGCAGGTGCTGACCTTCCCATCGAGAAGCTCCTGCCCTTCCGCAACCATCCGAAGGTGATCGGCCTGGCGGAATTCATGAATTTCCCCGGTGTCATCTACAAGGACCCCGGTTGCATGGCCAAGCTGGAGGCCTTTCAGGGCCAGCACATTGATGGCCACGCGCCCCTGCTCTCCGGCCTCGGCCTCAATGCCTATCTTTCCGCAGGCATCCGCACCGAGCATGAATGCACGAACGTGCCGGAAGCGATGGAAAAGATCCGCAAGGGCGTCCATATCCTGGTGCGCGAGGGATCGGTCTCCAAGGACCTGCACGCGCTCCTGCCGATCATCACCGAACGCCTGTCGCCCTACCTGGCGCTCTGCACCGATGACCGCAATCCGCTCGATATCGCTGAGGAAGGCCATCTCGACTACATGATCCGTGAAGCCATCGCCAAGGGCGTGGAGCCGCTGGCGATCTATCGCGCCGCCTCGATTTCCGGTGCCCGCGCCTTCGGCCTGCGTGACCGTGGCTTGATTGCACCGGGCTGGCGCGCCGATCTCGTCGTCATCGACAGTCTGGAAAGCTGCAAGGCTCAGATGGTCTTTTCCGCCGGGCGCGAGGTCAATGATGCGCTCTTTGCCACCCGCAAGCCGGTCGCCCCGGTTGGCCTCGACAGCGTCAAGGCCCGTCCCGTCAAGGCGGGCGATTTCGGCGTGCCGGTGACGGAGGGCGAAGTGCCGGTTCTGGGCGTGCTGCCGGGCAAGATCATCACCGAGTTTCGCCGCTTCCGCTTGCCCGCGCAGGGCAATGAGACGATGCCGGACCTCGACCGCGACATTATCAAAGTCGCCGTCATCGAGCGTCACGGCAAGAACGGCAACCACGCCAATGCCTTCGTGCAAGGTTTTGGCCTGAAGAAGGGGGCGATTGCCTCAACCGTCGGCCATGACAGCCACAACATCTGCGTCGTTGGCGTGTCTCCCGAAGATATGGCGATTGCCGCCAATCGTCTGGGCGAAATCAAGGGCGGATTTGTTGTGGTCGAGGACGGCAAGGTCACGGGCGAGATTGCCCTGCCCGTCGCGGGCCTTATGAGCACCGAACCTTATGAGGCGGTGCGCGACACGCTGCACGACCTGCGCCATGCCGCCTATGCACTGGGCACCACCTTGCAGGAACCCTTCCTGCAGGTGGCGTTCCTGCCGCTGCCGGTCATTCCGCACCTGAAGATTTCCGACCGCGGACTGGTCGATGTCGACAAGTTCGAATTGATCTGACCGGCCCGAAAAGCGGCCAACAAAAAAGCCGGGGCAAAACCCCGGCTTCTTTTTTGCTTTGTCTGCAACCGATTAGTGGTTGGAGGCGGCAGCAGCACCCAGACCCGTTTCCGAACGGATGAACTGGTCGCGGAAGCCTGCCTTGTCCTGTGCAGCACGCTCGCTCTTGTCGGTGATCGAGAAGAACCAGATGCCGACGAAGGCGATCGTCATGGAGAACAGCGCATACTGCTCATACGGGAAGATCGGCTTTTCGAAGTGCAGGACGTTGACCCACACAGCCGGACCGAAGACCACGAAGCCCACAGCCGAGATGAGGCCGAGGAAGCCGCCGATCAGGGCGCCACGCGAGGTCATGTTCTTCCAGAAGATGGACATGAACAGAACCGGGAAGTTCACCGAGGCAGCGAGACCGAAGGCCAGACCCACCATGAAGGCGATGTTCTGGTTTTCGAAGACGAGGCCGAGGATGATGGCCATGACACCGAGGAACAGCGTGGCAATACGCGAAACGCGCATCTCCTGAGCGCCGGTTGCCTTGCCCTTCTTGATCACGATGGCATAGAGGTCGTGCGACACAGCCGATGCACCGGCCAGCGCCAGACCCGACACCACGGCGAGGATCGTGGCGAACGCCACAGCCGAGATGAACCCGAGGAACACGTTGCCGCCAACAGCCTTGGACAGGTGGATGGCCGCCATGTTGCCGCCGCCGAGGATCTTGCCAGCCGCATCCAGATATTCCGGATTGGTGCCGACAATGGTGATGGCTGCAAAGCCGATCATCACGGCGAGGATGAAGAAGTAGGCGATGAAGCCCGTGGCGTAGAACACCGACTTGCGGGCCGCCGTTGCATCCGGAACCGTGAAGAAGCGCATCAGAATGTGCGGCAGACCAGCCGGACCGCACATCAGGGCGAGACCGAGCGAGATGGCCGACAGCGGATCGGAAATCGACGACGAGGGCAGCAGGATCGCTTCATGCTTGGCATGGTTGGTGACAGCCGAAGACAGGAGTGCGCTCGGATCGAAATTGAAGTGCCACAGCGACAGCAGAACGAGAACCGTGCAGCCGCCAAGCAGCAGAACCGCCTTGGTGATCTGCACCCAGGTGGTGGCGAGCATGCCGCCGAAGGTCACGTAGAGCACCATCAGCACGCCGACGAGAACGACGGCGTAAGCATATTCAAGACCGAACAGCAGCTGGATCAGCTTGCCTGCACCCACCATCTGGGCGATCAGGTAGAAGATCACAACCGTCAGCGCGCCGAAGGCCGAGAGCGAACGGATGCTCGTCTGGTCAAGGCGGTAGGACGTGATGTCGGAGAAGGTGAAGCGACCGAGGTTACGCAGACGCTCGGCGATCATGAACAGGATGAGCGGCCAGCCCACCGTCCAGCCGACGGTGTAGAAGATGCCATCGACGCCCTTGCCGAACACCATGCCCGAAAGGCCGAGGAAGGCGGCAGCCGACATATAGTCGCCAGCGATGGCAAGACCGTTCTGGAAGCCGGTGATACCACCGCCTGCCGTGTAGAAGTCCGAAGTCGAACGCGTCTGGCGCGCGGCCCAATAGGTCAGGCCCAGCGTACCGGCCACGAAGACCAGGAACATGATGATGGCGGTCACATTGACCGGCTGCTTTTCAACAGCGCCGGAAATGGCATCGCCAGCGGCAAAAGCGGCAGAAGCCGTCAGAACAGCCGTCGAGAAGGCGGCCAGAGAAAGAAGAAAGCGCTTCACTTCGTGGCCTCCTCAATGATGGTCTTGATGTCAGCGTCGAATTCGCCGTTGGCGCGAAGCGTGTAAATGCCGGTCATCAGGAAGGCAAAGATCTGGATCAGCCAGCCACCGATGATGCCCCAGGTCCACGGAGAACCTTCGGCAATCGGAGCCGCGAATGCGCCGTGACCAGCCACAGCTACGAAGACGAAGCCGGAAAACACGGCCAGAACGATAAACGACATGGCCAGCGCGAAGCGGTTCCGCTTGGAAACCAGATCGGCAAAGCGCGGGTCGGCCGCAATTTTGTCATATGCAGAGTTTGGTTGCATGAAACTCCCCCAAGTTGAAGCAACATCACCCCGCATTTGCACGCAGGGTTATCGAAAGGTTGATTATCAGGGGGTATTGCACTGCGAAAGGAGACTTAAGTCGCCAGACTTAAGTCTCTACACTTTCGTCTTAACCCGTCTCACTCGGGTAGTTTTCAACCCAGAGCCGCACAAAATGCATCGAGCGGTTCCAGCTCGACGCCCTCTTCAGACAACTCCGGCACGAAGCCCGGCAACGGCAGCAGCGTGAACTTTTTCCGCAGACCCCTGATCGGGAACGTGGCCGGCTTGTGCGTCGTATTGAAGACGAAAAGCAAGCGTTTTCCGTGGCTTTCGCGGGTGAACGCAAGCAACCCATCCGGCGCATCGAGAAACGTCATATCGCCATCGAGCAGAGTGGGCTGCGACTTGCGGAACGCCAGCGTCGCCCGGTAATGCGCAAGCACGGAATGCGCATCGGCCTCCTGTGCATCGACCGCCAGGACGGCGTGCTCGTAGGGAACCGGCAACCAGGGCTTGTCTGCCTGACTGAACCCGGCATGCGAACGGCCCGTTTCCCAGACCATAGGCGTACGACATCCGTCGCGCCCCTTGAAGGCGGGCCAGAAGCGAATGCCGTAGGGATCGCGCAGATCCTCGTAGGAAAGTTCCGCTTCCGGCAGGCCAAGCTCCTCGCCCTGATAGAGGCATATCGAGCCTTTCAGCGCCGAAAGCAGGGTGATCGCCAGCTTGGCGACCCGTTCGCGCTCCTCCTCGTCATCCATGAAGCGCGAGACGTGACGCTCCACATCGTGGTTGGAGAAGGCCCAGCACACCCAGCCATCCGTGACAGCTTCGAAGAAGCCTTCGACGGATTTTCTGATGTGCGCTGCGGAAAAATCCGGCCCCAGCAGGTCGAAGGTGTAGCACATGTTCAGCTTGTCGCCGCCTTCGGTGTAGGCCGCAACGGTGGCCAGAGACCGCGCCCCGTCGCCCACTTCGCCGACGGTCGCCCGGTCGTCGTAAGCGTCGAGAACGCCGCGCAACCGCTTGAGGAAACCGATATTTTCCGGCTGCGTCTTGTCGAAGAGATGCTCCTGCATTCCGTAAGGATTGACATCCGGCGCATCGAGCCCAAACGCCCCGTCTTCGGAAAGCGGCGGGTTATCGCGAAGCTTCGCGTCGTGGAAATAATAGTTGGCCGTATCGAGCCGGAAGCCGTCCACGCCGCGCTCCAGCCAGAAGCGGGCGGCATCGAGCACCGCCTGCTGCACTTCCGGGTTATGGAAGTTGAGGTCCGGCTGGCTGGCGAGGAAATTATGCATGTAATATTGCTTGCGCACGCCGTCCCATTCCCAGGCCGGACCGCCGAATACGGACAGCCAATTGGTGGGTGCCGTGCCATCCGGCTTCGGGTCGGCCCAGACATACCAGTCGGCTTTCGGGTTCTCGCGGCTCTTGCGGCTTTCGATAAACCACGGATGCTTGTCGGAGGTGTGCGAGATCACCTGATCGATGATCACCTTGAGGCCGAGACGGTGCGCCTCCGCCATCATCGCGTCGAAGTCGGCGAGCGTCCCGAACATCGGGTCGACATTGCAATAATCGGAAACGTCATAGCCCATATCGGCTTGCGGCGAGGTGAAGAACGGCGACAGCCAGATGGCATCAACCCCAAGCGAGGCGACATGCGACAAGCGACGCGTCACACCCTTAAGGTCACCAACGCCATCGCCATTGTCATCCTGAAACGAGCGCGGATAGATCTGATAGATCACCGCGCCGCGCCACCAGTCGCTTCTTTTCGTCATGCAGCCGTTCTCCGGATTCGGGTTTTGCCAAAAAGCTTAACCGCAAAACCATTGCACGGCGATGAAGAATGCACCCGCACCTGTCACCGCAATGACATGTGACTGTAATAAATGCGGGTCAGCGACGCGACAGAGAGCTGAACGCATGACCAGAATCACCATTGTTTCCGACGCCTGGTACCCGCAGGTCAACGGCGTGGTGCGCTCCATCGAGAACACCAACCGCGAACTGGAGCAGATGGGCGTCGAAATCGCCATGGTGACGCCGCAGGATTTCCGCAGCATCCCCTGCCCCACCTATCCGGAAATCCGCCTCTCGGTGGCCTTCTTCCGCCAGATCGCCAAAAAGATCGCTCGGCACCAGCCGTCCTATGTGCATATCGCCACCGAGGGACCTTTGGGCCTGGCCGCACGCCGCTGGTGCCTGAAGAACCGCATGCCCTTCACCACCAGCTACCACACCCGTTTTCCCGAATATGTGGCGGCCCGCTTTCCGGTGCCGCTCAAATGGCTCTACGGTTTTATGCGCTGGTTTCACAATGCCGGGGCTGCCTGCATGGTGGCAACGCCAAGCCTTGAGGCAGACCTGAAAGCACACGGCTTCCAGCACCTGAGACGCTGGAGCCGCGGCATTGATGCAAGCCTGTTTCGCCCGCGCGAAACAGCGCTTTACCCGCTCGATCTGCCGCGCCCCATTTTCATGACCGTGGGCCGTGTGGCGGTTGAAAAGAACCTCGAGGCCTTCCTGTCGCTCGATTTGCCCGGCACGAAGGTCGTCGTCGGTGATGGCCCGGCCCGCGCCGATTTGCAGGCTGCGTTTCCGGATGTGCATTTCACCGGCGCGAAATTCGGCGAGGAACTGGCCGATCATTACGCGCAGGCCGATGTCTTCGTCTTCCCCTCGAAAACCGACACGTTCGGCAACACCATTCTGGAAGCGCTGGCTTCCGGCGTGCCCGTTGCGGCCTACCCGGTCATGGGGCCGATTGATATTGTCGGCGAACATCAAGACGCCGGCGCGCTGGATGACAACCTGCAAAAAGCCTGCCTGAAAGCCTTGTCCTGCTCGCGGACCGCGGCCCGCGAACTGGCCCTTTCCTACAGCTGGGAAGCCGCCAGCCAGCAATTCCTCGAGAACGTTCTGGTCGCCAATAATGTGCGCGAACCCTCGCGTTTCTTCCGCCGCTATCTGCCCGCCCGTATGAAGGCAAAGCGATAAGCCGCTAACCCGGTGGTCTTGACTCCATCCATATATCCATTATTCTGGATATATGGATGAAAAACAAACCATCGCAGCGCTTGCCGCTCTCGCACAGCCCACCCGGCTCCAGACGTTCCGCATTCTGGCGGCGCACGAGCCGGAAGGTGTTGCTGCTGGCGAACTGGCCCGCCTCGTCGGTGTTCCGCAAAACACCATGTCGGCCCATCTCTCAACGTTGGCGCAGGCCGGTCTGGTGACTGCCGAGCGTCAAAGCCGCTCGATTCTCTACCGTGTGGATCTCGAACATTTCCGCGCCACCATGCTTTACCTGCTGCAGGATTGCTGCGGCGGAAATCCCGCGCTCTGCGCACCGTTGATGGCTGCAATCACGCCCTGCTGCCCCGCGAAAGAACCCGCCTGATGTCTACATTCGAACGTTACCTGACCGTCTGGGTCGGCCTTTGTATTCTGGTTGGCATTGCGCTCGGCCATCTCCTGCCCGGTCTGTTCCAGACCATTGGCGCGCTGGAAGTGGCCCGCGTCAATATTCCGGTGGCCGTGCTCATCTGGCTGATGATCATCCCCATGCTGTTGAAGATCGATTTCGCCGCCCTGAAACAGGTCGGTCGCCATTGGCGCGGCATCGGGGTGACGCTGCTCATCAACTGGGGCATCAAGCCCTTTTCGATGGCCCTACTCGGCTGGCTGTTCATCGGCTGGCTGTTTCGACCTTACCTTCCCGGAACCGAAATCGATTCCTACATCGCGGGTCTCATCCTGCTGGCCGCGGCCCCCTGCACGGCCATGGTCTTCGTGTGGTCGAACCTGACCAAGGGCGAGCCGCATTTCACGCTGAGCCAGGTGGCCCTCAACGATGCCATCATGATCGTGGCCTTCGCGCCGATTGTCGCGCTCCTGCTCGGCCTTTCGGCGATTACCGTGCCGTGGGATACGCTCGTTCTGTCGGTGGTGCTCTATATCGTCATCCCCGTCATTGTTTCGCAGTTGCTGCGCCGGGCGCTTCTGGCCGATGGCACGACGGAAAAGCTTGACCGCTTGCTCGCAACCCTCCAGCCGCTTTCGCTTGTGGCGCTTCTCGCCACACTCGTGCTGCTCTTCGGCTTTCAGGGCGAACAGATCATCGCAAAGCCCGGCGTCATCGCGCTTCTGGCTGTGCCGATCCTCATTCAGGTCTATTTCAACTCGGGCCTTGCCTATCTTCTGAACCGCTGGTCCGGCGAGGAACATTGCGTGGCGGGCCCGTCGGCCCTGATCGGCGCGTCCAACTTCTTTGAACTGGCCGTCGCCGCCGCCATCTCGCTCTTCGGCTTCAACTCCGGCGCCGCACTCGCCACCGTGGTCGGCGTGCTGATCGAAGTGCCCGTGATGCTCTCCGTCGTCTGGATCGTCAATCGCTCCAAGGGCTGGTATGAGAGCGCTCCATCCGTTGCCCGCAATTCCAAAGCCTCAAGGAACGCCTGATATGGACGTGACCATCTATCATAACCCCGCCTGCGGCACGTCGCGCAACACGCTGGCCCTTATCCGCCATCCGGGCATTGAACCGACGGTGATCGAATACCTGAAAACCCCGCCGTCGCTCGAAGACTTGACCCGCATGATCGCCGACGCCGGCCTGACCGTGCGCGAGGCGATCCGCGAAAAGGGCACGCCCTATGCCGATCTCGGCCTCGACAATCCCGAACTGTCGGACGCGGAACTGATCGATGCGATGCTCGCGCACCCGATCCTCATCAACCGCCCCTTTGTGATAACCCCGATGGGCACGCGTCTGTCGCGCCCTTCGGAACTGGTCTTGGAAATCCTGCCCGCTGAAGCCCTGAAAGGTCCGTTCACCAAGGAAGACGGCGAAGTGGTTCTGGATCAGGACGGCAAGCGGGTTTCCTGAGCCACGCCGACCTTCCCGTCTGGTCCTTGAGATATATCAAGGACAACATATATCGATAAGCGCATATTTCCAGCATCAAAGGATGGTGGAAATATGCCCGATCTTGACGAAGTCCTGCTTGCCCTTGCCCACCCGGCCCGCCGCGAAGCCTTGAAAATGCTGGGCGAAGGGCGTGAAATCTGCCTGTGTGAATTCATTGACCGTCTGGGCGTTGCCCAGCCCAACATGTCGCGCCATATGAGCGTCCTGCGCCGGGTCGAGCTGGTCACGGATCGGCGCGATGCCCGCTGGGTTCGCTACAGGCTGAACGATGCGGCTGCGGCGCATTTCAAGGCGGTCATGGAAACGGTTCTGTCAGCCCATTTGCAGATCCAGACCGAAACCCATCCGGCAGAGACCAAGCGGGAGGCGGCAGAATGAGCGCTGACCCCATCATCTCCGGCCCGGACAAGACCGCCGACAGAACACCCCTCTGGCTGGCGGGCGTTACCGTCTTCATCGCGGCATGGTTTGCCGTCTACGGGCAACTTCCCGCCGCATCGCAATGGCTGGTGTCCTGGCTTCCGGTCGACCCGCAAAGCCATGCTGGCGAAGCACTAACTTTCTTCTTTTATGACACGCCCAAAGTGCTGATGCTGCTGACACTGGTCGTGTTCGCCATGGGTGTGGTGCGCAGCTTCTTCTCGCCGGAAAAAACCCGCGCCCTGCTCGCCGGTCGCGCCGAAGGCGTTGGCAATGTGGCCGCCGCGATCCTCGGCGTCTTCACCCCCTTCTGCTCCTGCTCGGCGGTTCCCCTCTTCGTCGGCTTCGTCTCCGCAGGCATACCGCTCGGCGTCACCTTCTCGTTCCTGATTGCCGCGCCCATGGTCAATGAAGTGGCGCTCGGCCTTCTCTTCGCACTCCTGGGCTGGAAGGTGGCCGCCACCTATCTGGCCTTTGGTCTCGGCGTGGCAATGGTCGCGGGCTGGACCATCGGCCGCCTTCATCTGGAAGGCTGGCTGGAAGAATGGGTGCGCAATGTGCGAAGCGGCCAAGCCGACATGGATGCGCAAACGCTCACCATCATTGATCGCATCAAGGCGGGCATCGATGCCGTCAAAGACATCGTCGGCAAGGTCTGGCTGTGGATTCTGGCGGGCATTGCTGCCGGCGCTTTCATCCACGGCTATGTTCCGGCGGATATGCTCTCGGCCATCATGGGACGCGATGCGTGGTGGTCTGTTCCCGCTGCCGTTCTGCTCGGCGTGCCGATGTATTCCAATGCAGCCGGCATCATTCCCGTCATCGAAGCCCTGCTGGACAAGGGCGCGGCGCTTGGCACCACACTCGCCTTCATGATGAGCGTGATCGCGCTCTCCGTGCCGGAAATGATCATCCTGCGCAAGGTTCTCAGCCTGAAGCTGATTGCCGTCTTTGTCGCTGTCGTGGCCAGCGGCATTCTCGCGGTCGGCTTTATGTTCAACATCCTCTTTGCAATGTGAGGGACTAACATGAAAAATATCAAAGTCTTGGGTTCTGGTTGCAAGCGCTGTCAGCAGACGGAGGAAATGGTTCGCGACGAGGCCGCGCGCCTTGGCGTTGACGTTTCGGTCGAAAAAATCACCGACTATGCGGAAATCGCCAGCTTCGGCATCGCCTCCACCCCCGGCATTGTCGTGGATGGCAAGGTGGTCCATGCGGGCGGCCTGCCGAAGCCCGAAGACCTGCAAAAATGGCTGGTGGCGTAATGCTGGACTATCGTGTTGAAGCGCGCCGCATCGACAGCCACGGCAGCGTGGCAACGGCGAAGCAGGCCGAAATCCGGCTGGATACGGATCTCGCCGGTCGTCTGGATGCGTTCAACCCGGCGGAACTGCTTCTCGCATCCGTCGCCGCCTGCATGATCAAGGGCATAGAGCGTGTCACGCCCCTTCTGGGCTTTGATCTGCGCGGCGTCAGCGTGCGCCTCCATGGCATCCGTCAGGACAGCCCGCCGAAAATGGTCGAAATTCGCTACGAACTGGTCGTCGATACGGACGAGAGCGACCAGCGCCTCGATCTCCTGCACAAGAATGTGCGCAAATACGGCACGATTTCCAACACCGTGGCCGACGCGCTCACACTGGAAGGCACGATTTCACGTCTCTGACAGGAACGCGGTGCGGATCGCCTTGGGCTGGATGCCGAAGCGTTTGCGAAACGAATCGGAAAAGTGCGACGGCGTCTTGAAGCCGCATTCAAGCGCGATCTGCAAAACGGAGAGGTCCGTCGTCTGAAGCAGTGTCAGGCCCCGCTCCAGACGGCTATTCTGCAGAATTCGCGAAAAGCTGTGGTCGGAACGCGCCAAAAGGCGGCGCAAGGTTGCCTCGCTCATCGCCAGCCGGGCGGCCACCTCCGCCGCCCGCCACGGACGGGCCAGATCGCTCTCGATCAATCGCCGCACCCGGCCAAACGGCAGGTCCGGCGCACCGGACGGCAATTGAACACCACAGTACCGCAACCAGCTGAGCGGCTCCATCAACCGCTGCTGCAGGATCGGCGCGGGAAGATCATCCTGCGCCAGCGTCTGGCGCACAAGATCAAACACGGCCAGCGGATGTTCCGCCTCAGCCTTAACGAGTTGCACGCTCATGGCGGCAGGGGACGGGCGCTGCGTGCCAAATACCGCATCCACCATCGCCTGCGGAAAGCACACAGCATCGGCCCGGTAGCTCTCATTCATCA